>CEVF01010037.1_pt1 | contig 10210 bp, 10 predicted proteins | sample 356441 | NCBI WGS metagenome assembly CEVF01 (sample SAMEA2622765, study PRJEB7988) | marine metagenome | biome: marine biome (ENVO:00000447); feature: surface water layer (ENVO:00002042); material: "saline water (ENVO:00002010), including plankton (ENVO:xxxxxxxx)" | depth 5 m
AAGGCAGAAGGTCCTAGCTTACACGACTGTTTGAATACAATGGATTCGAGCGAGAAACCCATAGTAGCGGCAATAAATGGCACTGCCTTTGGCGGTGGGCTCGAGGTTGCGCTGTGCTGTCACTATCGAGTAATCGCTCCATCAGCTCCAGTCGGGCTGCCCGAAGTGAAACTCGGACTTTTACCAGGTGCAGGCGGAACACAAAGACTGCCCAGATTAATAGGCGCCGCTAAGGCAATGGATTTCATGATCACTGGTGATCCTATACCAGGTCCCGAGGCGAAAGAGCTTGGAATCGTGGACGCGGTTGTCGAAGGCGACATCGTCGATGGTGCAATTAAATTTGCAAACGAGGTCATTGCAAACGGGAGCAAGGTAAGACGGATCCGAGACGAGACCAGCGTAATTGAACAAGACAGAGGAAATGAAGAAATCTTCGAATCCGCTCGCAAGACAGCTGCTCGGAAAATGAAAAAGCGCTTCGCTCCCGAAATGATCATCCAATGCGTTGAGGCGGCCGTAAATGTTGGAGATTTCGATGCCGGGATCAAAGTTGAACAAGAGTGCTTCGGCAAATGTCTCAAACATCCACAGAGAGAGTCTCTTATTTATACTTTTTTCTCCGAGAGAGAGGTCGCGAAAATCCCGGATGTTCCAAAAGAGACACCGACACAGCAGATAGAAAAAGCGGCTGTTATTGGATGTGGAACAATGGGCGGCGGTATTGCGATGAATTTTTTGAACGTCGGGATTCCAGTTAAATCATTAGAGATGAACCAGGAGGCGTTGGACAGAGGCTTTGGAGTTATCAAGAAAAACTATGACATCCAAGTTCAGAGAGGCCGCATGACCGCTGAGGAGGTCGACCAACGCATGGCACTGCTTTCTGGCACAACTGAATACGAAGAGCTCAAAGATGCCGACGTAATTATCGAAGCTATCTATGAAAATATCGATGTGAAGGTCGAGGCTTTCCAAAAAATGGAAGCTGTAGCAAAACCGGGCGCTATCTTGGCCAGTAACACTTCTGGCCTCGATATAGACAAGATGGCGGCTGCCACTTCACGGCCTGATGCAGTTATTGGACTCCACTTTTTCAGTCCGGCGAACGTGATGAAGTTGCTAGAAGTGGTAAGAGGAAAAGATACAAGCAATGAAACGATCGCTTCCTCGATGAAACTCGGCAAAACTCTGAATAAGATAGCTGTCTTGTCTGGGAATGCTCCTGGTTTCATCGGTAACCGCATGTTGGCGGGCTACACCCGTCAGGCAGGCGAAATTATCCTGCAAGGTGCCACCCCATACCAAGTAGATAACGTGCTACTTCAGTTCGGGATGCCAATGGGTCCATTCCAAATGAACGATCTGGTGGGACTTGATCTGGGATGGCGCGCCAGAAAGCTCGGAGGCATGAAGCCTGAGGATGTCCCTATTACGGCTAGGGTTGCAGACAAACTTTGCGAACTGGAACGTTTTGGACAGAAAACGAGCCGTGGGTTTTATATCTATCCTGAGGGGAGTAGAGCCGGCCAACCGGACCCCGAGGTTGTAACGATGGTAGAGGAAACTTCCGCCGAGCTGGGTATTTCTCGCCGAGAGATCTCAGATGAAGAGGTACTGAAGCGCTGTCTATATCCGTTGATCAACGAGGGAGCTCGTCTACTAGAGCAGAAAATCGCCATCCGGCCATGTGATATCGATATCGTCTATATGAACGGTTACGGATTCCCGGAGGTAACTGGAGGACCTATGTTCTGGGCCGACCAACAAGGTCTCGACAAGATACTCGCCGATATAAGGAAATTTGGAGAGGAGTATGGTGGCGAGATTTGGGAACCAGCCCCGCTCTTGGTCAGACTGGTTGAAGAAGGCAAGACTTTTCAAAGTCTTCAGGGATGATAGACATGGGGGAGTCTTAGAAAGAGGGACTCCCCCTCGTAGAAATGATCTTAAGCCAGGCTCAATTGAATAACTTTCATCATAAAAAAGAAATCTCGTCGCCTGCCAGTCTTCTGCTCGTAATATTATTTTTGATATTACCTGGGCTAGCCCTTGGCCACGGCGTGGCTGAGGGAGACGCGAGCTTTTTGCAGCAAAGAGAGGGGTTCCATTTTTGGCCCTATTTCTATCTGGGCGCTAAACATATGGTCACTGGTTATGACCATCTTCTTTTTTTAGCAGGCGTTGTGTTCTTTGTGCATCGCTTAAGCGATGTGGTCGTCTACGTGAGCCTGTTCGCTCTTGGACATACGCTAACACTAATTTCGGGAGTCTTTTTCGACGTTCCTGCCAATGTCTATCTTGTTGATGCAATCATCGGGATATCCGTTATTTACAAGGCCGCCGAGAACCTTGGCGCATTAGAGTCCATTGGTATTAAGTTCGATCCGAAGGCAGCAGTGTTCGGTTTTGGTTTGATACACGGACTAGGGCTTGCAACCAAGCTTCAGGAAATATCAATCTCCGAAGAAGGATTATTGGGCAATTTGATTGCCTTTAATGTTGGGGTGGAGGTGGGTCAGATCCTGGGGCTTTCTTTTCTCGTTATCATGATTTTTGCACTCAGAACAAATACGCGATATCGATCTTACTACGTGGCTTCAAACGTGCTGATCATGACTGGGGGGATCATTCTGACCGCTTATCAGTTGACTGGGTATGGCCTTCTTAGCTGAGGATTTACTTAGCTAAGAATCCACCCTCCATCTACCTCTACGGTCGTCCCGGTAACAAAAGCATTCTCGACCACAAAAATTATGGCCTTGGCGACCTCCTCGGGAGTTCCAGCTCGTTGTATTAAGTTTTTTGCGGTTGCTGCTTGCAACATACTCTGCCTTTGGTCTGATTCAGGTCCAAACATTGGCGTGTCTATCACCCCTGGTGACACCACGTTGATTCTTCGAGGTGCAATTTCTGGGGCAATTGCCCTGGAGAACTGCTCCACGGCTCCTCCAACCGATGCTAATGCCGCTTGTCCTGGTTTCGCCCTCCGAGCCGGAGCCCCACTCACGAGCACAATGCTTCCTTGCTCCGTTAGGTGCTCAGTTCCCAACCGTACAACATTCGTGTAACCCCAGAGCTTGTCAAACGAGGCTTGATATGCAGATAGCTCCATCTTCAGAAAAGGACCTGAAGCTCTTGACCCGCCAGTTGCCGCACTTATCAGGATATCGAAGGGAGCCTCTTTCGCAAAAAGATTCTCCAGAGCTTCAGGGTCCCTGACATCGCATTGCTCGAGCCTAATTCCTTCTATATCTCCAGCTTTACTGGGTTCTCTGCTGATTGCGACCACCTCAACTCCAGAGTCCCGGAGAAGCTCAGACGCAGAGAGTCCGATCCCAGATGTACCACCAAATACGAGCGCCTTCTTACCGCCTAACTCCACGAGAACCTCCCTTTAATCTCTTAAAACTAAACACAACAGTGAATGCTAACACTACTCTGATACTCTAATATGTGAGGCATGGTTTGAACACAACTTGGAGACTGACTTGTATCCACCTTCTAGACTAAAAGATGCCGCTGATCGAATCAGAGAACGAAGGTCTGTTAGAGCAGCGGATATCCTAGAACCGGGCCCTAGTGAGACAGAGATAAACGAAATGCTTGAAATTGCCAGCCGTGTCCCTGATCACGGAAAGCTGGGTCCGTGGAGATTTCTTATTTTCGATGGCGATTCGAGGCAAGAATTCGGTGAACTACTTAGAAATCAATTCGCCAAAACAAATCCAGATTCCAGTGAGGCTATCCTTGAACGAGAATATTCTCGATTCATGAGAGCACCCACCATCATTGGTGTGATCAGCAAAGTCGATCCAGCGAGCAGGATACCCGAATGGGAGCAGGTCTTGTCCTCGGGCGCTGTCTGCCAGAACTTGTTGGTTGGGGCCAGTCTGATGGGATTCGCCGCTCAGTGGCTAACAGAGTGGTATGCCTATGACGAGATCATTGCTAAAGCTCTGGGATTAACAGAAAACGAGAGAGTTTCTGGATTTATTTATATCGGCTCCGCTGGGGAGAAACCCGCCGAACGAGGAAGACCGGATCTACAATCTCGTATTTCGAAATGGTGTCCCGCTTAGGGATTCGATCGCTGAGAATTTAGGGATTTTTCGATGGAAATTGTGTGTCAAAGGTTCCTGAGGGACTGTAGACAGTTGAGCTCGTGTAGAATCCGCTGGTTTTCAGGGCGACAGTGACCTCCTCCCCGCCCCGGTTTTCCCAGAACCATCCGTGAATCCCACTGAAGGGCGCGACAAAGTTCCCGTGACCTCCCATTGATGTAGCGACTCGGAAACTAACCGCGTCCTCTGGATCGGTACCGTCCTCTTCGCTATGAAAATCGAATAAGACTTCCGCTGCCTCAGATGACATCGTAGAGGCAGTCCAGGAAAATGACATGCTCTGACCCGCCTCCAAACGATATTTGTATTCTAGAGACTCGAAAGGAGCAAGCTCGAAAACTCTTTCATCCGCGTGAAAGGGTAAATCTTGTTCAGAAAAGGCACCAACGGAATATCCGCTCATACCTTTAATGCCCATCATCTCTCCTAGTCCAGTTGGGTCTGAATCAAACTCAGCCGGCAAAATAAAAACGGTTAGCGCTATAGTCGAGGCGACAAGGGAGGCAATGAGCACCCTAAGAAGCCCTCCCTGCTCAAGATGATATTCGTTGCTCAAAGCTTCCATCCTCTTTCTGTTAATCCATCCGCTCAATATAGCGATTGTGACAGGCTCTGCATACATTGTAGATCTCGCCGCCCGCATCGAATAAGGCATCAGCATCCTGACTTTCCGCAGCTTGCCGCGCTTTAAGGGCAGCCAACGTCAAGCCTTTTGAGTAGGCAGCCCAATCGGCCTCATTCACGGAATATCCGTTGATTAAAAGAAGATTGCCTCCCTCGGCGACAACTGTTGCTGCATTGATTACATTTAGCCAACCCTCTTCCGTTGTTGGCCTCAGATCAACTTCTCCGTCTTCGGTAATGATCAAACCGGCCGAGCCCCAGATTTGATCAGCCGCAGGCTCGAGGTAGGAAGTCATCATCTGATAAGTACTCCCGGTCGCTTTCGGCAAGACCTGTTGGGCCTCTTGCTCGGCGCAGGATGCGCAAATTGCGATCAAAAAAGACCAAATTAATTTCTTCATGATTCCACCATTACCGTTCCATCCAGGACATTTAACGAGCGGTCAAACTCAGCCATCGGCGAAACACTCCGGCCACTAAGGGCGTTAATCGGGTTTTACGGAAGGCGTCTGACAATTTCTTCAAATATTCACTGCGCGTGGGATAACTGAAAATCGTAGAGGAAAGAGAACCCAACCCTAAGTTGTTAGTCATCATTACTACCAGAGGGGCGATGTCATCTCCTGCGTTTGGGCCGATAATCGTCGCCCCTAATATCTGGTCACCCCCTCTTTTTACGAGGACACGAACAAAGCCATGCTCCTCCCTGTGTGCGCCTTCACTAAGCTTCCCCACCTTTACACGATCAAGTTCGTCAAAAAAATACTCATAGGTATCGTACGCTTCACGTTGTTGATCTAGCATTTGAGTACTCGCACCAACCGCTGCCACCTCGGGTTGAGTGTAAGTGGACCTAGGGGTTTTTTCGGAGGAGACCTTTGCGGTATTAGCAAATAAGGCATTTTGAACCAAAGCTCTGGCCTGTCCGTCCGCAAAATGGGTGAATTGGTAGTGTCCTGTGCAGTCACCTATCGCATATATTTTTTTATTAGTAGTTCTAAGCTTGCTGTCAATCAACGGATGCCCAACCTCATCGCATTTCACGCCCAGGGCAGAAAGACCCAGGCCTTCGGTATTAGGCTGTCTCCCCAATGCTACTAAAATTTTATGACACTCGTAGCTTCCCGACTGAGAAATGATAGTTCGGCCATCCTCAATTCGCTCCACTCTATCCCCCGCGTGAACGACAACTCCCTCTTTTTCCAAAGATGACTGCAATGTCCTGCTGACGAAATCCTCCTCGGCCGGCAGTAAAGTGTCAGCAGCCTCGAATAAGTGCACTTTACTTCCAAGCCTCCCCATAACCTGGGCCAATTCACAGCCGACAGCGCCTCCACCCAGAATCGCGATAGAATCTGGGCATTCAGTCAATTCAAAAAAACTCTCTGGTGTTAGCGGGTTAGCTTCTTGCAGACCGGGGATGGGAGGTAGCTTAGAGCGAGCGCCAGTTGCTATAGCAAACCGTCGGCTCGACAAAGTTGCATCCCCGACCATCAACTCTCCGTTGGATTTAAAGGAGCCTTCTCCGAGAAAAACATCGACTCCTGCATCTACATAGCGTTGTACTGAATCATGATGAGCAATCGATGCGCGGATTTTCCTCATCCACGAAAAAGCATCCTTGAAGCTGGCATCTTTATTCCTTTGTGTATAAGCCAATAACGCTTTCGAAGGAACGCAACCATTATTCAAGCAATCCCCTCCCATATGCGCTTTTTCAACCAACGCGACATTTGCTCCAAGGCCTGCGGCAGAAATAGAGGCAATCAGACCGGCCGGTCCAGCTCCGACGACCACCAGGTGGTATTTCTTTTTTGGAACTGGATTTTGATAACTTGGCGGCCAAACAAGTTGTTTAAGCAACTCATTCTGATCGGGAACCCCATCGTCTAGTTCATCCGCTTGCATTACCTTTCTCCATCACTTGGTTGAGGTTTTTGGTCGCAAGACGCGCGATAAAGACCACTAAGACCGCCGTTGCGGCAAGGCCAACAATAAACAACCACTCCTGCCCAAATGCTTCCCCTCGGGCCGCAGAAAATAGTTGAGATATATCAGATGCAGCCGCTCCCAGATAAACATAAAGCAGCGTCCCAGGAATCATGCCCATCCAAGATGCGAGAACATACCGGGAGAGGCGAACTGAGGAAATTCCCCAGGCATAATTCAAAAGGTTATAAGGGAATAGCGGCGAAAGCCTTGTCAGCAGAACGACAAAAAAGCCTCTCTCTCCAATAGCACGATCTAGCGCGCGATAGCGGCCATCCTCAGAAATCTTCCCTTCCACCCATGCTCTGGCTAAATAGCGCCCAATTAAGAACGAGCAGCTCGCGGCTACCGTACTCGATAGAGACACGACTAACAGGCCTTCCATAAAACCGAATAGCCAACCTCCACCAATCGTCAGGACGCTACCGGGCAATAACAGTACTGTCGCCAGAATATAAAGCCCCAGAAAGACCAGCCACGAGACGTTTGGATTTTCCTGTATCCAGCCGAACATGGATTCGGCCATCTCACGAATCGGCAAACCCAACCCAGCCACAACAAGCAGGGCCGCCGCTACGACAACTATCGATATCCTTTTCATTCTTCTAACTTATCGACCCCTCGGACATATTGAGACTCTATTGTGAGCTACATCGAAAAATTGTGATCAGGTACTAGGAGTTTAAATTCAATTTTTTTGACTCTAGTCTTTTCAACATTTCCGGTTGGATTTCAGACGCTTTCCTTGTAAGCAGGTTAAATCTGACGGAGATCGCCTCAGCGGACATAATCAATTGACCATCTCCCTGCCGAAAAAATAAATGCGCAAAACGCTGTATTTTCCCTCTGGCTTCTAAAAGGCCAGACAATACGGTGAAAACATCGCCCTCCTTGAAAACCCCGTGAAACGTTTTCTTAAATTCTGCTACCGCACCACCCTCTGAATCACTGACCTGCTCATCACCCATAAGGTGTGTCCACAAATTCGGGACCGAGTCGGAGGCTTTCCCCATGTAGGCAGGAACTTTCAGATTTCCAGCATTATCGCAATCCTCAGACCTAACGAGTCCTCTTCCCGAAACAACGAAGCCAGCCTCCTCAGCATCAGCCATAGCTAGATTGCTAATTGGCGAGGTGTCGATCAATCCGCGCGGCGCTGCCTCCGGAATCTCCTTTATCGAGAGAATAGTCACTTCAGAGCAATCCAATGGATCAGTCAATTGCAGCAGCATTGAACAGAAAAGCCTTCCGTTTGAGCCGTCTTGAAGATATGCAAGACAATTGAAATCGCCAGCGGAACTGCTTCTAGACAAGCCATAAAAGTGCCCAGAAAGCGGCGCGGATAATCTCGCTTCATTTTGAAAGCGAATATGCACGCGTTTAATGCGCGGATAGCTGTCTTTAACCTCTGTAGCGGAGTTATTTTTGGTCATTATCAAACCCGCGATAAAGGTCTCATAGAGTTTTTCCACGCAATACCTAACATTCATGTGGTCGTTTTCATCACACTCCCAGCGATTCACGCTGCCACGATAAGTCAGCATATGTTGCTCATCTGAGATTCAGAAGCGCCTATTGAAATTGCAAAAGATTTCGTCATTTTTCCGTAATTCCTTTCTTCCTAGAGACAAAATAGAAAAGAAGTCCTGTCGATATCAGAAGGACAGCAGCAACACCCTCAGCAGGACGAGCTTGAATAAGAAAACCAAGGGTCAGCAACATGATCGCCGCATAAAGCAGTATCGGCAACGGGTAGAGTGGCACTTTAAAGGGCCGAACAAGACTTGGCTGGGTGATACGAGAAAAGATAACACCAATAACGGTCACTAGAGAGTTAAAAGCCAAGACCGCCCCCGAAAAATAGATAATCGACTCAAAACTAGAGGTTGCAATCAAAATCACGGTAAGAGAGGTGAGCGCGACAACGGCGTTAACAGGCACCCCACTCCCACTCTCCCGACCAAGCCAGCGAAAAACGTGAAAGTCCTGACCAATCACAAAAAGAGTGCGAGGACCAGTCAAGAGCATCGCGCTAGCGGTGGACACTAAAAGTAGGGCAAGAAGCGCTGAAAAAATCTTGGCAGCCCCCTCACCGAAAACATGCTCACTCACGACAAAACCTATCTCGAGTTTATTCGCCATTAGGCTCATCGGCGTTGAGCTCAGAAAAACAATGTGGATCAGTATATAGAGCACCGCCACAAATACGGTTCCCATTATCAATACTACCGGCAAGTCCGATCGAGGGCTTTCAAATTCGCCGACAATGTAGGTTGCTGCGTTCCAACCGGTATAAGCATAGTTAACAAAAATAAGTGAGGTCGCGAAGGCACCTGTCGATACAAGGCTTATCTCTTCAAGACCCAACGACCACTGCAAATCTTGGACCGGCACCATAACCAGAGGGACTATGGCGATGAACGCTAAGATAACGAGCACTTTGATGGCAGTGATGGACTGCTGAAAAAGGGCACTACCGGAACGCGCTCCGAGATGTACCAACGCCACAGAGACCACCATCAGAATCGCGAACCAGGTTACCGATAACTGCGGAAACATCGTCTTTAAGTAAGAAGCCGCAGTAATGCTCACGAGTGCTATCGGGGCAGAAAAGCCCAGCGTCACTGAAATCCATCCCGAGACAAAACCGCCCGCGGGGTGAAAAACCTCCCCAACAAAATTATATTCGCCCCCGGAGCGGGGATACGCGGCACCCAATTCCGCGTAGGCGAGCGCACCACATAGCGCAAGGAGGCCACCCAATAGCCAGAGCAGGATTATCACACTCGGCGATTGAATATCCGCCAGTTGAAACCCGAGACTGGTAAAGACTCCGGTACCAACCATATTGGCGACGACCACCATGACTCCAGTTCGTCGCGAGAAGGTATCAGTTGGTACGCTCATTATCCTGAAAGACCACGTATACTCGTCGCATGTAAATCAGTTGTCACTATTATGTCTCTAAACCTTTTGATTCGACCTGCTGACGACTCGGATCTGGCTAATATAACGGATTTATTGCCCGAACTCGCGGATTTCGATGTCCCGATCAAACGAAACCGAGAGGACCTCTGGAGAAGCGACCTTGAACTATTGAAGAGGATCCTCAATCAAGATACTGCTGACTCATTCTGCGACGTAGCTTCTGACAGCGATGCGCCAGATCGAATGGTGGGCGTCGTGATCGTAACGATAAGAGATGAGTTGCTGAGCGGATCGCCAAGTGCGCATCTTGAGGCTATCGTTATCGACAAGGAGCGCAGAGGATACGGGCTTGGCAAGAAACTTTTGCAGCACGCTGAGACGAAGGCACGTGAGCTCGGTGCCGAGTCGATGTCTCTTCACGTTTTCGCAAACAACCATCGGGCTAGATCTCTTTATGCGGGAAATGGCTACGATGAAGAACTTATTCGGGCTATCAAATGGCTCTCCTAACAAAAGGAACTGATGCCTAGATACAAATCATCTAG
>CEVF01120146.1_pt1 | contig 10207 bp, 8 predicted proteins | sample 356441 | NCBI WGS metagenome assembly CEVF01 (sample SAMEA2622765, study PRJEB7988) | marine metagenome | biome: marine biome (ENVO:00000447); feature: surface water layer (ENVO:00002042); material: "saline water (ENVO:00002010), including plankton (ENVO:xxxxxxxx)" | depth 5 m
AGTGGAAACTCGGCAGGCTATGGAGAAATGGCTTCTGCGGCATCCAGTATTGAAGTACCAGAAGAAGTGCAGTTGAAGGACAATGGGGACTTTTCGATTATTGGTACCGATAAGAAAAATGTGGACGGTAAAAAAATCGTTACAGGTAAACCTCTATTTGGGTTGGATGTGTACAGAGAGGGTATGCTCACGGCCATGATCGTACATCCGCCCGCTTTTGGCATGAAATTCAAGAGCATGAATGCGGAATCGGTAAAATCTATGCCGGGAATCAAAGATGTTTTCCATTTTGAGGCCTATCCTGACGATGTTGAAAAACAATGGTCGGATGGTGGCGGTATCCCAGAGTTGGTTGCCATTGTAGGCAATAGTACATGGGAATGCATGCAAGCCAAAAAAGCCTTGGAAGTGGAATGGGAAGAAGCCTCCAAGTTGGAAAGCACATCCTACCATAATGAGGCATTGGCGGCACTTTTGGAGAAACCCCAAGAGGTACCGGCAAGAAAGGATGGAGATGTGGAGGCAGCCTTTAAAAAGGCAGCAAAAATTGTTGAAAGCACCTATTCGGCGCCTTATTTGGCCCATAACACCATGGAGCCCATGAACTTTTTTGCCCATGTCACTCCGGAAAAAGCGGAGTTGCTCGGTCCCGTACAGACTCCGGAATTTCTTGAGAAAACTTTGGTTTCCAGATTGGGCATGCCAGCTGAAAAAATAGACATTATGATGACCCGTATGGGAGGTGGTTTTGGCCGTCGCTTGTATGGAACCTTCGCTGTGGAGGCAGCAGTAATTTCCCAAAAAATGAATGCTCCGGTCAAATTGGTGTATTCCAGGGAAGATGATATGACACAAGGAACCTATCGACCATCGTATAAAGTAAAATACAAAGCAGGTCTTGATAAAGATGGGAACCTGATTGCTTGGCATGTCCGCGGTGCGGGCACAAACGATGATTTGATCTTTGAAAACCGTTTCCCGGCAGGAGCTGTGGACAACTATTTGGCGGAAAAGCACAGCCTGCAAACCAATGTTACCACAGGGGCATGGAGAGCACCTCGTTCTAACTTTATTGCAGGTGCAGAACAGGCATTTATGGACGAAGTTGCAGAGGCCGCAGGTAAAGACCCATTGGAATTCCGTTTGGAACTTTTTGATAGGGCCATCAACAATCCTGTAGGTGATCCGGAAAAGAACGATTACGATCCCAAACGCTACGCAGGAGTTTTAAAATTGGTAAAAGAAAAGGCCAATTGGGGTGCCGAAACAGGTAAGGCCCGTGGTGTTGCAGCATACTACTGTCACAATTCCTATGTAGCCCAAGTATTGGAACTGGAAGAAGGAAGTGACATGCCAAGGGTGGACAAAATCACCTGCGCTGTAGATTGTGGTATCGTGATCAATCCATTGGCCGCCAGAAACCAGATAGAGGGAGGAATGATCGATGGTATCGGACACGCAACCTATAGTGCCATGACCTTTGAGGATGGTAGGCCGGAGCAATCCAATTTTGATCGCTATCGACTTATGCGCCATTCCGAGGCGCCAAAGAATATTGAGGTGCACTTTGTGGATAATGGAATCGACCCGACAGGCTTGGGAGAGCCTTCCTTGCCGCCGGCCATAGGCGCTTTGGCCAATGCGCTGTACAAGGCCACAGGAAGACGATACTATAAACAACCTTTCATAAATGATAAGGCACCATTGGTGGGCTAAATCATATTCATTTAAAATATATAAATAATAGCTGGTCAGTAGATGTTTTTTACTGGCCAGTTTTTGTTTGTGAAGATGTATTATTTTATTCATCGAGTATAACTATCTAATAAACAACATCTTGTGTGGTTTATTTTTTTTTACCAAAAAAGTTGTGGTATTGGATTTTTAATTATGTTTGTTCCATAAATGAGTCCAATAATTCGTGACGCATTGCCTATAAGCTTTGAAGAATTTTTTCATGTTCGGGCTTTTGGGGATAAGAAAGTCTACCCAAAAAGCCGTCTTAAGATTAAGACACCGAATACACGGGCTGACTTTCGAAGAACTACACTATTTTAACCGTGATTTTTCACGGACTCCCTATTTTGTACCCTATACCGTTTTTGAATTTCGTATTTGAGAAACACCAAATTTCTCAGACCCATTTTATCCATTTTAGTATTACATCATTACGAAATTTAAATGAAAACGAAATACATCGATTTGATCGAACAGACTTATGATTTTCCCCAAGAGGAATTTCAATTGAGGGACAATACACTGCAATTCCATGGAATAGACCTTTATGGTTTGGCTCAACGTTATGGCACCCCCTTAAAGTTTACCTATTTGCCCAAAATATCGGATAACATCCAGAGAGCAAAGGGATGGTTCAAATCAGCTATTGAAAAATACGGGTATGCAGGTAAATACCATTATTGCTATTGCACCAAGAGCTCCCATTTTGAACATGTGCTCAACGAAGCACTTAAAAACAACATCCATATCGAAACCTCTTCGGCTTTTGATATCGATATTGTGGAGCATTTGAAGAGAAATGGCAAAATTTCCAAGGATACCTATGTAATCTGTAACGGCTTTAAAAGAGACCAATACATCCAAAACATTGCCAGGTTGATCAATGAAGGGCACCGCAACTGCATTCCGATAATCGATAACTACGAGGAGATAAATCTATTGGGAGAGGAAATTGAGGGAAAGTTCCAGATTGGTATCCGGATCGCCTCCGAAGAAGAACCCAAGTTTGAATTTTATACATCCAGATTGGGCATAGGGTACAAGAACATCGTTCCGTTCTTCAATCAATCCATAAAAATGAACGATCAAGTGGAATTGAAGATGCTTCATTTCTTTATCAATACAGGCATCAGGGATACAGCCTATTATTGGAACGAGCTGTTAAAATGTCTGAAGGTGTACATCAATCTAAAAAAAGTATGTCCAACCTTGGACAGTCTCAATATTGGAGGAGGTTTTCCGATAAAGAACTCTTTGGCCTTTGAATATGATTATGCATATATGGTAGATGAGATTATCCATCAAATAGGCCAGGCTTGTGATGAGGCTGGAGTAGAAGTGCCCAATATTTTTACTGAGTTTGGAAGCTTTACTGTTGGGGAAAGTAGTGGTAACATATATGAGGTCCTTTACCAAAAACAACAGAACGATCGCGAAAAATGGAACATGATCAATTCATCTTTCATTACCACAATACCCGATTCATGGGCGATTAGCAAGAAGTTTATTTTGCTTTCGATTAATCGTTGGAATGAGGAATATGAGCGTGTTTTGTTGGGGGGATTGACTTGCGACAGTGATGATTACTACAATTCGGAGCAGCACATGAACGCCATTTACTTGCCCAAATATAAAAAGGACAAACCCCTGTACATTGGATTTTTCAATACGGGAGCTTACCAAGAAACCATAGGTGGGTTCGGTGGATTACAGCATTGCCTGATTCCCAGCCCCAAACACATTCTCATAAACAAAGATGAGGAAGGAAATATAAGGACATCGGTGTTTGCAGAACAGCAGACTGCCGGGGAATTCCTATCCATACTGGGCTATGGAAACAAGAAATCAGCCGAAGAGCTCGTTGAAGCCGATGTCTTGACGGTACCTATCAATAATTGAAAAAGGATCATCTAAATAAAAAATGAAAACAGAAAGAACATACGCCGGTATTCCAAAGGAATATAGTTCGGCCGAAAAGTCAAAAATTGTGTTGTTGCCCGTTCCCTATGACGGTACCAGTACTTGGGGAAAGGGTGCTGACAAAGGCCCAGAAGCCTTTTTGGAAGCTTCCGAGAATATGGAGGTTTATGATATAGAAACGGATAGTGAAGTATATAAACAAGGGATTTACTTGGCAGATGCCGTGGAGGATTTTGAAACTCCCGATACCATGGTTGAAGCGGTGCACAAAACCGTTAAGGAATACATCAACCGTAATAAACTGGTCACCATGATAGGAGGGGAGCATTCCATTTCCATCGGGGCGATAAGGGCTTTCAATGAATGTTTTGAGAATCTCACCGTGCTACAGATTGATGCACATGCCGATCTGCGCAAGGAGTATCAAGGTTCAAAGTACAATCATGCTTGTGCCCTGTACGAGGCCAATGAAACCACCAATTTGGTACAGATAGGTATTCGGAGCATGGACCATACCGAAACCTTGGTCATGGATAAGGACAAGGTATTTTTTGCCCATGAGATGGTTACCGATGATTTTTGGATGGATGCCGCCCTGGATTTAATGACGGACAATGTTTACATCACCTTTGATTTAGATGCTTTTGATCCTTCGATTCTGCCCTCGACGGGTACTCCTGAACCGGGAGGGCTGTTGTGGTACGAAACCCTCGATTTTTTGCGGAGGGTCTTTAAAGTAAAGAATGTTGTCGGTTTTGATATTGTGGAACTGTGTCCCAATGATATCGATAGATCATCGGATTTTTTGGCGGCAAAGCTCTACTATAAAATGTTGAGCTATAAATTTTCTGATAACAACGATTTCACGGAGTAAAGTTTTGGAGACACCAAGTATTTAAAAAAAATAAAACACTTTAGAAGATTACGATGGGTAATAAAGGAGAAATATCACAATTCATACAAAAATATTTTTTGCACTTTAATTCGGCAGCTCTTGTGGATGCAGCAAAGGGTTATGAGGAGCAATTGAACAAAGGTTCCAAAATGTTGGTTTCCATGGCAGGGGCCATGAGCACCGCAGAGCTGGGCAAAATTTTTGCTGAGATCATCCGAGCTGACAAAGTTCACATTGTATCTTGTACGGGCGCCAATCTTGAGGAAGATATAATGAACCTGGTGGCACATTCCCACTACAAAAGGGTGCCCAACTACAGGGACCTTACCCCACAGGAAGAGTGGGACCTTTTGGCGAATGGACTGAACCGGGTTACGGATACCTGCATTCCAGAAGAAGAAGCTTTTAGAAGGTTGCAAAAGCATATCTACGATATTTGGAAAGAGGCCGATGAAAAAGGTGAGCGCTATTTTCCGCACGAGTTTATGTATAAATTATTGCTTTCAGGTGTTTTGGAGCAATACTACGAAATAGACATCAAGGATTCTTGGATGTACGCAGCAGCCCAAAAAAACTTGCCCATTGTGGTCCCGGGTTGGGAAGACAGTACCATGGGGAATATTTTCGCTAGCTACGTGATCAAAGGAGAACTAAAGGCCAGTACGGTAAAATCCGGTATAGAGTACATGACCTTTTTGGGCGATTGGTACCAGAAGAACTCCGGGAACGGTATAGGGTTTTTCCAGATTGGAGGAGGGATAGCCGGGGATTTCCCGATTTGCGTAGTACCGATGCTCTATCAAGATTTGGAACAGGAAGACACGCCGTTTTGGAGCTATTTCTGCCAAATAAGCGATTCTACCACAAGTTACGGATCATATTCCGGAGCCGTGCCCAATGAAAAAATCACCTGGGGAAAACTGGATATCAATACACCTAAATTCATTGTGGAATCCGATGCGACCATCGTAGCTCCATTGATTTTTGCTTATCTATTAAATATGTAGCCATGGGAAAAGGACAAACAACAGCATTAAAACGAGTAATTGTTGATTATAAAAAATTGGACCATAAAATGCTCAATCTTCTTGTGGAAAAATTCCCTGACGGATATGACGATGATGACATTGTCACCTACAGGAATGCCAGCAATGAAGTAGTGGAGTGTGTCGAGGTCAGAACAGAGGATACGGCATATCTTGTCAAAGTAAGCAAGCGTTTGGTGATGGCGATGGAGGATTATGAAGAATCTGAAAACCAAGATGACGCCCCGGATTTGGATACTGAAGGGCTCGAAGGGACCGAAGATGAATAATTAATGGTTACATAATAATTTACCAAAATGGCATCAAAAGCAATGGCCCTGCACCTAGCGGTGAGTATTGATATCCCTGCTTGTAGGAATACTTTGGACATGGAACTTGTGTATGGGGACAGGGACGAGCTTTTTTATTCCGATGCATCACGTTACCTTTATATCTTTAGGTATGGGGTTGTTTCCTTTTTTGGATACACCGAAGGGGAAATATCCCGACTTCTGATGGAAATCAAACCATTTTGTGAACAATGGAGACAATCCGATATCACCGAGACCATGGATATCGAATTGGTATCCGATAGTGAAAAAGCGGTATTGGACCATGATAAGGTGTTTTTGCCGCAATCCAATGTAGAAGGTGTTCGGTTGGCATTGTTGCATTTGTCGCAATCAGTGGCTTTGGATTATTTTGCCGGATTATCGGAACAGGCTATGAAAGAAACGAGACGGCATACCACATATCTGGAGCAAAATGGAAAGTTGGACATAGGGGGGAAGAAGTTGAAAAGGCATATTGCCAAAGTATTGAACATTAACAACCAAATCTCTGAAAACCTCTATATTTTCGATTCCCACGAAGTGGCCTGGGAAGATTTTGAACTTGACCGATTGGACAAAGGTTTAAAGCAGATTTTTGATCTTAAGGAACGTTACCGGAATATAAAGGAACAGGGCAATGTGATCAAGGAGAATCTCAGCCTGTTCATGAATATTATGGACCATAGGGAAAGTAGTAGGCTAGAGTGGATCATTATTATTTTGATTTTGGTCGAGGTGGTGGATTTGTTCATAATGCGATTAATCAGTTAAATACATTTTTGTTTTGAACGATTTTAAAATATTGGGCAGCGAAGAATGGTGCCAGTTTGATGATTTAAGGATTCCTGCCATAAAGGCCAGAGTGGATTCTGGAGCAAAAACATCATCTATCCAAGCCAGTAAGATCAAAATTTTCAGCAAAGGATTGGAAGAGTGGGTACGGTTTGAGGTTAGCCCTGTTCAAGACAATAGAAGTATATCCATCTTGTGCCAGGCCAAATTGGTGGACATGCGTAGTGTGAAAAGTTCCCAAGGTATTGCCGAGGAACGTCCTGTAATAAAAACCCCGGTGAACATCGCAGGTAATGTATATGAAATTGAACTCACCTTGGCCAATAGGGATACCATGGAGTACCGTATGCTCCTCGGTCGCGAAGCCATTAACGGCAGGTATCTGGTGGATCCATCCCAAAGTTTCGTACAGGGTGATATCTCCGATGAGGAACTGGAACGGAAATACCAACCTTTTACAACTGAGAAAACCGGACTCCGATTGGGGCTCTTGGCCAGCAATCCAAACTTGTACAGTAACAAAAGAATTATCGAGGCCGGTGAAATGCGGGGTCACAAGGTGGTGTTTTTAAATGTGGAGCATGTTTACATGAAATTGGATGCTTCAACACCGGAAATCAGGTATCGGGGCGGTAATATTTTGGATAAGTTCGATGCTGTGATCCCTAGGATCAAACCAGCGGTCACTTTTTATGGTTGTGCTCTTTTACGGCAGTTCGATACGTTGGGGGTATATTGTCTCAACTCAGCGGATTCCATAAGTAAATCCAGAGATAAGCTTTTCGCGTCCCAACTGTTCTCCAAAAACGATATTCACATACCCACAACGGGATTTGCCAAATCTCCCATGGATACCAAGGACCTTATCCGTATGGTGAGTGGAGCCCCGTTGATCATTAAATTGTTGGAGAGTACCCAAGGTAAGGGCGTGGTGTTGGCCGAAACAAATAAGGCAGCGGAAAGTGTTATCAATGCTTTTAAAAGTGTACAGACCAACATTTTGGTGCAAGAGTTCATCAAAGAAGCCAATGGGCATGACATCCGTTGTTTTGTGGTGAACGGAAAAGTGGTGGCCTCGATGCAGCGAACCGCACAAAAAGGAGAGTTTAGGGCAAACATTCACCAGGGTGGGGCAGCATCAAAAGTTAAGATAACCCCAGAGGAGCGAAAACTGGCCATCAAATCTGCGAAAGTATTCAATTTGGATGTGGCCGGGGTAGACCTTATCCGTTCCAATAAGGGGCCATTGTTACTGGAAGTGAATTCCTCACCAGGTCTTCAAGGTATAGAAAATACTACAGGAAAAGACATTGCCAATGTAATGATCGAGACCATCGAAAAAAAATTGAAATACCAACAATAGATTCTTTTTCTAATTAATTGTTTGGTAATCAGCAGGTTGAAATTTTCACATATATTTTCCTACGTAAAGGTCCAAAAACCTAAATATAAATTGAAAACGGGCATCCGTTAACGGAAATGCCCCATTGATTAATTGTACCCTAAAAATCTCGTCGAGCAGTAGTATGTTTGTTCCAGTTAACAAAAAGCTTTTGGCTTAAGTTAAAAACCTTTAATAGGATGGGGTGATTATAGGGTACTTAGTGTTCTTTACCTAATGTCTTATTATTAATAAGGTTTACGTTGCTCCAAGGAGTTTTAGAGGTTGAGCTCCTTGGTTGTAACGGTTTTCTAAGATCAAATATATGTTCCCATAAATTTGACCTACTTTTTCGGGAAAGGAGCCGTTTTTACGGCTCCTTTTTATTTGCTACATATTTAATGACCCCGAATATTTCAGTCATCCACAATTGTTGACAAGTTTTACTCAAACGTAATATTACGATTAAGTAAGGTTTTCAACAAAAAACCTACTTTTGTAATGTAACAATAGAGGAAGTTTTTTATGTCAGAACAAGTGGAAAGAATCAAAACATTGATTATTGGATCAGGGCCTGCAGGATACACTGCGGCAATCTATGCCTCTAGGGCAGATTTAAAACCAGTATTATATACAGGTATGGAGCCTGGTGGACAATTGACCACAACTACGGAAGTGGATAATTTTCCAGGGTACCCAGAGGGAATTGATGGGCCAGCTATGATGATGCAATTGCAACAACAAGCTGAAAGATTCGGTACGGAGGTTCGAATTGGTATGGTAACAGGTGTGGAATTTAGTGATGAAGTAGGAGGGATACATAAGATTACGGTCGATGATTCTATAGAATTGGAAGCAGAAACCGTGATTATCGCAACTGGAGCATCCGCCAAATATTTGAACTTGCCAAGCGAACAGCGTTTGAGGGGCGGAGGAGTATCGGCTTGTGCTGTATGTGATGGATTTTTCTACAAAGGTCAAGATGTTGCCATTGTTGGAGCAGGAGATACTGCTGCGGAAGAAGCATCTTACTTGGCAAATATCTGCTCTAAGGTGACCATGTTGGTGCGCAAGGACCATATGCGAGCCTCAAAAGCTATGCAACATCGCGTAAACAGTATTGATAATATTGAAATCCGATACAATACCGAAGTAGATGAAGTATTGGGAGACCAAGTTGTGGAGGGTGTTAGGGTCGTCAACAACCAAACGGGGGAAAAAGAAGAAATCCCGGTAACTGGATTGTTTATTGCCATTGGACACAAACCCAATACCGATGTCTTTAAAGGACAACTGGATATGGACGAAACAGGCTACATAATAACCCAGCCAAAGTCGACCAAAACCAATAAGCCAGGTGTTTTTGCAAGTGGTGATGCCCAAGATAAAATTTACAGACAGGCGGTGACAGCTGCAGGAACTGGATGTATGGCCGCACTGGATGCCGAACGGTATTTGGCCTCGGTGGAGAGTAAAGAAATGTTGGCATCATAAAAAGATGATAGGTTATATAAAACAAAAAAAGGCACCGAAATTTCGGTGCCTTTTTGTTGATAGCTCAATTTAATAGCTCAATCAATCCTTTTGTAATTCTCCGAAAAAGTCCGATTGCCATCTGAGTCGACCGTAATTTGACTGAAAGAGTCATCGTTGTGAATAAGCTCAAATGTAAAGTTGCGCATGGTGTCCAGCGCCTTCATCATATTATCGTCCCCATATTCTATGATTTCGATCAAAGAGTCACCTACTACTTGGTACGAACCATAACCAAACCTTCCATTTGGGTCGTCCGGTACATATCGGGTCCACATAATTTTTTCCTTGGAGTACATTTTAACCTGTCTGTATCCATCTGATTTTTTAATGGTGTCTATAACATTTTCACCGTCATAGTTATAAAAGCTTTCCAGCTCCCAAGTTCCTTCAATGCTCCAAGCGTTTGGATTGTGTTCCGTAAAGCTTCCCGTTAAGAAGAAAACGAAGATGAGTGTAAAAAGTAAAACTGATTTTTTCATAATGCCCTACTTTATAAGTTACTGATTTTGAATATCTAAAAGATAAGGATATTTTATCAATTTTATACTATAAAGCCTTAAAAAATGATTATATTACATTTATAAAGTCG
>CEVF01154597.1_pt1 | contig 10199 bp, 8 predicted proteins | sample 356441 | NCBI WGS metagenome assembly CEVF01 (sample SAMEA2622765, study PRJEB7988) | marine metagenome | biome: marine biome (ENVO:00000447); feature: surface water layer (ENVO:00002042); material: "saline water (ENVO:00002010), including plankton (ENVO:xxxxxxxx)" | depth 5 m
ATTGGTGGCCACCTACATCAACTTTGGACAAGTCAACACCTACGGTGCCGATCTAGCTTTGACCTATAGCATTTCACCAAAATGGAACGTAACCGCCAACTATTCTTATTTTGATTACTCATTTGATGAAAATGACATGGACAATGACTTCAACAATGATGGTGAAGTCAACTTTTTGGACTTTTTGATCAACTCCCCAACCAATAAAATCGGTGCTGGACTAAACTACAACGGAGAAAAATTCTTTGCTTCGGCATTTAGCCGATGGGTGGAGGAGTACAACTATTTCTCCAGCTACCAGATAGCATCAGAAACTTTGCCGGGCTATACGTACAGGGGAACCCCAATTGTTGAGGACTCAAAAAGTACAGATTCCTACAACTATGGGCCTTTGGGAGGCTTCGTGACCTTCGACCTCAACTTTGGCTATCACTTTAATAAAAACTTTACGCTTTCGTTCGCGGCCACCAATCTGTTCAATACAGAAATGAGGGAATTTACCGCAGCTCCCCCAACCGGAGGCCTGTACGTACTGGAAGCAAAATTGAATTTGGATTAACAAAACAACCAAAGCATAAATGAAAAATGCAAAAATTGTATCCTCGGGAATGTATGTTCCCGAGGACATATATACCAATGCTTATTTCAATGAGTTATTGGGCGAGGATGTAGATACCTGGTTAAGGGAAAATGTAGAGATTTTTGAACGAAGATGGTGCAGGGATAATGAATCCACCGCCGACCTTTGTGAAAAAGCGGCAAATGCCGCATTAAAAAATGCAGGTCTAAAGGCTTCCGATCTGGATTTGCTCATTATCGCAACCGATACCCCAGAATATATCTCCCCTTCAACAGCAGCAGTAGTGCAGCATCGAATCGGAGCCGTAAACGCAGGAACATTCGATTTGAACGCAGCGTGCGCAGGGTTCGTAACCGCAACAGAAACTGCGGCACACTACATCAAAAGCGGCGGGCTGGACAAAATTATGGTCATTGGTGCCTACGGAATGAGCAAATACTTGGACAAAAAAGATAAAAAGACCGTTACGCTCTTTGCTGATGGTGCAGGAGCCGTTATTTTGACCGCTACCGAAGAAAAAAATAAAGGGCACCAGATAGGCCAATTAATCTCGAAAGGAGAATATGCCGATTGGATGGGTATTTATGCCGGAGGGACCAAAACCCCAATAGACCATGACGTTATCGAACATAAAGACCATCGCTTAAAGTTTGTAAAGAAATTTCCGCCCGAGCTAAATCCCCAAATGTGGAGCATGTTGGCCAAACAATTGGCCGATCAAATGAAGATTGACATTAAGGAGGTAGACCAATTCCTGATTACACAGATCAATATAAATGCCATTAGGGAAACACTAAAAATATTGGGGGCCCACGAAGACAAAGCTTATACCGTTATGCACCACTATGGTTATACCGGGTCAGCATGTATTCCCATGGCCTTGCACAAAGCTTGGGAAAACGAACGAATAAAAGAAGGGGATACATTATTTTTCATCGGTTCTGGAGGTGGATTGGCCTTTGCCGCAAATGCTTTTATACTGTAACTTTAACGTATTATGATCAACACTTTTGATTGGTTCAAAAAATGGGCGGGTTATACCCCTGACAAAATTGCCTTAAAAGATGCTGAATCAGGCACGACACTTACATACCGCCAAATAAACAATGCATCCAATAGTATTTCATACTATCTAAAGGATAAGTACCAGTTAAAAAAAGGGGACAGAATTGCCATCATTGCTGAAAACGACCTTACCCAGGTACTACTTTTTGGTGCCGCACAAAAAATGGGGATAATTCTCGTCCCCATCAATTACCGCCTCGCCCATGCTGAAGTGGAATATCTACTTGGGGATTCCGAATGTTCCCTGGTATTGTACAGTGAAGGATCCTACGATGTCCATGGGTTAAAATATGAGGCCACCTATGAGCCCATTGCCCCTTTTATCCATTTTATTGATGATGAAAGTCCCGAATATGAGGAACAGGTAAATGAAGAAGACCCCATTTTTATCCTGTACACAAGTGGCACCACCGGTTTTCCAAAAGGAACGTTGTACACGCATAAAATGCTTTTTTGGAACAGTATCAATACCGCACTTAGCTTGACAATAAGTAGTACCACCAAAACCCTTAACTGCATGCCACTTTTTCACACCGGAGGTTGGAACGTACTCCTGACACCGGTTTTGCACCATGGCGGAACCATAATCATGTTCAAAAAGTTTGATGCAGAAAAAATATTAAGATCCATTGTCTCCGAAAAGCTCGACCTTTTTATGGGTGTCCCCACAATGTTAAAGATGATTGCCGAGCTTCCAGAGTTTGAATCAACGGATATCAGCTTTCTCAACTATATTATTGTTGGAGGAGAAAGTATGCCAACACCTTTGATCAGAAAATATCACAACAAAAAAGTCCCTATCCGCCAAGGTTATGGTTTGACCGAAGTAGGCCCGAACCTAACATCGCTCCATCAAAGGGAGGCCGAAAGAAAACAGGGGTCCATTGGCAAACCCAATTTTTACGTTCAAGTTCGGATTGTGGACGACAATGAAAACAATCTCCCCCCGAACGAACCGGGAGAACTATGGATATCCGGCCCCATGGTAACCCCTGGATATTGGAAAAATGACAAAGCCACAGCAAACAGTAAGTCCGAAGGATGGTTTAAAACAGGGGATGTTGCCCTGATGGACCAAGAAGGGTTCCTATTTATAGTGGACCGAAAAAAACACATGTATATCAGTGGGGGTGAAAATGTATACCCAGTCGAAGTTGAACGTGTACTGCTTCAGCATGAAGCCATTAATGAAGCTGTTGTTTTCGGGATTCCCCACGAAAAATGGGGGGAATGTGGTGCTGCATTGATCGTAAAAGGAAAAGAAATCAGTTCAGAAGAAATTCGTGACTATTGCATGAAAAACCTTGCCAAATTCAAAGTGCCCACAGAAATTCATTTTATAGATTCAATTCCCAAAGGGGATACGGGAAAAATCGATCGGAAAACTTTGAAGAGCACCTTCATGAAGGAAAGAGACATGGCATAACCCTATGATTTAATTGCAATCAGGAACAAAAACTCAGAACATCAAGCACTGACGCCACTTTTAGAGGCTCAACATCTTGCTGAACATATCCATGTTCCCATAAACCCCATTGAAAACATCAGCCTTGGGACCATAGGCAAACAATGATCCACATTGACAATAAAGATTCTTAAAACATTTTTATTGATCTCAATGATTTTTGTCCAAAGCAGGTAAAGTGGTTATCAGATAAAAACAACCATTATAAAAAGCCCTTAAATTCCTGTCCTTTTGGACAAAAAAATTATATTTGCACACTTAAAATTCCAAAGGCCCACGTGGTGGAATTGGTAGACACGCTACCTTGAGGGGGTAGTGTTCGAAAGGACGTGCTGGTTCGACTCCAGTCGTGGGCACAAAGAAAAACCGCAATCATTGCGGTTTTTCTGTTTTTAAACACTACCCATAGAATTCCCACACTTTCCCTAAAAGACTGATATTCTCGGATAAGAGTCCAAATTTTATGACAAAAAACTAGGATGCCATCTTTTTAAGTGTAAATTTGTTTAACTTTTAACAATAAAAGATGAACAATGTAAAGACATCGTTCAGTATTCGGGATATGGAAAACCTTTCTGGAATCAAGGCCCATACTATTCGAATCTGGGAAAAGAGATACAATTTGTTCAGTCCCGAACGAACAGATACAAACATACGGACATACAATCTGGAAAGTCTTCAAAAGCTACTCAACGTTACTTTGCTGTACAAAAACGGGTATAAAATTTCCAAAATAGCCAAATTGGGTGATGAAAAAATACCTTCGTTGGTCAAAGAAATTATTTCCCTTAAAAGTGAAAAAAGTCATGCCATCAACGCTTTTAAGCTGGCCATGCTCAATTTTGACCAGTCCCTTTTCCTGAGGACCTATAATGAACTCATGGAGGAAAAATCGTTCTCCCAAATTTTTAATGAAGTCTTTATCCCACTGTTGAACGAGTTGGGACTGTTATGGCAGACCAATACCATAAGTCCTGCCCACGAGCATTTTATATCCAATCTGATCAAACAAAAAATATATACCCATACAGAGAAACTTCAATTGGAGTCGCCCACAAAACACGATGAAGTTTATGTACTGTTCCTTCCAGAGAATGAAATTCACGAATTGGGCCTTCTATATATCAACTACCAATTGGCTTTGCACGGGCACAAAACAATCTACTTGGGGCAGACGATGCCAATTGACAGTTTGGAAGACTTGTTCAAATACTATGACAACGTCCAGTTTGTCTCCTATTTTACCGTTTCGCCGAGCAAGGGTGACATCAATGGTTATTTTGAAAAAATTGAGGCCGTATTGCAAAAATCCCCAGGTTCCAAATTTTGGGTCCTCGGGCACCAGGTTCAAGAAATCGGTGAAGACAGGCCCAAAGGGGCCATCAAAATATTCAAGAACATCGATCAGCTGATAGAATCACTTTAAAACTAAAATGAAAAAAATAATTGTCATTGGTTCTGGTTTCTCCTCCCTCTCCGCCTCTTGCTATTTGGCAAAAGCCGGCCATGAGGTCGAGATATTCGAGAAAAACAATACGGTAGGTGGCAGGGCAAGGCAATTTACAAAGGATGGTTTTACGTTCGATCTAGGACCAAGCTGGTATTGGATGCCCGATATCTTTGAAAAGTTCTTTGGCGACTTCGGCAAAAAGGTTTCCGATTACTATCAATTGGACAAACTGAATCCTGCATATAAAATTTTCTTTGATGACGATGTTCTGACCATTGGGGATTGTATGGAAAATATTTGTGCAGAATTCGAGCGTATCGAAACCGGAAGCAGCAAACATTTAAAGGAATTTATAAGCCAAGCACAAGAAAACTACAATATTGCCATTAACAAAGTGGTCCTTCGACCAGGCCTGTCCCCTTTGGAATTGGTTACCAAGGAAACCATTTTAAAGGTTGACCAATTTTTTAAGACCATCAGTCAACAAGTACGAAAGCGGTTCAAAAACCAAAAATTGGTTTCCACCTTGGAATTCCCCGTACTTTTTTTGGGCGCCAAGCCGAGCAACACCCCATCCTTTTACAATTTTATGAATTTTGCCGATTTTGGCTTGGGCACATGGCACCCAAAGGGCGGTATGTACGAAATAATCAAGGCCATGAAAAGCTTGGCCGAAGAATTGGGAGCGACGATACATACAAATAGCCCCGCAAGCCATATTTTGGTATCGGGAGGGGAAATTCTGGGTATCCGGAGCAATGGGAGAAACCACCTTGCAGACTACGTGGTCAGTGGTGCTGATTACCATCATTCAGAAACCCTTTTGGACAAAAAGTACAGACAATATTCGGAAGCATACTGGAAAAAAAAAACGTATGCGCCTTCTTCCCTACTCTTTTATATTGGTTTTGATAAAAAATTGAAAAATGTAGAACATCATAATTTGTTCTTTGATACGGATTTTGAAAAGCATGCGGAAGAAATTTATGATCATCCTCAATGGCCGAGCAATCCATTGTTCTATGCCAATTTTCCCTCCATAACGGATTCTTCCATGGCTCCCAGCGGAAAGGAAACAGGTTTTTTCTTGGTGCCCATCGCCCCCGGATTGGAGGATACGCCCCAACTCCGGAACCAATATTTTGATATTGTGATGGATAGATTTGAAAATTTAACGCATCAAACTGTAAAAAATTCAGTACTTTTTAGGGAAAGTTTTTGTGTAAACGATTTTGTTGACCAATACAACTCATATAAAGGCAATGCCTACGGTATGGCAAACACATTGCGCCAAACCGCTTTTTTACGACCCAACCTCAAAAGTAGCAAGGTAAAAAACTTGTTTTTTACCGGTCAGTTGACTGTTCCCGGACCAGGAGTACCACCATCCCTGATTTCCGGTAAACTGGTGGCCGATCTAATCCTTAAAGAAATAAAAAGATGAAAACTATTTTTGACGACGTTTCCTATAATTGCAGTAAGATCGTGACCCGTTCCTACAGTACTTCGTTTTCATTGGCTACCAAAATGTTGGCTCCATCAATTCGGGCCGACATATACAACATTTACGGCTTTGTGCGCTTGGCCGATGAAATTGTGGATTCCTTTCACGATTACGATAAAAGAAAACTATTTGATGCCTTTGAAAAAGATATGGAACAGGCGTTGGCCAATAAAATCAGTCTGAACCCTATTTTAAACTCTTTTCAACATACGTACCACACCTATGATATCCCCCATCATTTGGTGAAATCGTTTATGAAGAGTATGCGAATGGACCTAACCAAAAAAAAGTACGAAACCTTTGATGAGTACCGTGAATACATTTATGGCTCTGCCGATGTTGTTGGTTTGATGTGTCTTTGTGTTTTTGTAAAAGGAGACAAAGAGAAATATGATGCATTGAAAGAATCTGCCATGGCTTTGGGCTCCGCGTTTCAGAAAGTCAATTTTCTGCGCGATTTAAAAGCCGATCATGAAGACCTGAACCGGGCATATTTTCCAAATACCGATTTGATGGAACTTGATGAAGTGTCCAAAAAACGTATCGTGGATGAAATAAAAGCCGATTTTGCCCTTGGATATTCTGGGATCATTCAACTACCGGAACAGGCAAAGTTCGGTGTTTACACCGCTTATAGATATTACAAAAAATTGCTCCAAAAGCTCCAGAGCACTCCTCCTTTGGAAATTAAAAATACCCGGATCCGAGTGCCCAACTATCAGAAATTCGGGCTGCTGGCACAATCATACGTTAATTATAAACTACAATTGGTACAATGAAAGTAGCACTTTGGATAGTAATATTTTTGGCTACCTTTTCCTTTATGGAATTTATGGCGTGGTTTACCCATAAATATGTAATGCACGGTTTCCTATGGAGCCTCCATAAGGATCACCATAAAAAGGACCACGACTCTTGGTTCGAGCGGAACGATGCCTTTTTTATTTTCTATGCCGTGATAAGCATGACCCTTTTTTATCTGGGGAGTTACACTTCGTTCTGGTACGGATGGCCGTTAGGTTTCGGTATATTGGCCTACGGAATTGCCTATTTTATGGTGCACGATATATTTATCCACCAACGCTTCAAAATCTTTAGAAATGCCAACAATTGGTATGCACGCGGTGTGCGGCGCGCACATAAAATGCACCATAAACATTTAGGAAAAGAAGATGGGGAATGTTTTGGAATGTTGGTTGTCCCCTTTAAATATTTTAAGAAAAAATAGCTATTCCGCTATAAGCCTGTCCAAAAGAGCCCTGGTCTTTTCAGAATTCCAATTGGCCGCACCTGTCTTGTCCACCACAATATTGCCTTGTTTGTCAAGGATATAAGTAACCGGGATACTATTGCTCTCCAATTCTTGGGGCGAAGCGGAACCCTGAAAATATACCGGCAGACCATACCCTTTTTTATCTAGGAAAGCCTCAACCTTTTGTTTTTCATCGTTCGCCACAAACATGAATGTTGCCTTATCCTTATAATCTTCATACAGTTCCACAAAACCAGGTAGTTCCGCCACACAAGGTGGGCACCAAGTTGCCCAGACATTGATCAATATCACCTCCCCTTTATGGGATTGTAGATTGGTTTGCCCACCATCCAATTCCACAAGGTTCCAATTGTAGTTCTTTAAATTGGCCTGTTCATCCTCATCAATAGTGCTGGGACTAATGATCATTGCCATTGCTTTATTCACCCAAACACGCACATGAAAGCCAACTGGGGTAAAAAGAATGACCAAGATGGCCAAGATCCATATTCCATTACCGATCTGTTCTTTGGTAATTTTCATTCTGCAATCAATTCATCCAAAAGTTTATATACTTTTTTTGAGCTCCAATCGGAAATACCTTCTTCATGGACCACTATGTTCCCCGATTTATCGATCAAATAAGAGGCGGGCACTTTGCTGGTATCAATGGGCATTTTTTCGCCAATGATCAAATAGGTTACCGGAAACGTAAATCCGTGTTCTTCCATAAAGGCCTCAACAGGTTCCCGCTCCTCATTGGTGATGATATAAAAGTCGATCTTGTCTTTATATTTGTCGTATAGATCCTGAATACTTGCAAGCTCCGCTTCTGAAGGCAATCGCCACGAAGCCCACAGATTTATAAAAACGACATTGCCCTTAGATCTTTCGAAATTGAAAAAATTCCATTCTTCGTCCTTTAGTTTCCAATCGAAATCGGTAATCGTTTCTTGTTCTGTTTTTTCAATCACATTTGGTGAAAATGCAAAAATCCGATTCAACCAAATTTTCCCATAATACCCAATGGGGGTAACAAAAAATGAAACGACAAAAAGAATCAATACTACATTGAGAATGGTCTTTTTATTGATTTTCATTGAAAATATTATTTATCAAAAATTAAAAACTCCTGACGTTCTAAAAGATGCCAGGAGTTTTTACAGATTATAATTTAGATACAATTAAGCATTCTGTTTCTTGATCAAGTTCAAGGCCGAACCTTCTTTGAACCATTTGATCTGCGCATCATTGTATGAGTGGTTTGCAATAATGGTATCCTTGCTTCCATCGGCATGTACCACCTCAATGGTCAAAGGTTTGTCCGGTGCAAACTCAGCTGCGTCCAAGATGTTGAACGTGTCGTCCTCCTGAATCAAATCGTAATCATCTTCATTCGCGAAGGTCAATGCCAACATTCCTTGTTTTTTCAAGTTGGTTTCGTGAATCCTGGCAAACGATTTTACAAGAACAACGGCAACACCGAGGTGCCTTGGTTGCATTGCTGCATGTTCCCTTGATGACCCCTCGCCGTAGTTATGGTCTCCCACAACAACCGTCATAATACCATTTTTCTGGTATTCGCGTTGGGTATCCGGAACTCCTCCATACTCCCCTGTCAATTGGTTTTTAACAAAGTTTGTCTTTTGGTTGAATGCGTTCACTGCACCGATCAAGGTGTTGTTGGCAATATTGTCCAAATGACCTCTAAATCGTAACCATGGACCTGCCATGGAAATATGGTCGGTAGTACATTTACCAAAGGCTTTGATCAAAAGTTTCATTCCCTTAAGATCATCCACCGTAATTGGTGTAAACGGCTTCAGCAATTGTAATCTCTCCGAATCTGGAGCAACTTTGACTTCTACTCCACTTCCATCTTCCAAAGGTTCTTCGTAACCGTTTTCCTTTACTTCAAACCCTTTTGGTGGCAATTCCCATCCTGTTGGCTCGTCCAACATCACTTCTTCCCCATCTTCATTGATCAAGGTATCCGTCAATGGATTAAAATCCAAACGACCTGCAATGGCTATTGCTGCGGTCATTTCCGGTGAGGCCACAAAAGCGTGTGTGTTTGGGTTACCATCCGCACGTTTCGCAAAGTTACGGTTGAATGAATGTACAATACTGTTCTTGGGGGCGTTCTTTGGATCTTTGTAACGTGCCCACTGGCCAATACATGGTCCACAGGCGTTCGTGAATATCTTGGCATCCAGTTTTTCAAATATTTCAAGAATTCCATCACGCTCAGTGGTATATCTTACTTGTTCCGAACCTGGATTGATACCAAACTCAGCCTTTGTCTTCAATTTTTTGTCCAGAGCTTGTTGGGCAATGGAAGATGCTCTTGATAAATCCTCATAAGAAGAGTTGGTACAAGACCCGATCAATCCCCACTCAACGGTCAACGGCCATCCGTTCTTTTCGGCCTTTTCCTTCATGGTTCCCACTTCCGTAGCCAAATCTGGTGTGAAAGGACCGTTCAAAAGAGGCTTCAATTCGGACAAGTTGATATCGATCACTTGGTCAAAATATTGCTCGGGGTTGGCATACACCTCAGGGTCAGCCGTCAAATGCTCTTTGATTTTATTTGCTTCATCGGCTACATCTTCCCTGCCGGTCGCCCTCAGATAGCGCTCCATGGATTCATCGTAACCAAATGTCGAAGTGGTCGCCCCAATTTCGGCACCCATGTTACAGATGGTTCCTTTTCCTGTACATGACATTGAAGTAGCACCTGGGCCAAAATATTCAACAATAGCTCCTGTTCCACCCTTTACGGTAAGAATTTCGGCTACTTTCAAAATCACATCTTTAGGGGCTGTCCATCCAGAAAGTTTCCCGGTCAATCTAACACCGATCAACTTAGGGAATTTAAGTTCC
>CEVF01103988.1_pt1 | contig 10195 bp, 5 predicted proteins | sample 356441 | NCBI WGS metagenome assembly CEVF01 (sample SAMEA2622765, study PRJEB7988) | marine metagenome | biome: marine biome (ENVO:00000447); feature: surface water layer (ENVO:00002042); material: "saline water (ENVO:00002010), including plankton (ENVO:xxxxxxxx)" | depth 5 m
TTCTACTTTGCACTCCCAGATTGTATGAACGGTCCACCCAAGGTTGACCAACGACTCCTCTTTTTTCCTATCCCTATCTACGTTCTTCTGGAACTTCTGGCTCCAATAGTCTACGTTTGATTTCGGGAGACTGAGATTGCACGTTGGACACCGATGCCAGAAGCAACCATGGACGAAAATAGCCAACTTCCTCCCCGGGAAGGTGATATCCGGCCTGCAGATGTACCTCCCATCATCTCCATCTATCCTCCAATGGAGACGATAACCTGGAAAACCGGAGTTTCTTAGGAATCTCCTAACCAATAGTTCAGGTTTGGTGTTCGTAGATTTGTTGGCAATCATCACATTATGAACAGCCGGCGATGATGCGGAAGGGACCTCTAGACCCATGCCCGACACGCTTCCTAGAGAGTATCTGGTCCGCCCAGCGGCATGGGGGCGAGAGGCTCGTCTCTGAGGGTGGGTCCTACCGCCATGGTTCCGTAGATTCCGATTTCCCCTCCGACATTGTGGGCGTGCCCGAACCACACTCTTCCGTGCTGGTCGATTGCAATGTCATTGAAGTCTCCAAAGCCACCACACCTGGCGTATCCGCAACCCGAAGAGGTATCCAATGGATCCCCCCACTCGTTAACCTGTACGGTGGTGAGCAATGGGACATCGCTAAAGGCGTCAGTGATTACCGTGATGTAACCGTTCCAAGTATCTCCACCCGAGTCTCCAAGGTAAGCTAGGGCGACCTTGCCTGCACTTCCCGCGGTGATCACTGGAAACCCCGTTCCGTTCAAGCCAATAGGAGGCGCTACCATGATAGGGGAGCTCCAAGTATCTCCCTCGTTCAACGAGTACGAATAGTAGGGCATGTTATCGATGCCCATCCAGAACGCGTGGACGTTATCCTCTGAGTCGGTGGCCACCTGGGCTTCCTCGAAGTTCCAAGTCTCTGCTGTTCCGCTGGTCTCAGTTGGAAGTGGGTGTTCCGTCCAAGTCAGACCGCCATTGGTGCTCCTGTAAATGGAATAACCCTCGCCTCCGTTGCACCCTCTGTTACCCCTGTAGAAGTTCCCATTCTCGCTACCCGTGATGTGTCCCGTGAGCCCGCCGCTCTCACAGTCTGAGGGTGTTCCAGGCAACTCCGGGCCCCATGTCAGGCCTCCATCGTTGCTTGCAGAGCAAACAGGGTATGGGTAGTTGCCATTGACGCAGAACACCCATGTAGTTTGGTGGAAAGCTGCTGGATATGGCGAGGAGGCTATGGTTTGGTGATCCTGCACCGACCAACCCGTAGCTACAGAAGGCCCAATCCAGCTCTGACCTTCATTATCAGACCATTCCACCGTCATTCCCAACAATGCATGCATATCGAACTTCATGATTCGGTCGGTCCAAGGATCGACGTAGACGTAGGGGTCGTTGCTGTTAGGAACGGGCAATAGGGCGCTGTAGACGTCCTCACAGGAGTACTCGCTCACATTTGACATACCAATTAGACCAGAGCACCTGACTATTGCAGTCGATCCAGCTGGCCCATTCCCCCAGCTAGTCATATACAGGTTGTCCAGAGACGTGACTCCTATAGTAGGCTCGAATGTGGTCATTCCAATGCCATAGTATGTGCCAATTGCACACACAGGCGCGTTATCTCCGACTAGCACGGACGTCCCGTTGAACATGTCAGAGACCTTCGTAGCATCCGTGGCATTGTCGTAGTGGTACCATGTAGTGTTGCTGATATATCCCCCGTTTTCTGCGCAAAGGGAGTCAAAGAGATCAATTTCCTCTATGACCTCCTTCTCCTCGCCGAAACAACCCCCTAGGGAGGCCAAAACCAGGAGAGAAACAATACTGATAGCGGCTGCGCGCACACTCTGTCGTCCTAGCCCTCCCTACATCAGTTAAACGGATTATTGGTATCCATGTAATTTTGAAGAATTTGAGAACCGACAAGGGGTTTTGTTGAAATCACACCACATGAACGGATAAATCGTGAGATACCTCCCACTTTTTGTCGTTTTACTGGTGCTCAGCGCTCCTGGTTCTGTTGGGGTGATGGAACAATCACGTACAATAGATACTACAAAGATGAGCTCGGAGTTGGTATCGGTGCTCAATTCTGGAGAGAAGATTGAGGCCATAGTACAATTCTACGATTCACCAAGCGAACTGACATGGGATAGTGTTGAATCTACAGGCGCAGAAGTCATCTCGAAGATGAGCGTCCTGCATGGCGCTCTAATCTCTGGTACTAACGAAGCAATCTCAGAACTCTCAACCAAGTCTTACGTCAGCCACATGGAGGCAAACGTCCCGATCGAGCATTTCTACCTGCCAGGCGATCAGGATGACTATGAATCAATGATGCACGAGACTGTCAGATGGGTAAACGCTAGTTTGGCCTGGCACAGGGCAATTATTGGAACAGACGGGGTATTGAAGACCGAGAGCGACCTCTCCCTTTCCGAATATGATGGAAAAGGCGCTACTGCAGTCGATCTTGATACCGGGATAGACGGAGAACATCCGGATTTCGACTGCGGAGAGCCTTGGACCGGGGAGAAACTGATTTGGTCAGCCAAGTGGACAGGAGTGGCTTGGGTTGACGCCCCGAATTGCAACTCAGATACATCCAGCGGTCATGGGACCCATGTGGGGGGAACTATAGCAGGAAACGGCGATGCTTCCGGAGGTAGACGCCTCGGTACCGCGAAGGGAGCGACAATAGTTGCTTTGGGAACCGGCGATGGAGCCTCCATCTTTGCAGCGGTGGAGGGCCTAGAATGGACTTACGAACATAGCAGGCCAGGATTAAACGAGTTCAACATCCGAGTAGTGTCTAATTCTTGGGGTACAAACGGCGATTATAATCCGTCAAATGCAGTCACGGTACTGACCGATATGCTGACTTATGACAATGATGTAGCAGTAATTTTCGCGGCTTCCAACAGTGGTGGTAGTGGAGGGGAGTCAGAGAATGACCTCAGGACCAACATGTACGCAAACACGCCCTCGGCAATCTCGGTTGCTGCGTTAGTACACGAGGGTAACGCAGTCACCTCCTTCTCCAGCAGAGGGTGGTCTACCCAACAGCACACCTGGCCTGATATCGGAGCACCAGGTAGGAACATATGGGCCACGGCTCCACGGGCCACGGCTATTGACGCATCTACGAGAACCCAGGGGGATCTGTATTACATGGCTATCTCGGGAACGAGCATGGCTACACCGCACATAGGGGGAATAGCCACACTCTTGCTAGCGGCTGCACCATCTCTAGGGGTCGCAGACTACCAAACCGAGGATCACGATCACCTAGAGAGCCTATACTTCAACGAGACCGCTAAGGGTATCCAATTCGATGATTGGGAAGATAGGAATGAATCGAGAGTACATGAGATCGAGTTGATTTTGGAACTGACTTCTCACTACGATCTTCTCAGGAACTCTTGCGAGGAGGGTAATGACGACGATCTCTGCAATGATATTCCGGAGGAATGCTACATCTCAGAGGAGACAAATAGGTGCCATGATTGGAGAGTAGGTCATGGTTTAGTCGATACTGACAGAGCATTAGCACTATCTCGGACATTACAAGTGATGAGGGATCCCGACGAGGATGGTTTCCTAGACTATCCTCAGGTCACGGTCTGGGATGCATACAACCACTACGAGAAAATAATGGATACAAGGGAACTTCCATTGAAGACAGATCAGCTAAGGCACGCATGGAAGGGAGAATGGAGCCACTTTAACAACGGTCCTACGAGCACCTTCGGAACGTATGCAACCGAAGACAGGCACTACGTTTGGGTACCGAACGGCACCTATGAGATGCAGATAGCTTTCAGCTCTCTCGATTGGGACTCCAATACTGCTCAAATTGCTCAAATCAGACCAAACGTGGACCTAGGCTCTGATGGTGATGACGATGCACAGGGTCAGGGGACCATAGTAGGCGATACTATCTACATATCACTGGATGTCGAACCCGAACACTGGGGCGAGTGGACTGAGTTTGACGTCACAGGAACAGCGATCTCCCTCCCCGTAACTGGAATAATATCTGGTTCGGAGTTCATGGAACCTCGAGTCCCGTACACTTTCGACGTCCTACTAACTTTGGACGTGTCAGAGCAACAGACGGTGGACGTCCCACTTAGGTATGACGGATATTCAGATTTAGATCCGGCACAGCCATCCGATCTTTATGATCCGGACTCGGCTTTCGATCTTCTGATGGTGAGGCCCGTCTACGACGAGAGCCTGATACCGGATTACGAAGAGCAACCAGCGCTATCTGCTAAGGCCAAAACCGCTCTTCTCCCATTGGTCGTTTTCGGATCCTCTCTGATATTGCTGGCATTGTTCTCAGGATTCCTATTCTGGATGAAAGAACTGGCAAGGCACGAGGAAGAGAGCCTGGAAGATGAGGCCATAGGCCAGTAGGCGCAGATCTCACTTCCAGCCGTTCTCTAGAATGGGGGGAATGGTGTCCAGGACTGAGTCCTTCGGTTTCTTCCACCTCATCCCAAGATCTCTCTGGGCCGGGGAAGCATCCCAGAACAGTCTCTTGCCCAGGTGCATCCTTGCCCAGGAGAGACTCACCCGTGGATGGAATATCGATACTATTAGGGATAGAAAGTAAGGAATCTGCCGCGTAGGCACCCTGAGAGATGGATTTTCGGCTCTTATCGCCTTGGAGATATCCTTCCACCACATCTGACCGGAGACGACCAGATATCTCCCAGCATTATCTCCTCGAGTCATGGCCCTAACATGTGCCTCGGCTACGTCTCTCACGTCCACGATGCTGATATGCATCGGGATTACGAAGGGAATCTCTCTCCTTAGCAACATCATCAGGAACGAGGGACTACCATCCAGGTGCCTCTTCGATAGAGGGGGCCCAAGAACAACGCAGGGATTGATAGTCACCATCCTGATTGAATCCTCCTTCGATGAATGCCAGTCTCTGACTAACCTCTCAGCGCTGTATTTCGCCAGACCATACGGATTTTCCTCAATCGTTGCGTCATCTGCCCACGTATCCGTGGTAAGGGTCTGACCATCCTCCCATGAACCCGGTCTAATCGCAGCCGTAGAGGAGGTGTGAATCAGACACCTAACCGTTCCCGATGAATCTATTGCGTCAAGTACGTTTCTGGTTCCCACCACACTCGGGTCTACAATCTTCTCTTGCGCCCGCTTGGACTTCAGGACGACAACTGCAGCGGTGTGAATCACGGATTCGCAACCGGCCACGGCTTTTCGCACCGATTCAGCATCTAAAAGATCCATCTCAACGATATCCAAGCTTCCACCATCAGAAACAGGCAGGGATAGCAGATGACCGACCCTATGAGGATCCGAAGAATCCGTCACCGTCGCTCTTACCTGTGCACCTTTGGAAAGCAGGTTAGCTACTATGTGACTACCTACGAAACCACTAGCGCCAGTAACCAGCACCGTCATAGTCGTACGAAAGGCTCCGCTGAGAAGAGACTATCGCCTGTCATTCTGATCTAGACTTACCAGACATCCAAGCGGGAGCCCACCAATTCAAGTCCCCCATCAGTCTCATTGTTGATGGGACAACTAGTGCCCTAACTATCGTAGCATCGACAGCCACTCCCAAAGCCAACATGAACCCGAACTGCATCATGAGCGATACAGATGAGAACCCAAAGGCCGAGAAGACAGTTACCATCACGAGGGCGGCGGAAGTGATTATTCGTCCGCTCTTCTGCAGTCCTGTGGCCACGGCCAATGTGTTGTCTTCCGTTCTTTCCCATTCCTCATGGATTCTCGAGAGCATCAGCACTTCGTAGTCCATGCTTAGCCCGAACAAAATTGCGAAAATCATCACAGGAGTTGTTGGGTCTATCGGTTGGGGGGTGAAGTTCAGCAATTCTGCTCCATTCCCTTCCTGGAAAACCCATACGAGTATTCCGAATGAGGCACTGACTGATAGTATGTTCATTATCAGAGCCTTGAGGGGCAGAATAACCGATCTTACTTGTAGGAAAATAAGTACATAACTCGAGGTCAGAATGAACGCCAACGCGATCGGCAAGTTCTCCTTTACGGCGTCCAGGACATCTTGGTTGTAGGCGGCAAAACCAGCCACATTGACCTCCGAGCCACCCCCGAACTGCTCGTTTTTTGCATCAAGACTCCTGATTTCCCTTACCACCTTCCTAGACGCCTCACTGCTCTGGTCTCCTTCAATCGCAACTTGAACGAGAACTACACCATCCCCAACAGAAGAATCAGCATAAAATCCCCTTTCCAATCTTAATTCTTCATCCGAATCGTCCCAAAATTCAACGACCTCGTCCTCGGTCCAGGTCGCGTTGAAGTGAGCGTAATTAAACACAAAACTAGCACCTTCAATCGACAGTATTTCTTTGGAAAAAGCGTGAAGAGTTCGGATATTTTCCTCTGAAAAGACGTCTGTTCCTTCTTGGATTTCGTAAACAATAAGAGCGGTGTTGGAGACTTCCTGAGGCCAATTTTCATCTGTCAATTCCATACCACTTCTAGCTTCATTATCAGGACTCAATGCCTTCCAGGAGGTAATGCCCCATTCGGCTTGGAGGAAAGGTGCTCCTGCCACAAGCAGAATAAGCACGGAGGGAACTAGAAACGAAAGGGGCTTGCTCATAACCCTCTTAGCTAAATCATACCAGAAGCCATCATCCGCGACCTCTGTGCTGAGGCCCAATGGAACTTTGCCCGAATTAATCCTGTCTCCGAGTATTGCCAATATTGACGGAAGCAGGATTACCGACGATGTAAGAGCTACTAAAGTAGCACAAATCCCGCCCCATCCCAGCGATGGTAATCCTGTGTTTTCGAAGAATAGCATGCCGGTCAGGCCTGCGACCACCGTAAGGCCTGAGAACAAAATCGCTCTACCAGCGGTGGCGCTGGTCATCGCTATCGCAGTCCTATTGTCATGCCCTCTCCCTAACTCTTCTCTAAATCGATTCACTATGAACAGCGAATAATCAACGCTGAGCCCGATACCCAGTAAGGAAACGATATTGACAGCATAAACAGTGAGATCGTCAACAATGTATGTGAGTCCATGGATAATACCAACCGCAGCTATCACGGTGTAGATTCCTGACAATGCCGGTAGGCTTGCAGATACCACGGTCCCGAAAACAAACAACAGTATCAGTATTGTCAGGGGGGCAGAAATCAACTCGGCCCTTAGGAGCTCTTCTTTCAGAACCAAGTCGAATGTAATGTCAATTGCCAAATTATCGGTGAGGTACTTCTCCATATCTTGAGGAGAGTTGTTCGGCAGCTCGATATCCTTGTATACATCCTTCAGTAGAATTTTCGAATCCTCTCTGTTCATGTTGACCTTTACGTACACCCTGGACCATGAGGGATCAACACTGCTCACGAGGGAAGACCGATTTGCTTCGTTGGTCTGCCAAGGAACATCCAGATCGATATTATCATTTCTCGAGAGTACCTCGATTGTCGCCTGGATAGCGGACACTACCTCGGGGTCGTCATACGAGTGACCAGGATGGTGAAATAGTACGTGGAAAGACTCGAAGGCAGTTTCATTGGGGTCCGAGAAGCCTTCTCCCGCCGCGGACCACCCATCAACTGACTCAAGATCCCCCTCACCGTATCCTTCGATGTAGCGTGGCTCCAGTGAAATCATGTACCCGAGTCCGGCGCAAAGCAGCAGGGAACATATCAGAACAACTCGTGCGTAGTCATGGACAAAAAGGCCGATTTTGTAGTACAGCCTCCCTTCCAAAGCAGAAGGGTCCGTCGCTCCTTCCACAAACCCAGGCCACCATTTTCGCTTATCTATTTCTGTATCTAGATTAATCTAATAACTCGGCAACAGAATCTACTACAAGAGAAGGACGTAACTCGCCTCCCTCCACGTCATCTACCGAAGCCTCTCCCGAAAGCACCAGGATTCCATGAACGCCCGCTCTATCTGCCATCTCAATGTCTGTGTAGAGCCTATCCCCAACCATGCAGCATTCTGAGGGTTTCAGCCCCAGCTCGTCTATCTTGTGTAGAATCATTCCTTTGTTCGGCTTACCACAAACGTGTGCGGGACTCACTCCAGTCGTCGCCTTGAACAAGGACATGTAAGCGCCGGTGTCAGGTAGCCCCCCCCTAGGAGACGGGCAGACCATATCTGGATGACTTGCGACCAACTGGACACCTTCGTGAAGATGTATGGATGCAGTTGCAAGCTTCTCGTAACTAATTTCTGTATCGTACCCCAGAACCACGAATTCGGGCCGCTCAGCAGAGGTGTCAATACCCCTCTCTTCTAACATACTGCGCATCCCTTCTGTTCCAACCAGAAAGGTACTAGTGACTTCCTTCTCGCTAAGCCACGAAATCAGATCGTGAGTTGATAGTAAAACCTCATCTTTGCCAGCATTGATACCTAAGCCCCTCAGTTTCTCTAGGTATTGCTCCACAGACTTGCTTGAGTTGTTGGACAGGAAGTATCTCTTGATGCCTCTTATTTCCAACCTTCCCAGAAAATCCAAAGCGCCATCTATCAGACTATCTCCGATGTATATGGTGCCGTCTAGGTCCAAGAAGACGGCCTTAATTCCATCTAGAGACTGATTGATTCCCCCCTCCACGTCCCATCACATCATGGCAGCAATATAGTTTTGAATAGGAACCAGGGGCTCCAAAGGGCCTTCTGAGCCTCTTTGTCAGCGATCATACCGGTCAGCATGTCGCCCATCTCTTCCTTCCTGGAGGCCTTCCCAACGAACCAATTCATCAACTTCTTCCACTTGACCACCTTCTGTAATCTGTGGGAGTTAGTCAGCTCCTTTCCAAGCGTTCCCCAAAGATCCTCCATGTATGCAACTGCCTCCTCCTCGGGAAAACCCCCTGAATGATTATCCTTGTCGAAGTACCTAGAGGTCATCTTCGCAGACACCAAGCCGTTTCCTATTCCCTCACCGCTAAACGGGTCGACCAGACTAGCAGCATCCCCAACGCACATCACACCCGCGCCGGCGCTCCTCCTGGGTTGGTAGGAGGGGGGACTCTTCCTTGGAGAGCCGAACGGAAGCTGCCATCCCTTCTGGGACCCTTTTACGATTCTTGCATCCTTGAATCGCTCCCTGAAAACGGGATGATTCTCAATGACCCAGCGCTGCTTCTTCTTCAGTGACTTATCTGCTCCCTTTTGTTTTCGCTGCTCAGAGATGACCATTCCGATTCCCACATTCACGACTCCTTCTTTGACTGGGAACAGCCAGAAGTATCCTGGAATTACCTCATCGATGAAGTGAATCTCGATAGGCCCTCGGCTTCCATCGAAACCGCCAACGTTCTCCCAGTACTCCCTGTAACCACCGCAATAGTGGTCATCATCTCTCATCGGCTCACTATGAACCCCCTCAACGAGCTTGGTGGCTACAGGGCACCTGTATCCTCCAGCACCAATGGTTAGGGGAGCGGTGAAACTCATAGTCGAGGATTCGGAGGATCTCTTACCAAAGCTACCGGATACTCCGACTATGGTCCCCTCATTATCAAGAACCTCCTTGACGCTGAATCCCTGGATTACCGAGCCCCCCGCTTCAGTGACAATCTCAGTAGCCCTCTTGAACATCATGTAGTCGAACTGCATCCTAGGGAGGGAATACCCAGCCATCTTCTTCTCTAACTCGTCCTGTGGTAGCATAACCTGGACAGTGTTTCCGTTTGCAGAACCGAACACTATTGAGTCAACCATGAAGTGGGGAGTTTTCTCAACCATCTCCTTGACACCTAGCTCCTTTACGTGGGAGAGTGATTTCCCGCCAACGGCATCACCGCATATCTTGTCCCTAGGCCACACCTCTTTCTCAATCAGAAGAACCTTGCATCCATTCAATGCATTGTAGGATGCTGCAGCAGATCCACTAGGACCTCCACCGACTACTATGACGTCGAAAGAGCTTCCATCTTCTGGGATGCTACCAGTATCTATCGGACCTTCCCAATCGTCCATACTAGTTCCAGTGGGAGGGGTATTAACATTCAAACTATGCCATGGGGTTCTTCTGCATTTCATGCCACGCACTGCCATGAGCGGAACCCTGTGGATCGTCAAGACAACCCTTCCCGGTGAAATGAATGAGGCTGAAGTGGGCATGTGGTGCCAATCGATAATAGAATCGAATCTGGCCGCCTG
>CEVF01042415.1_pt1 | contig 10187 bp, 5 predicted proteins | sample 356441 | NCBI WGS metagenome assembly CEVF01 (sample SAMEA2622765, study PRJEB7988) | marine metagenome | biome: marine biome (ENVO:00000447); feature: surface water layer (ENVO:00002042); material: "saline water (ENVO:00002010), including plankton (ENVO:xxxxxxxx)" | depth 5 m
GGTATATATGCGGTGCGGGTGCGATTTAGCACAGATAGTGCAGCGGACGGTACGCAGGTTATGCGCCTCGTACACGTAGTCTATTGATGCGTCTGAGTGCGCTGGTTGCGCTAGTATTGACGAGCTTCGGCTTAGCTTGGGGACAGGGTCGGGAGGTCGACCCACAGCGCTGGGGCACTGCGACAATTAACCCATACGGTGAGACGTTCGAAATGGAGTACGTTTCGCCCTCGCTGCACAAGTGGTATGCACCGCGCCATCTGCCGGAGACGTATATGGGGCCCTGGTACGCCGAGTCGACGAACTACGCGCGCGATGACTATGCCAGGTATTTGAGCCGCTTGCTCGAGGGAGAAGAGGCGTACGATACCTTCGGCAATCCGCTGGGGCGCGGCTGGTTGGTCTACAGCTGGATGCAGGAGCAGCCCGGCCCGCGCGGCAGCGTCGTCGACAAAAACCTAGGCGGTCTGTCGAGTCTGCGTCTACAGGGTGACCAGCGTCCGGCCTATCGCGATTTTTTTAGTCGGCTCGTCATCGCGTCGGATGAGCGCGGCACTGGAGCCTACCGCCTGATGATCGGCGATGAAATTTTCACGCGCTTTACGCCGCTGACGTTTTACAAGCCTCGTTTTAACGGCGTGCGCTTAGACTATGCGGCCGAGCGCTACAGCAGCACGCTTCTGCTTTCGCGCCCGAGCAATCCAGACGAAGAGGCTCAGACCAACTCGACCACGCTTATGGCGGGGCACGCGCAGATGCAGGTGGGCGCTCAGTCGACGCTCGGCGTGACCTATGTCAACGCCCACAACGTATTGACGCAGGTCGAGTTTGACGAGGGAAACCCGCTGCACGGGATTCTCACAGTGCGTCAGAATCAGCCGCTCGACAAGCTGTGGGTGCGCGTGCGCGACGATTCGCCGGGTCGCGGGACGGTCGGTGCCGCACTGGCGGGATTTGATATTGTGCTTGTCGATACCAGCGGTCGGGAACTCCGCGGGCGCGATATCGGTTTCCTGCCCACGGTTGAGGGAGGCGTCGTGCAGGGCGGGCGACTTTTTGCGCGCGATGAGTCAAGTATTCTGCTCGAATACGACCTAGGGAGTTTAGATTTAGACGATATACAATCGGACGACCTGCGCCGGGTTGCCGTCGAGCTATCGGTGGCCAATGACTATCGGATTGACATGGCCTCTGACTTACAGACCGACGGACAGACGCGCAATGCCGAGATTGTCTTTTTGCCCGTTGCCCGTTCGGCGGGCAACGTGCAGGACAACAGCAATACGCGCGTCTTACGGCTCGACTACGGTTTGCCTACGGCCAGCGAATTGATCGGCGTCGACTGGAACGTGGTAGACTGGGGCGGGCTGTCGCTACAGGGCGAATGGGTGCTGAATCGACGCTTTTTTCGCTATCCTAACCCCGCTATTAACCAGCACTACGAACGCGCAGACTTGGCCGTTGCATCATATTTAGATGCGCAGTATCGGCGCGGTCCTTGGACCCTGTTTGCCGAGCTGTTCTCCATGGAAGACGACTATAGTACTAGCTACTGGATCAGCAATCAGAGCGGACGCATCAGCTACAAAAACCCAATTCCTCAAATGTATGAGTTTGTCGATGATGACGACGATCTCAATGGGTTGACCGAATGGCAGCGCCCATTCTTTGTCAACTGGGGCAGTGATGCGGCTCAGCGAGCGGGTACGATTCGATCGGATCGACGCGAAATTGCCTGGCCTGGCTTAGATGAAAATGGGGACTTTCTCAACGATCACAATGAAAACGGCAACCTGCTACCTGATTACGAGGAGCCTTTTCTGCGCTATCGCTCCGATCGCCCTGAGTTTCTCTTTGGCTTAGATATGAACCACAACGGCACGATTGATCGCTTTGAAAACGATATCCTGCCGGACTACCCCTACAAGAAAGATCACAGCGGGTACAACGCCTTTGTACAGGTCGAGGTTATACCGGGACTGAAGGCCGTTGGGGGACGCCAGAATATGTGCCTGCTGTCCGGTGATGGGTACACTCGTTCCCACTATTACTTGGTGACGTGGGTGCGCTCGCTCGGGCGCGGAGGCCGCCTGCGCTTGGCCGCGCACGGTGCGCGCGTCAAAGACGACATACCGGACGATCTGCGTCAGTGGGTGCAGCCTCTATACGCTCCGGGGCGCATGGTCGACGTGCGAGACGTTCTGCCCGGTTTAAATGCGTGGAAAAACGATTTATACGCTGACGTCGAACAGCGCATTGGTCCGGGAGTGCGCATCTTTCACCGCCTGAAGTGGCACTGGTCTCAGCAGTTGGAAACCGCTGAAGAGGCCCGCCAGCGCGAAGGGCGAAAAACGAGTTTCTTTCTCGGCGTGATTAACAAAGCAGAGTGGAGTATTCCCATCGGTTTAGGCGTGCTGGAGCCGAGGTGGAAAAGTGAATATCGGCGCGAACGACCTTTTAGCACGCGCGTGTCTTTTTCGGAAAGCATTGAGCAATGGGCGATACTGATGTGGACGCAGCCGCTGATGGCTGAAAGCGTAGGTGTGAGCTACTTCCCCAAATATGGACGTCAGCTCTTTAGTACCGAACTGCAGGTGGGTATAGAGACCGGGCGGCTGTGGCTGTTGCAGGGAATGCGCGCGGGGGCAGAGCGGGACGCAACGTCGTGGACGGGCGTGGTGCAGCTGCGCAACCAAACCGCTTATCAGGGGTATCAAATCGTTACGCGCACGGGTGGTCAGCTGCAGCGGCGCAATATCAAGGGTGCCGGTAGTCAAGATGCGAGCACGGTTTTTATGACGGTGACAGCGGGGTTGAATCGATGAACGCTCTGCTTTTCGTAGCTTGGATATTGCTCTTGGAGGGCTTGTTGAGTGCATGGGCACAGCCTGCTCAGACGTTTGTGCTCGGTGGTCCGACGCGTTCTTGGCGCAGCGGTGGAGTGGGCACGGACCCCACTTTTGTGCTGAATGTCTTTAGCGGTGAGGTGCAGCGGAATAATTCGCCCGATGGCAGTATTGACTACGCCTACAGTCCTGGTTGGATCGTTCCTCTGCGATTTGATGAGCGTGATAATATTGCTTCGCGCGTTCTTGTCAGCGGTAAGGTAATGGCTCCGACGTCTGGACGGATTCCCTCGTCGCAGCTCGAGGGGGTAGTAAACGGTGATCACGAGCTCGCCTTTGAACGCAAGCCAACTCTTTTTGAACCCCGCGTTACAACGCGAGGCATTTGGTTGATTCTCGATTTTGGTTCCCCCGTCGGTGTATCTAGGGTGCGTTTTTATCCGCGTAATACGGTAGTAGAGACTCCTTTTGCTCCTTTTCACAACGACTTTCTGCGCGGCTTCGAGGTGTGGATCAATGAGAATCCCGACAGCTTTACCACGCCGGATGTGCTGGTGGCGCGCGACACCGAAAACGAAGAGCCTATCGTCGATGTCGAAGTGCCTCCCCAGTATGCGCGGTATGTAAAGATCAAGTCACTTGCCGACCAGCCTTTTGAGATTGACGAAGTTGAGGTATACGGCACGGGCTTCCTGCGCGAGGGAATCTATTATACGGATATCATCGATATGGGAAACCGCGCGGCCATCGGCGTAGTCGATTGGATAGAAGAAGCTATAGGGACGCCCGAATTTTCCGCGCTCTCGGTGCGCGTGCGAACGGGATTGGACGATACGCCTCTGGTGTTTCGCGAGTTTATACCGGGGGATACGCCGGCTGATAATACGTATGTAGAGGTGACGCGGGAGGAATACGTCGAACTGCTGCCGACGTCGCGCGGTGGCATTGTTGAGGATGTCCAGCATTGGAGTCCGTGGTTTGCGGCCATCAACGGAGAACTGATTGCCGCGCCCAACCCGCGGCGCTACGTGCAGTTTCAGCTCCAGTTTCGCGGCGATTTATACGCGGCACGGCGGGTCGACGAAATGAGTTTTTCCTACATACAGCCGCCCATTGCCGGTCGCCTCGTCGCCGAGGTCTTTCCGCGTCTAGCCGAGGCGGAAGAGGCGGCGTCTTTCCGCTATGCGGTGCGCCTTTTTGAAGAGGGTGGAGCCGTGCGCGGATTTGATCGTATTGCGGTAGACACGGGCGTTGCCATATCGGCTGTGCGCGAAGTTAAACTCAACGGCGAACCGTTTGATTTCAACGTCGATTTCATCAGAGACGACGGCTTCGGCATCAGCTTTGCACAGGTGCGCGAGGAAGGAGCGTTGCTCGAACTGACGTTTGACCTACCGATCTTTCGGTTTGGCACTACGTTTTCTGGCCGTGCGTATAACAGTCGTGCTCCGGCGGTGCCGCAGGCCTTTACGCCGGGCGACGCCGTGCAGTTTGAACCGGCCGATATTGCCGAGTTATCCGATCTTTCCGTGGCCATACCAAAGCCGCAGATTGGCAAGCTCGTCGGTGAGATCGCCATGCCCTTGCGTCTCTTTACGCCCAACGGCGACGGCGTCAACGACGTTTGGGATGTTTTCTTCAACATACTACAGCTCACGCGTCCAGCTCCTGTTCAGTTAGAGATCTACGATCTGGCCGGACGTCGACTGGGTGTGCTAATAGACGAAGAGCGCGGTATCGGTCCCGTCCAACTGGCATGGGACGGATCGTTTGAGGGGGTGCCGCTGCTGCCGGGCACCTACGTCTGGGTGCTGCGCGTGCGCGCCAATGCATTTGAGGAAAAACACATGGGCACGTTGGGTATTGTCTACTGAGCCACTGGAGCGGTTTGTGTGCCTATTAGAGAGCGCACGGGGCGAGGAGGTACTATGCGCGAAAGGAAGCTGCGACGAGATGGTACTGGCACGGCCTATACTTCTAACGGTAGAACCATACCTGCGATTGCGCGTTCGGATAAAAGCGCGTCAAAAGATGAGCCGTCGAAGGGTGCTATGGGGATCGACTTTGCAACGATATAAAATAATGGTACGCTGCCTTTCATTGGCGCTTCTTCTGGCGGCTTCTGCCCTCGGTGCTCAGGACTACGGGGCGCGTCTGGGTAACGTAAAGCGCGGCGGTAAAGTGTCGTGGGAGCCCACGGGCCCCGGCGTGCTCTTTGATGCGTTGGATCCGAGCGTGCGCAAGTGGTACGTGCCGCAGGAGCTGTATAACGAGTTTAACTGGCGCCAGTGGGAATATTCCAACTACGCGCGTGAAAACTACCAGCGCTACGTCTCTACGACGCTAGAGGGAAATTACATATACGACGTATATGGAAACTTGCTAACGCGCGGTTGGCTGGTATTTGACTGGCGGCAGCAAAACCCACAGCCCTTTGGTTCGCTGCTGAGAAAAGATGGCCGGTTTGGTGGTTGGTTTTCCAATCTGCTCATTGCCTCTGATCACAAGGGGCAGCTTCATTATGCGATCACGATTGGCAATGAACTGCGCACTACGCTGACGCCGATGACCTTTTCGAAGCCGCGTTTTAACGGCATTCAGTGGGACTTTCAATCGGATAAGTACGCGGCCACGATGCTCCTGTCGCGCATAAGCAATACCGGTGGGTCGGAGACCTCTAACAACACCAGCCTGCTCGGCGGACGCGTAGAAATGCAGGTGGGCGACTTTGTAAAAGTGGGTGGAACGTTTGTCAACGCACACCACGCACAGACGCAGACCGAAGTGTTTAATGGTAACGTGCTGAAGGGTAATCTGACGGGTGAGCAAAACGTAGGACAGGTGACGCTGATAGAGGTCGTAATTCGCGACGATTCGCCCGAAGACGGCGAGGCCGGCGGAGCGCTCTTTGCGCACGACATCGTTATTTGGGATACGGAAGGCCAACAGACGCGCGGCTCCGAGATTGGCTTTCGCCCGCTAATAGAGGGCGGCTTCCAGCGACGTGGCTATCTGTCGGCCGACGGCAGCGAGTCTATCTCGCTGCGCTACGATTTGCAGGATCGCTCCTATACGGGGCCCGATCCGGGCAAAATTCGGCGCGTGCAAATTGAATTGGTCTTGGCCAACGACTACTTGGTAGAAATGGCTTCTGATCGGCAAAACAACTTTCAGGGTAAAGTCGTTTTCCTGACCGCAGCGCGGGCGCCGGGCAACGTAAAGGATTCGTCCAACCAGCGCGTGCTCTCTATAGACTACGGCCTGCCGACGGCGAATCAAGTGGCTGGTTTTACGGTGGAAATGACCGACCTTGAAGGTTTAGATGCGTATTTGGAAATCAACGTTAATAACCAGTACAGGCAATATCCCAATCCGGCTCTGCAGAAGCATCACGTCGGCGGCGATGAGGCACTGGCTTGGATGCTCAACGTCTCCAAGCAGAGCTACCCCTATTTTGGCTTCTTAGAGGCATTCCGCATGGGTGCCAACTATCGAACCGGGCTGCACGTGGTCGACCAGAACGGCGTGGTGGACTATGGATCGGATTTCCGCTACTTCGAGTTTGTCGACGATAACGACGATCAGGATCGCTTTCCGGACTGGGAGCGCAGCGGCTTCACTTCGGGCGACGTATCCGTATTTCCCGGCTGGGATGAGAACAACGACTTCGTCTCTGATTTTAACCAAAACGACAGTCCCGCCAGTCCAAATCGCGTTCCCGATTATGAGGAGCCCTTTCTGCGCTTTCACACTGATCGGCCGGAGTATTTATACGGCATCGATATGAATCACAACGGCACGGTAGATCGCTTTGAAAACGACGAGGAGGCCGATTTTCCCTACCGCCGCGATCGCCGGGGCTACAACATGTACGGGGGCGTTTTCTTATGGCCCGATGTTCGTTTGACGGTGGGTCGCCAGCATCTGCGTGAAATCGCCGACGATGGACGCAGCAAAGCTGACTACGCGATCCTGACGGCCGATCACGCGTTTAGCTGGGCACGTCTGCGATTTTTTGGCGATGTTCGTCGGGTTAAAGACGATATTGAAGACGACTTACTGCAGTGGGTGCAGCTGCCCAATTCGCGCGGTGAACTGCTGCCGCGGCGCGATCCGTTGCCGGCGCGCAACGCGGTGGTTAGCACGACGTGGCTAGGTTTTAACCTAACGAGGTTTTCTGCGCTAAAGCTAAGAAATATAGCCAAGTGGCAGTGGTATCATCAGCGCGATGAATCCGTCCAATTACGTCTTCGCGGGCAGCGTAGAGATGGATACTTTTTCGGCCTTATCAACAAGGCGGAGTACCGCGTTCAGCTAGGACGCCTGACGCTTATTCCTGCCTGGAAGAGTGAATTTCGCCGCGAGTCGCCCATCGATCGTCGCACGCCGCGCCGCCTAGAGCTCAGCGAGATCTTTATCCTCATGTCGCGCTTGCCGGTTTTCCTGAGCTCCTATATAGAGGGCGGTATTGAGCACCACAGGTTTAGCCAACTACGCGATCCTACGCCACCGGGGTATGAAGACTCCTTTCATGAGACGACACTCGTTGGGCAGCTGACTAATATCTCCGACTATCAGGGCTATCGCCTTACGACCGTGCTGGGTTTTGATATGACGCGGCGATACTTTGAAGTGGAGGGAACCCGGACGCGGACGCGCGGTTTCCTCACGGTCTACGCCGGAGTCGAACGCTAGTGATAAGGCCGTGGTTGATGAGGATCGTGCTAACGTGTGCGGCTTTGGCTGCCTGTTCGGAGCGCGAAGTGTCCGTCGGCCAATATTCCATCACTCAGGACGTGATTTACGAGCATACGCACTTTGTCGACGAGGGGTTAGAGCGGGCGGTGCGACGCGCGCTCGAGAAGCCGACCGGGACGCTGGGAATAGATGAGCTCGCAGCGCTGGGCGCCTTACAGGCCGGGTCGGAAGGCGTGTTTTCACTGCAGGGTATTGAGGCCCTGAGCGGACTTGTCTCACTCTATCTTTCGGATAACGCGCTGAGTGATATCGGCCCGCTGTCTGCGCTAGATCGCCTGCAGGTGCTCGATCTTTCGGGTAATGCCATTAGCGATATTTCCTCGCTCGCGCGCCTGCGTCAGCTCACGCATCTAAACCTTGACGATAACGAGCTAATCGATATCGGTCCGCTGCGCATGCTGACGCGATTAGAGGTGCTGGCGGTAGATAATAACCGCATTCGCGATATTGGCGTTCTCGCACTGCTGCGGCGGTTGCGCAGCGTAGAGCTGTCGGGCAACCCACTGCTCAGCGAAGACGTTCTGTTCCTGCGCCAGCGCGACCTGCAGGTGAGTTTTTACGAGCCGGCGATTGTCTTTGAGGATCCGCGACTTGAAGACGCCGTGCGACGCTCTGTGGACAAGCCGACTGCCGACCTGACGCTCGGAGATCTGAGCTCTATCACCTTGCTCAAAGTGCCCGGTCGCACCGCTTCGCTTGCCGGGTTGGAGCAGTTGGAGAACCTCGAGCGGCTCAGCATAAGGGCGACTTCTTCGGCAGGCGCAGGTATTACTTCTATTTTGCCACTGGCCGAACTGAAGAAACTGACTAGCTTAGAGATCAATAATACCTCCGTACGCGATATTTCCCCACTGGCGGGTTTGACGAATCTGCGAAACCTGGCGCTAATCAACAACCGCATCGTTGACGTTGAGCCGCTGCAGAATTTATTGCTGTTGGAGACACTGCGTCTGTTCAGTAACGAAGTGAGCGACATCTCTGCGCTACGTCGCCTGACGCGTTTGACGACACTAACGCTCAACGAAAACCAAATTATCGACATCTCATCGCTGGCGGGTATGCGCCGCCTGCGCCAATTAGACATGGGCGCCAACTTGGTGGGAGACGTCTCGCCGCTGGCTCGCCTGACGAGCTTAGAGACGTTGGATATTTCGCGCAATCAGATCGTAGACGTCTCGTCGCTTGCTGGTTTGAGGAGTTTGACGGGCCTCGAGATGTCGCACAATAGCGTCCGCGATATCTCGGCTTTTTCCAGTCTGCGCTCGCTCCAACGGCTCTTTTTAGATTTCAATGAGGTTGAGGATTTGACGCCGTTGCGCGGTTTGAATCGCCTTATTCGTCTGCGCGCTAATGGAAACCAGGTGCGCCAGATTGAGGTATTGCTCGAGTTGCAGGCGCTCGTCACGGTGGACTTGCGCGACAACCCGCTTGACGAGGATGGTCTCGAAGCCCTGCTACAGGCGCTGGAAGAGGCCAAAGTGCGGGTGGCTCTGTGAGCGTTCGAATTGCACTGTGGGTGGGGTTGCTGCTGTTTTGCATGGTTCCGCGCGTGGATTCCCAGCTGCGCCTCATCGTGGGGCGCGGCGGCATGCCGTGGGATGCCGTTGTCGATTCCAGTGCGTTCGTGCAGATGGATTCCGATTCAATCTGGACGTGGTCGGCGCCGGTGGATCAGAATATTGCCGATCGGGCCGTGGCGCGCGGTGGCGGTGCATATCTGGGCGGTATGCGTCCACTGCAGACGGCTCCTGACGAATTTACGGACACTTTTACCATCCTCAATTCGGACGCGGCCCGGGCACTGATTGATGGCGACGTGGCGACGGCATTCAATCCGGACGAAGCGGGCGTGGAGCGCGAGGTTGAAGTCTTTATTGACTTGGGGGGCGTATTTGGCATCAACCGCGTGCGCATATTTCCGCGCTTGGACAGCGATAACGTCGGTTCGTTTCCCCAGTCCTTTGAGCTTGGTCTAGGCCGGCGACAGCAGGCGTTGGGTTTTTTGCGTGTCATTATAGACCAAGACTTTTCACAGCTGATTCGCTATTCGCGCACGCGCCCCAACAATAGGGCCGTCATAGACTGGCCCGGCACGCGCCAGGTAACGGGCACGCGTCAGGCGCGCTATCTTCGCTTTGCACCGCTGAACGGGCTGCCCTGGGAAATTGCCGAGGTCGAAGTGTACGCCGACGGCACGGTGCCCACGGGTGAGTTTGTATCTCAGCCGCTGCTGGCCAGCAGCGGTACGCCGGTATGGGGCGTGGTCCGCCACGAAGGCGCAGTGGGCTTACAGGAGCTCCCCGTCGTACTGCAAACGCGCACGGGGCCGGACGAAGAGCCGCTGCACTATTACGTGCAGTCGGGCGAGCGTCTGCGGCGTGAGTCTCGCGATGTATGGGAGGGCATAGACGGCGTGGACGGCATTATCGGGGCACTCGAACAGGGACCCGTTTTACCAAATCCCGATTGGAGCGCGTGGGAGACGGTGGACGGCGATCTTATCCGTTCGCCCAGTCCCAATCGCTACATACAGTTTCGCGTGCGTCTACTAGAATCCGGTGCAAAATTGGAGCGACTCGTCTT
>CEVF01154687.1_pt1 | contig 10183 bp, 7 predicted proteins | sample 356441 | NCBI WGS metagenome assembly CEVF01 (sample SAMEA2622765, study PRJEB7988) | marine metagenome | biome: marine biome (ENVO:00000447); feature: surface water layer (ENVO:00002042); material: "saline water (ENVO:00002010), including plankton (ENVO:xxxxxxxx)" | depth 5 m
TGACAATTATCGTGAGATGTGGCCTTACCGTGATTGGGTTATTCGTGCATTCAACTCAAACCAACCGTTCGATCAGTTTACGGTCGAACAAATTGCCGGTGACATGCTGCCTGATCCCACGGAGGATCAGCTGATCGCTACCGGTTTACAGCGGTGCAACATCACCACGAACGAAGGTGGAACGATCGATGAAGAGAACTTGGCGATTTACGCGGCTGATCGCGTGCAAACTCTCGGCTGGGTGTATTTGGGCCTGACAACCAACTGCAGTCAGTGCCATGATCACAAATTCGACCCAATCACCACGAAAGATTACTACGCGATGGCGGCTTTCTTCCGAAACACGACGCAGAGGGCGAAAGACGGCAATGCGAAAGATGGCCTCGGCCCTGTTCTGGTGCTGCCCAGCGAAGAGGATCGTCCTCGATGGGAGGCATTGCCACCGGAGATTACGGCCGCTGAAAAATTGCGCGATGCCCGTAGGATGGCAGCCCAACCCGCATTTGAAACATGGCTGACAACCGCAACACCCGATTCGTTCGAGGCTGGCATTGTCGCCGATAAGAATATCATCCGTCTTCCCCTTGACGAGGGACAGGGCGATACGATTCGAGGCTCATTGGCAGGACAATCGGCAGGACAATCCGAGGCCACCAGTTACGACGCGACCGGCAAGGGGCTTGAGTGGATTGAAGGCGGCAAATTTGGTAAAGCACCGCAACTCGGTGACCAGACCAACTTCGAACTCGGAGATCTTGCCCGATTTGAAAGCGATCAGCCATTCAGTTTCGGCGGATGGATTAAACCGGTAAGCAAAAAGAATACCGGCACGATTCTTGGCCGTATCGACCAAGCCAACGGGGACCGTGGATGGGACCTGTGGCAAAATGGCAATGCCTTTGCCGTGCATTTAGTGAGCGATTGGCCGGAGCAGGCGATAAAAACTCGGGTCTATCAAAATCGACTGCAGGAAAATCAGTGGCAGCACGTGTTTGTTACGTACGATGGATCCGGAAAAGCGGCAGGCGTAAAGATTTTCCTTAACGGCAATCAGCAGCCACTACTGGTGGAGAAAGATGCGTTGCCGGAAGATGCTTCAATTCTATCGGACACTCCGCTGCGACTCGGTCGAAGGAGCGAAAAAGATGCCTTTACCGGTGCGGTTCAGGACGTGCGGATCTATGACCGAGCGCTATATCCTCGCGAGGTAAAAGCCCTGGCGAATCTCCCGGTGATTCACCAGGCACTCGCTCGGGCTCAGCAACCGGTTGCCGATGCAGAGAACTCGGGTTCCGCAACTGGTGAGAAAGATGAAGTCGCAAGAGATGCGGAGAAGGCAGCACAGCAGGCAAAACAAAAGGCCCACGACCAAGTACTCAACCATTACTTGGCAACCCTAGACGCCGAATTCCCCGAACTATCTCGTGCGGTCACTGATTTGCAAGGTGAGCAAGCGGCAATCCGTAACCGCAGTCCGATGACTCACATTCAAAGAGAGAAAAAAGATTCACCAGCGATGGCCCACATCCTAATGCGAGGTGAATACGACAAGAAAGGCGAGTTAGTTTCAGCTGACACGCCAGCGGCGTTGCATCCAATGAAAGACGATGCCCCGAAGAATCGGTTGGGACTCGCCGAGTGGCTTGTCGATCCGGCCAATCCGCTGACAGCGAGGGTGACGGTGAATCGGTTCTGGCAGGAGGTATTCGGTCGGGGCATCGTACCAACACCCGAGGATTTCGGAATTACCGGCACGCTGCCAAGCCATGATGCCTTGCTTGATTGGCTGGCGATTGATTTTCAGCAAAGTGGCTGGGATGTGAAAAATTTCTTCAAGCAGCTCCTCATGAGTAGTACATATCGCCAGGCCGCAATCACGACCGAGCTTAAAATTGAGAAAGATCGAGACAACGCGTTGCTATCTCGAGGCCCTCGATTCCGAATGGACGCCGAAATGATCCGAGACTACGCCCTCGCATCGTGCGGGCTGTTGTCGGAAAAAATGTATGGCCCGAGCGTAAGGCCCTATCAACCGGTCAACATCTGGGATGTTGTGGGCCTGCCGGGCGGTAACACGAGAGATTACAAACAGGATACGGGAGAAAACCTGCATCGCCGGACGCTATACAGCTTCTGGAAGCGGATGGCACCCCCCCCGAATATGGATGCATTTAACGCGCCGAGTCGGGAGGTTTGCACTGTGAAGCGTGAGCGCACAAATACACCGCTGCAGGCGTTGGTAACGCTCAATGACCCTCAATTTGTGGAGACGTCGCGAAAACTCGCCGAAGTTGCACTACGTAACAGTATCGATGAACACGCTACAGCCCGTTTCATTGCGGACCGAACTCTGTGCCGACCACTCGGTGAGGATGAGCGGGCCATTGTGCTAGCGGCTTACCGTGACTTCGAGTCTCATTATCGCGACGCTCCCGAGGCGGCCACTCAGTTGCTCGGGGTTGGAGAAACTGAACCTGCAGACGGCCTCGACCCGGCCAGCGTTGCCGCGTGGACGATGGTCGCCAGTGAAATGTTCAATCTCGATGAAGTCTTAAATAAATAAAAAGTAGTAAACCGGAGAGCGACACAGATGTTCAATTTACCGGATCCAATTCTGCAACATCGCCGGTCATTTTTTGCACGGAGCGGCCATCTTTTAGGCTCTGCGGCACTAGCTCAGTTGGCATCCGCTCCTGGCGTGAGTGAAGCTGCCGGCGCACACCAGGCACCGGGTCCACATTTCACTCCCAAGGCGAAACGGGTGATATATCTGCATATGGTCGGTGGGCCCTCTCAAATGGATCTGTTTGACTCGAAACCTGTCATGCAGAAATGGTTTGACAAGGATCTTCCTGAAAGCGTGCGGATGGGGCAGCGGCTCACTACGATGACGAGCGGGCAATCACGTTTCCCAATTGCTCCTTCCAAGTACAAGTTTCATCAAGCGGGTGAGTGTGGCATGTGGATGAACAAAGATCTGCTGCCGAATTTAGCCCACAAAGCAGATGATATCTGCTGGATGCGGAGCATGCACACCGAGGCGATTAATCATGAACCGGCGATCGCCATGATGCAAACCGGCAACCAGATTACAGGTCGGCCTTGCCTCGGATCATGGGCATCATACGGGTTGGGCACAATGAATGAAAATCTGCCCACGTTCGTGGTGTTGGTGGCAATACCATCTAACCGTGACCAGGAGCAAGCCATTTCCTCCAGACTCTGGAGCAGCGGTTACCTCTCCGGTGAGCATGCCGGAGTTTCGTTCCGAAGCAAGGGTGATCCGATCCTCTTCATCAACGATCCTCCCGGTGTTTCCACTTCCATTCGCAGACGAAGCATCGATGACCTGAATCGGCTCAATGCAATCGCGCATGCCCGCCTTGGCGACCCGAACACAAAGACACGGATGCACCAATATGAGATGGCGTTCCGCATGCAGGCGAGCGTCCCGGAGCTGACAGATATCGCCAGCGAATCGCAGCACACTTTCGATCTCTACGGCGAGGAGGCGAAAAAGCCCGGTAGTTTTGCCAACACCGCCTTGATGGCACGCCGGTTAGCGGAGCGGGGCGTTCGATTTATTCAGGTGTACCACAACAACTGGGACCATCACGGCAACCTGGCGGGTCGTATGCCTTCTCAGTGCAAGGACATCGATCGACCGTGTTATGCATTGCTCGAGGACCTCGAGCAACGGGGTATGCTTGAGGACACAATCGTGATCTGGGGCGGTGAATTCGGCCGGACGATTTATTCCCAGGGTGGACTGACCAAACAAAACTATGGGCGTGATCATCACCCGCGTTGCTTCACTATGTGGATGGCCGGTGGCGGAGCTCGCGGCGGACAAATTTATGGTGCAACAGACGACTTTTCTTACAACATCGTCGACAAACCTTTGCACATCCGAGATTTCCACGCTACGGTGCTGCAGTTACTTGGATTTGACCACGAACGATTCACTGTAAAATATCAGGGGCTCGATCAGCGACTCACCGGCGTAGAACATGCCCACGTGATCCCGGAACTCCTAGCATAGATTTCCCCGACTGACGAGACGTTCAACCGCCTTGTCGAGCTTGCGAGATCTAGCTGATCGCGCAAGCTCATCTTGCCCCAATAGACGAAACGGTTGATAATCAGATAGTTCGGTTCACTATCAGATGGAGTACAGCATGACCAGCGACGACGCCTTTCTGCAACCAATTCCCGTAGCGCAAGCGAGTGAAGATGTGCGGAGCAGATTTATCGTGCGAACGTATAACCATTTATTCGGCGCGATTGCTCTATTCACTGTGATTGAGATTGCGTTGTTTAAAACAGGACTCGCCGAAAAAATTGCAGCTGCTCTCTTGGGTGTCAACTGGCTGTTGGTGCTTGGGGGCTTCATGCTTGTCGGCTGGTTTTCCTCGCGGGCTGCGGCAACCTCCAAATCGCTTACCAGCCAATATCTTGCTCTGTTGGCTTTCGTAGCCGCCGAAGCAATCATTTTTATCCCTCTGCTGTTCGTTGCCAATGCATATTCCCAGCAAGCTGACGGTAGCAATGTGATTGCCAGTGCCGCAGGAACCACGATTCTCGGTTGCGCCGGATTGACAGTTGTCGCCTTTATCACGCGGAAAGACTTCTCTTTTCTTCGCGGCTTTTTGATGTGGGGCGGAATTTTAGTGCTGCTTTTTATTGCTGCAAGCGTGATGTTTGGTTTTGCAATGGGCACCTGGTTTTCGGTAGCGATGATCGGTTTTGCCGGAGCGGCTGTGCTGTATGACACATCGAATGTAATGCACCGCTACGAAGAAGATCGCTACGTCGCGGCATCGTTACAGCTATTTTCTTCGATTGCCTTGATGTTCTATTACGTGTTGATGCTATTTAGCTCAAGACGTTAATAAGAAGATCACGGGTTCAAACCTAGTGTGATCGCGTCGCGATATTGCTCATTTACCGCTGCTCGTGTCGGGCTGCTTGAGCAACCGGAACATGTCGCTATCGGTCGACAGAATCAGGCGAGTATCCGAACCGAAGGTTTGCTTGAACACTTCTAATCTTCGAAGGAAGTCATAGAATTCGGGCGACTTTCCATACGCTTCGGCGGTCAATTGAATCACTTGTGCATTTGCCTTTCCGCGGATTTCTGCCGAGGCCTTTTCCATCTCACCTTCAATCTGATCCAGTTCTTTCTGGGTTTGCCCCAGGATACGATTTTTTTCTTCCATCGCCTCCGAGTCGTACAGTCGCGCTATCCGGAGTCGCTCTGAAATCATCCGCTCGTAAACTGCCTGACGTACTGATTCAACGTAGTTCACCCGCTTAATTCTGACCGCCACCAGTTCCATCCCATACGACTCCAAGTCAACGCCCATCAGAATTTCTTTTTCAACATCATCACGCCCTCCACCGGTTACTTTGTCGCCGGAGCGTCGCTGGAGCTCATTGGTTTCATAGATTAACGGATCATTTGATTTCCTCACTACATCGATAAGATTGTGTCGAGCCACCACGTCACGAACCGCAGAATCGACCAGGTCATCGAGCATTTTTTGGCCCCGTTGCTCGGTGCGGAGTTTCACAAAAAATTTCATCGGATCAACTATCCGCCAACGCGCCCAGACATCAATGTCGATCCGTTTTTTGTCTCTCGTCTGCATGCTTTCCGGATCACCATCCCATGGCAGCAACCTTTTCTCGAGGAAATTCACCTCTTGAACGAACGGGACCTTGAAATGCAGTCCCGAACTTTCGACAGCACCCATCGGCCGACCGAACTGCGTGATGACAGCTAACTTGCCTTCTTGGACCGTATATGCACTGGCATAGATAAAAAAAAGGCCAATGAGCAGCAGGGAAATCACTACCGCGAAAGTGGTGGTTCGTATCATCGCTTTACTCCCTCTTCGGGAAGATTAGGCACTTGGTTCAGGTCCAACAGCGGTACAAGACCACGCACAGAATCATCGATTATGGTTTTATTTCCCACATTCTTTAAGATTCGCTCCATTGACTCAAGATAAAGCCTTTTCCGAGTCACGACCGGCGCTTTTTCATATTCCCGTAGTTGTTCCAGGAATGCATTGACTGCGCCGGTGGTCTCGAGAACCACTCGGTTCTGATAACCCTCTGCTTCGGCTATTGCCTTGTCTTTGGCTCCACGGGCTGCTGGAATTTTACTATTTCGCTCACCCTGGGCCTCGTTGACAACACGCTCTTTTTTTTGCCGGGCGCGATTTACCTCCTGAAACGCATCTTGCACTTTTTCTGTGGGCGGGGAAGTTGTCTGCAGTTTGACGGTGACCACATCGACTCCCGCCTCAAATCCGTCGAGCTCTTTCTGGATCATCTCCTCGGCATCCTTTGCTATCTGATCTCGGCCGATAGTCAAGACGTAGTCGATACTCGAATCACCGACGAGTTTTCGCATGACTGATTCCGAAACATCGCGAATCGTATCTGGTACCGCAGGGTTTGCTTCCACGTCGCCTTCCCCAAGCAGATCCCAGGCCGGAGCCTCCGCGCCACCGACGTTAAAGAGATATTCGCCTGAGTCTTTCACTCGATACTGCACAATCCACTCAACATTACCGAGATTCAAGTCACCGGTGAGCATTTCAGCTACACCGAGATCGTCTCTCGATTTCTTCGCGTACCTCGTGCGTCGTCCTGCGGACTGCGTTGCGAAACCGAATTCTAGTACCTGAATCCGTTGGACAGGAACTTTGTAAACCTTGTCGATCGGCCATGGTAATTTCCAATGCAGGCCGGGCATGGCGGTATCGACTATCTTGCCGAATCTGAGGATCACACCTTCATCACTGGCATCGATTCGGTAAAACATTGATGCTGCCGCCAACGCGATTCCGATGATCAACAGGCCGAAAAATCCACGCACAAGCCATAGCGAGACTTCGTCCCAAGGAATTTCGTCACGATTGAAAGGAGCAGCAGGACGGCGTCCGTATTGGCCAGGAGTCATTGATGTTCAACTCGTTATAAGAATTAGAAATACCAATGGTATCGTAGTATGAGCAGGCCCCCACTTGCACCCTCCAGGTCGGATGTTTTTTGGTAATCTTTGGCCTTCGATTCGACATCCCAAATGGATATGCTGTTGCCGGAAAGGATTCGTATAAAATGCCCAACAAAATTCGGCTAAACAACGTTCATGGGCTTGGATTCCTCGGTTGCTTTTGCCTATATCTGCTATGCAGTGTGTGCTTGGGAGACTCAGTAAACGGAGTTGAAAAAGTCGATCTGTTTGTGGTGGGCGATAATCCGAAGTATCTCCGCTACCATATCCCGGGTGTCCTGGTCACTGCACACGGCACGGTGCTCGCTTGGTGCGAGGCCCGAAATGCCGAGAGCGACTGGGCCGATATTGATATTCTCTTGCGTCGCTCCACCGATGGAGGAAAAACCTGGAGTGAGGCCCAGAGCGTCGTCAACCTTCCGGGAGACAAGCGGAAAAATCCGGCGGCACTCCGGTTAGGCGTTGATCCCACTTGGGAGACACTCAACAACCCGGTACTAATCGCGGATCATGATGGCACGGTGCACATGCTTTTTTGCCTCGAGTATGAGCGTTGCTTTTATCAGCAGAGTAAAGATGACGGGGCAACTTGGAGTCAGCCGCGAGAAATCACCGACGTGTTCGACGATTTCCGCACGGATTATGACTGGAAAGTGTTGGCCACTGGCCCGAACCACAGTATTCAATTAAAAAACGGCCGACTCATCGTTCCGGTCTGGCTCTCTACCGGATCCGGCGGAAACGCACACAGACCGAGTGTGACCGCAACGATCTACAGTGATGATGGTGGACTGACCTGGCACGCTAGTGAGATCGCCATCCCCTGCAATGATCGATTCATAAACCCGAATGAAACTGTTGCGGCGCAACTGAAGGACGGCTCGGTGATGCTAAACGCCCGGAATGAATCAGGTGCCGTAAGGCGGATTGTGGTCACCAGTCCGAATGGTGCAACCGATTGGAGTGAACCGCGTTTCCAAAGGGACCTGATTGACCCGATCTGCATGGCGGGCCTGATCCGATACGCACACGACGGGCACAACGTGCTGCTTTTTTCCAATCCCGATACGCCGCGGGGTCGAAAGAATGTCACGCTCCGTATGAGCAGGGACGAAGGGAAGTCATGGCCGGTTGCGCGATCGATCGAACCGGGCTATTCCGCCTACAGCGATCTGGCGGTCACGGCAGATGGCACAATCCTTTGCTTCTATGGCCGGAGCAAAGACGTCCACTTTGCGGGCGACCGCCTGACTCTCGCCCGCATTCCGTGGACCTGGATTGCGGGTGCAGAGGAACGTAAAACTGACGACAGCCCTGCTCAAACCGATCTCAAATAATCTTCTCACACTGCGTAATCACCGGTTCGGCGGCCAGCAACATTTCCAGTTTGCCAATTGCTAATTTGAAATGCTCGGTATTGAAATGAAAATCGAGCGCGGCTTGGTCGGCCCAAATTTCAAACGCTAAAATCCGAGTCGCGTCGGCCCGATCGCGATAAAAACTATATTCGATGCACCCCTCCTCTTCCCGACTTGCGTCGGCCAGGGGGCTCAAGACCGCTTCCACATCCGCTTCTTTACCGGGCTGTGCTACCAGGACGGCAACCACTTCAATTTGCTGTTCCATACGTTTCCTTACTTTCCCTTTGCTTACTTATAGAAATTCATTCGCGTGCGAAGAAAAAACGCGTGACGATGGATGATTGTAGCGTTTCAGTCAGCTTCGTCGAACGGGTGCCGCGACGGGTCCGACCAACTCCCATCCTTTGCGATATGTCTTGCTCAGCAATGAATCTGCCGAGGGGCAGTTGACCGTGCGAAAAGCATCGGCATCCCAATCGAATGATTTACCGCTCCGAAAGGCGATGTTACCCAGCAAGACGGTTTCGGTCAGCGGGCCCGAGTAGTCGAAGTTGCAACTCGGTTCCCCGCCCTGCTTACAAGCGCTAATCCACTCGGCATGATGCCCGATGGACCGCGGCAGGGTAGGCGTAGGTGGCTCATAGCCGGAAAACTTCGTATCGGGCAACAGGCTCCAGCGGTCATAGTTGGCAAACAGCATGCCTTCGGTTCCCACAAACAGGACGCCAGCACTCGGTGTATCGTAGCCGAAAAGTTTTTTCGGCTTTCGATTGCCGTCGTACCAGACCAGTTTCACGGGCGTCGATCGACCAGCGACCGAGAACGTGTAGTGCATTTCAACCCCTAAGGGCGCTGTTTCCGGGTCTGCAGCCGGTCCATGTGGCTCAACACGGTTAGGCGACTGAAGAGAGAGCGCCCAGAAGGGAAGATCTAACAAGTGGCATCCCATATCGCCAAGCGTCCCCTGACCGAAATCCCACCAGCGGCGCCATTCTCCCGGATGGTATCGCCCACTGGCGTAGGCACGTTCCGGCGCAGGACCGAGCCATAGGTCCCAGTCAAGGGTTTCAGGGGCGTTCTCGGCCACATTCGGTCGCGAACCACCACCCCATCCCTTAGCCACCCAGGCATGCACCTCGGTCACGTCACCGAGCACCCCGGAGCGGATAATTTCCACGACGCGATGATAGTTTTCGCGCGCGTGGATTTGAATTCCCATCTGCGTCACGACCCCTTTTGCTCGGGCCTGCTCCGCAAGCTGGCGTGCTTCGAGCACCGTATGCGCCATCGGTTTTTCACAGTACACATGCAGCCCCCGATCTATGGCAGCAGAGGCAATAGGGGCATGCAAATGATCAGGAGTGGAAATCACAACCGCATCGATGCGATCTTTTTCGGTGTCGAGCATAGCCCGATAATCTTTGTAAATATGCGCTCCGGGAACTTTATGTGCCGCTCGGGACAGATAATCGGCATCCACGTCACACAGTGCCACGATCGACTCCGACTGAACGCCCCGAATATTAGCCGCCGCTCGATTGGCCGTGCCGATGCAGGCAATATGAAATTTTGAATTCGCCTCGGTCGGTTCCGCAGCGGATGTGCCGCTCCACACGCCAGCGGCCAACAAGCCGGCACCGGCCTGGGTGCTGCGGTGTAAAAAACGCCGCCGGTCCACCAGCGACGCCTTCGTGTGATTAGGATTTGATTTCTCGGTCATGCTCTTAGGGTAACCGATTCACGCAGCCCGGCCAAATGATCGAACGAACGGGGTCAAACACCGCTTTTGGTGATG
>CEVF01021208.1_pt1 | contig 10163 bp, 6 predicted proteins | sample 356441 | NCBI WGS metagenome assembly CEVF01 (sample SAMEA2622765, study PRJEB7988) | marine metagenome | biome: marine biome (ENVO:00000447); feature: surface water layer (ENVO:00002042); material: "saline water (ENVO:00002010), including plankton (ENVO:xxxxxxxx)" | depth 5 m
TTGAGGGGTATTCATGCTTAATGCTAAACCATAATTATAAGCATCTAAATAATTTTTAGGAAGTATAACAGGGATTTCATTTTTAGTGATATTCCAAGAGTTGAAGTCATAAGAACCTTCTAAAAACCTTTCTGGAATACTTTCGAAAAATGCCAGTGTATAAAACCCAGGGATTCCATTGCTTTGATTACCAACACTAATCATTACTTGATAATTGCAAGATTTAAAAGGCGCAATATCAATTATATTAGGTTGTGATTTTAGTAGGTTAATATCCGATTCATTAAATCCTTTAATTTCTTTTTGTAAAAAGGATAATTGATTAATTTTTTTTGAAATTACTTGATGGTTTTCGTTTACTACCCCTCCTTGTTTAGGAATTAAATTTTCAAATTCTTTATAAAGTTCAATGCTCATTAATATAATGACTAACCCAATCACTGTTCCTATTGATGAAATAAATCTGTTTATAGGTTGTTTATTTGATGCTATTACTTTGGATAGTATTTTCACAATTCAATGGATTTAAATGAGTTTAGTTTTTCATTTGTATCTAATGACATTAATATAATACCAGCATCATTGTTTTTAGCAGATTTTATTATTAAATCCAATGCCAATGATTTGTTTTTCTTATCCAGGTGAGAAAATGGTTCATCAAGTATTATCCAATTAAATGGTTGTAAAATACTTCTTATTATAGCAATTCTTTGCTGTTGCCCCATTGATAATTCACTGCATTTTTTTTCTTTTAATTCAAATACTTTCAATTGAGTTAAATAATTATCAATATTCTCAATTGTTGAATATTCCGTTAATTCGTTTTTTAATAATAGATTTTCTAATACGGTTAGATTTCCAATTAATTTTAAGTCTTGGTGAACTAAAGCGATTTGGTTTTTTCTTAATTCAATCCAGTTTTCACTTGTTAAAGATTGAGTGTTTTTTTTGTCAATAAGAATATCACCAGTAAAATCTGTCCTACATCCAGATAAGAAAGAGGTAAGCGTACTTTTTCCCTTACCAGAAGGAGAGCTTATTAAGTAGTAATTTCCTTTTTGGAATTCCAATTCACTATTCCATACGTTGGATTTAATGATGTTTTCATTAGAAACTTTATTGGGAATAATATTATTTAATGAAAATTTCAAATGATATTATTGGATGATAAATGGCCTTTTTATATTACCAGAGCTCAGTATGTAATATCCTTTTTGAAAATGAAAATTTAAAAGAGTGTTTCTAACTTTTCCATTCCAAACAATACTACCTAATGAATTGTAAATAGTAGCATTTTTCGAAATTTCTAAACCTTCAATATTAATTTCTCCATTTGATGGATTTGGATATATTTTAACTCTGTTTTTTGTTTTATCATGTATGCTTGAAATATCATCACTAATAACCGTTATATTGTCTAATGTTAAGATAAATTGATTATCAGCATAGTGTCTAAAAACTAGGTAAATATCTGTATTTAGTGGAACTGCATCTAAATTCACTTTGTAGTCTGTGCTAACTGATGGAACTGCGGGAACATCTAAAAGGCTTGGATAATTCATTAAGCTATCAATAGTTTTATCTAAGCAATAATATATTTGAATACCATCAGGATAGGATCCATCAACAGACATAGCTTGAAAATTCACAAAATTTCCAGAAGAATCAAAATTCAATTTTGGTGTAATTAAAAAGTTATTTGCTGAAACAGTATCATTAAGCCATGAAGTTGCAGCAAGAACAGAATCTACAACTCCAGTAGAATCATAATCTTCTACTAAATGAAATGAACTAGGTAACTGTAAAACTTGTGGATCATTATAGGGAGCAGCCATGTCGCCATCTATAAAAGTCCATCCAGTTAAATTTCCTGAGTTGAAATTTTCGCTTAAAATAACCGTTTGTCCATAATGTAAAGTTGTAATTACAGAAATCACTATTAATAGTAAAAGCCTCATTTTGTTGAATTAATTAATTTAGTTTGCAAATGTAATTATTTCCTTTCAACATTATAATATGGAGAAGATATAGTGGCATGTTAGATTTATTTTAAATGCGGCATTATTTTTGGATTAAAATTTATTATGAAAATATTTTATTCTTTAGTTATTCTTTCATTTTTTCAAAGTGGTTATGCGCAAAATTTTGATTTAGATGATTTTTATTCTAACAATAAAGATCTTGATCAAAAAACAAATGAGTATTTTAATAATTTGAATGATACAACAAGAGTAGGTCAAATGATTGTACCTGCTACTGGTAGACTTGGAAAGTCAAGAGAACATGTGTATTCATTAGCTAAAAAGGGATGGATTGGCGGAATTTTACTACTTAATGGAACAGTAGATGTTTTTACTCAAGATGTTATTGATTTTGATAGTATAATGAAGGTAAATGGTCACCTGCCTTTAATTTATTCTGCAGATGCTGAGCCAACACTAGTAAATAGAAAAATAGCTAATTCTAGAAAGGTTCCTAAAACCAATCAAATTCATCATATAGATAGTGTTAAGAAAGTAACTAAAATAATTTCTGAAGATTTAAATTCAATTGGAATAAATCAAAATTTTGCTCCAGTTATTGATGCTTCTCCAAATAAAGTGGTTAGCAATAGAAGCTTTGGTTTAAATATGGATACTGTAATTTCATTTTCCAATGAATTTGTTTCAGTTACTCAAAAACATAATATTATTGCTACTGCCAAACATTTTCCTGGTCATGGTTTTGTGAAAGGAGATACTCATAAAGAGCTTATTTATATTGATGGAGAAATGAAAGAAGTTGAAAATTATAAACCATTAATTGATAATGGAGTATTGTCTATAATGGTTGCCCATCTTGCTATTAAAAATAACCCCATTTATAATACTAATGGACTTCCTTCAACTTGCTCAAAAAAAATAGTTACTCAACTTTTGAAGGACTCTTTAGGCTTTAAAGGTTTAATAATCACAGATGCTATGAATATGGGAGGTGTTAAGAATGTTCCACATAGTGGGTTAAAAGCAGCTCAAGCAGGTTGTGATCAACTTTTGATGCCAGTTGATGAAGAGGAAGTTTTATTCGATGTTCTTTCAGAAATGGATAATAACAGGGAATTCAAAAACAATGTTTATGAATCTGTTAAGAAAATTATTAGGTTGAAAATTTGCTTAGGAATTATTAAATAAATTTTAATTGTAAGTCTTTTTATCCCATTGGTATTCACTTGGATATATGCTTTGTGAAAAACAGATAAAAGTAGTAAGTGAACATAGCAATATAAAGGCATAAATAAACCAAGCAATTCTATGGTAACCAAAATATCCCATATCTACTTCCGCTCCATTTAAAATTAGCCAAGTAGGGGTGATTGTAGCAATTACCAAAGCAATAATTCCAATGAAAATCAAAATAGATTCGATACTTCTCAGAGGTAATGCAGTAATTTTTTTGTACCATCTAAGATCTGTACCCCATTTATGAATCAATAAAAATTTACCATTTGTGAGTGGAACAAAAAGTAGTGGATCTTTATTAACATCTTCTAAATCAAAATTTTCAGATGGAGATAAAATATAATATTGCTTAATGGTGGTGTTGTTTAATTTTTCTAAGGATTTTATTTTAAATATAGCTTCTTGGGGGATTTCATTTTTAAAATACTTAGTTGGTAAAAACCTTAGTCTGTATTTGATAGCAATTTGTTTAATATTTTCTAATTCATACAAATCTTCAGGATTGTAATCATGTAAATCAGCGTAAGAACTTTTAATATTGCAATTAGAAATATTTTTTATAATGTTTTTCTCTTGATTGTAATCAGAATCAAGTTGATTATTAAAAATATCAATGATACTTTTTTCTCTTGAATATTGAGTCTTTTTTAATTCCTCTTTTATATCAATATTGTCAAACATATTTAAAAGATTTGTTATAAAATTAAATAAATTTTACAACAAGAAATATTTGTTTAATTAAAACCTATAAATCTCCATTTTATTTAGTCAATAAAAATCACTTCTTGTATTTCAATTCTTCTTTCAATTGCTGCCTTTGGACTATATATAGATTGTTTAGTGTTCTTTCCATCATCACTAGCTTTATTACTTGATTTTTTCTCTCCAAATGGTGCAGCTTTAATAATAAGTTTTCCATCATCTATGTATTTTTGTAATTCTCCATTATCCACTTTTTCAAAATAATTAATTATGGAAGAGATTCTTCTTTTTGATAGATTAGTATTATAGTCATCTTTAGCCAAAGGACTTGAAAAACCTCTAATTGTTATTTCTATAGAGCTATGTTCTTTAAGTAATGGTATTAACTGACTTTTAAATTTCTCCAATTTATTTAGACCGTGAGTCACATATTTTTCAAAAAAGTAATTAATTTGTTCATATGCTATTTTTTTCTCTTCAATAGAATTTCCTTCAGAAAAGGATTTTAAATACGTTGGTTTTAGTTCTAAATATTTTATAATAGTTTCTGGATAAGTTTCTAAAACTACAGTGTCTCTACTTTTAGGCATTGGTTCATCATTGTGAAAATATAAAGCTAATGGTAGTGTTAATCCTGTTTTGTGTTTAAATATTTTTTTAGTGTCTAATTCAGAAAGAAATTCTTCTTTTTCAGCTATGGATGATTTTGTTTTAAACTCCCAAATATCAGGACAACAATGAGGATTATGTTCATATAAACTTCCATCTCTATTTGAAGTGACATAACCATGTTTTCCATATTCATTAATCCAAAAATACATATCGTTCCATGATGAATTAATAGGTTGTTCAGCGTTATGTGCTATTTCAAATATTGAATCATTCCAATGACTATAGGAAATATCATATCCACCAAATCCATTATGCCAAGTTGAGCTGAAGTATAATCTATTAGATGGGTTGTGGAAAAATGGGGTAATTTCATTTTCAGGAGAATTGACATTTGGTCCTGCATTTTTGATATTTGCTATAGATAAATCATCTAAAATTTCTGCATACCAAATATCTAAATTTCCATAACCACCTTTTCTATCACTCACAAAAAACAAAATATTATTTCCATTTAATTTTGTTATGAACGGTTGAGTTACATTATGGCTATTTATATTTAATTCATTACTCAATTCTTTTGCTAATGACCAATTTTCATTTTCTTTTTTAGAAATCATTATTTTACAATGTCCAATGGAGTCACATCTTGTAAATAAAAAATACTGATGGTTTTTATAAAATAATCCATTGGCATTATGAAAACGTTTATCATCAATTTGGGGGCTTATTTTTTCTATTTTATCATTTTTTCGGAGAAAAATTTGAGCATGTAAACTATCTTTAATAGATGTGAAATATAATTTTCCTTCATCTTCAAACCCTGCAAATTCTGCATTATATCCATTAATAGGTTTTGGAAGTGGAGAGATTACCATCTCTTCATTTATTTGCTCATTATGCCTCATAGCAAAAATGGTAGAATTAATTTCTCTAGAAGATTTAAGATAAAAAAAGTTATTTTTTTCATGGATAAAATGAGCTTTAGATTTTTTGAATTCTAATAAAGCTTTTGGATAATTCCTTAGTTGTTTTAAAATTGTTCCTAAATAGTAACTAGCTTCAGGGTAGATTTTTCCTGATGGATCTTTATTCACTACTTTTTTTAAAAAATAACAAGCTTTAGCATATTGATGCATTTTAATAAGATTAATTCCGTAATAGTATTGTAATTTCATCTTGCTCGAATCTATTTCAATTGCATTTTCAAATAATTGATGTGCTTTAGCATAATTCCCTTGTTTATATTCATTTATTCCAAAATCAATAATCATTTCATTTTTTTGAGCATTAAATGGGATTATCATTAATAATGAATATCCAAGGAATAATATTTTTTTTATAAATAATCTGGACATATTAAAATAGGTGATTGCATTTTAATTTTTTTTCTAAATAGATAAATTAAGGCAATTTCAAATCCCCCTCTTTTTTGAGAAGCAGGAACTAGTTCAGATAAATTAATATCGTAGGACAGCCCTAATTTCCAGGCATCATATATAACACCAGCCGTTATGAAAAAAGCATCTTTATTTCTATAATATAATCCTGTCCATAAAGCTCTTTTTAAATTAAACAAATCAGCAACAGTATAATGCAGCTGTGAGCCTATCAATAACTCTTTATGGGCACCTTGGTTAATAGTGAAAATAGAAGTTTTAATTTTAAAGAAATTGTTAATTAGATATTCGTGTTCCAATTTTGATAAAAATTTAATATCAATTCCAATTGGTGGAGTAGCTCCCATAAATGATTGATCACTTCGATTTAAATTAAAACAACTTAATTGGATATTTATAAGATGGTTGTTCCATAATTTCCTAACATACATTAATCCTGTATTAATATTTCCATATCCAATTTTGAAATTATTAAAGCTTTCATTTGCATCTAAATTCGGATCAAATGCTGAACCGTTGTATTGTGCATCGAAAGATAGTTGATTTATATCGATACTTCTTGAAGTATAACCTCCTTGAAATCCAATTCTAAGCTGTTGTAAACTGTCATTGATTAAATTAAATGAGGAACTTAAATTAAGTTGTAAAGTACTAAACTTTGAATCTCCTGCAATATCCTGATTGATTAATATTCCAATGGGAATAAATTTTGAAGTTGTGAAATCAGTTGAAATAGAATAAGTGTTAAATGGAGTAGATACGCTAGCCCATTGAGATCGGTGATTACTATTAATTCTAATATCTCCTTTATGCCAACCTGTAAGAGCAGGATTTAAATTTAAGGGAGATAGTTGATTCATAGAGTAATGAAAATCTTGACCATTAACATAAAATATTGAATTACTTAAAACAATTAAAATAATATATCTTAAATGCTTTTTTGTCATTATTTTAATAATGTTATGTTCCCTTTTTTGAAAAATTTTTGACCATCTAAACAATCTAATTTTAGATAATAAACAAAGACACCTGGATCACATTTTTTATTTGATTCTAAAAAATCCCCGCTCCATCCTTTATATTGATTATTTGTTTTAAAAACAATATTTCCAAGGCGATCAAAAATTTTAAATTCAAAATTTTCGCTCGAAATATATTTTCCTCTTACAATTAAAGTATCATTGTTCCCATCATTATTTGGTGAAAAAGCATTTGGAATAAAAACATCTGGAGGGCCACAAGTTAATTCTTTGACCTCTATAGTAATTGAATCCGATTTAGCACAATTTTCACTGCTAATATTAACCATGTAAGTTGTGGTTATTATTGGAGAAGCTATTGGGTTTTGAGAATAGGGATCATCTATTGAAGATGATGGTTCCCATTGATATTGATAACCGTTGGGTTCCACGTGAAGTTGTGTGCTACTACCTGGTGAAATTACCGTAAAGTCAGCTGAGGTTAAAATATTAGTTGAAGGTAAAGTATCAACAACTATAAAAATAGAATCAAATAATTGGCAACCACTTATGGAGTCCAATGCCTTAACATTTATGTATTGATTTGTATAAAGTTGAAACCAAACAGAATCATTTTGATTATTTCCTATGGAAATACTATCAGGATAAAATTCAAAGTAAATTAAATCTTGATTTTGATCTGCTTCTGCAGTTATCAAAAGTGAATCTCCTATGCATAGAATAGAATCTCCATTAATATTTAAATCACCTATTGGAACATCAATAAAGACACTGTCTTTGTAACTACAACCATTATTTATTACAGAAATATAATACCAACTGTCTTCATTTGGTGATACTTCAATAATTGAATCGCTAGTGTTGCTATTTATTACGTTGGTTAAACTACTATTGTCTGCCCAAATAAACTCATTAGCAGTTCCTAAACTATTAGCATTAAGTTCAATTATATCATTATGGTCACATAGAACAAAACTACTATCAATAGAAATGGTAGGGCTATTTACAATAACTTTTTGAAATGCAGTATCTACGCATATTCCGTTTGAAATAAGTAAAGTATAATTGGTAGTTTGAGAAGGGTCAGCAAATGGATTGGAAACAATAGAATTACTAATTCCTACATTAGGAGACCAGTTATAAGAAAAGTTAGTGTCAGGGTTTGGAAGTATTCCAATCTGTTGATTTTCACCTTGGCATATAGTAATATCATTGAGATAATAAGAAGAGTCACCTATAACTATTATATTCTTAATTATGGTATCTCCAAAATTACATGTTGCTGTGTCTCTTATTATTAATTGAACCTGGTAAGTTCCAGACTCTTGAAAAGTATGAGATGGATTAGCTTGAGTACTTGTATTTCCATCTCCAAAATCCCAAATAAAGGAACTGTTGTTTTGAACGACACTAGTATTAATAAAGTTATGAGTCATTGGTTCACAGCCAAGGGGAGGTTGTTCAAAATCCGCAAGTACATAAGGTAATTCAAACTCCATTTTAAAAACACCTAAATTACAGTTAGGGGAGTTGTTTGTAGAAGAAACAGCTCCAGATGGATATATTGGGAAGTCATCATTGTTGCCACATCCAGCACATACTGCTTGGTATATTTTACCTTTTCTATCAAATCTTGATGTTCCCCCATCTACATGTTCTGATGATTGATCTCCACCAAAATAGGATCCATATATAAATCCAGATGCATCATCTTCAATTACAATAATATAAAAATCACTACTGTCTGTACTTGAGTTTTGATAAGCATCATTGGATATTGGCATATTGTTAGTATATCCAGCATTATTATCTAAAAAAGATAAATTATTTACTGAACCTCCCCAACCTGACAAGTACATTTTGTTGCATAAATCAACTAAAAATGCAGTTGGTGAAATATTCACACCATTTCCTGAACCAAAAACAGTAGAGTAGTATATATCATTTAGATTGTTATATAATTTACTAACAAACTGACCGCTTCCAGGATTACTCCACAAAGCGTTATTTATAAATGAACTATCTTGAATTTCTGTTTGACCAAATAAATAAGGATTGTTATATCTGTCTAAATCAATGAAAAATACTTGATCATATTCACTAGATCCGTAATAAGTAGAACTAATTTTTTGATTGCCATTTTTTGAAATATGTGTGACAAACCCATCACATCTTCCTCCTTGAAAGTTGTTCTGATATGCATTATTAGTAGTTGGGAATAAAGTAGAGTTAGTTCCCCCAGAACAAAAAATATTTAGTGAGTCATCCAAAGCAATAGAATAAATAGCATCATGCTCTTCTCCTCCTAAATAACTTGACCAAATTAAATTTTGAAGAGAATTATCCATTTTGAAAATACATCCATCTAAACTTCCACCACCAAAGGTTTTTTGAAAAGCAGAATTTGTGGTAGGGAAGTCTGAAGACATTGTAGAACTTCCTATATATATATTGTTATTTTCATCAATCTCAATCTCACCTCTTACTTCATCTGCATAGTTATATCTTAAAACATTTTCAGTAGCATTATTGCTTGTTGAGTTTAAACCATCATTATTACTTCCTCCTATATAAGTTGAGCCTAAAAGATTTGCTCCATTACTGCTCAAATGACTTATGAATATATCAGATCCATTGTTGTAATTTACTCCAAGACCTCCAGCCATAAAGGTGGCAGTTCCTCCATTAAATGAAGAATCATAACAATTATTAGATGTCGGGAAATTATTGGAGGAAGTCGTCCCCATTATGTAAAGTTCATCAAAACTGTTTACTATTAAACTATGAGGCAATTCATCATCAGAACCACCTAAATATGTAGAGTAAACCATAAATGATCCTGAGGTGTCAAATTTTGTAATTCCTATGTCAACTTTGCCACTATCAAAGTTAGTGCTGTAAGCTCCTAAAGTAGTTGGGTATTGATTTCCAAAAACGCTACTACCAGAATAGAGAAATCCTTTTGAATCAAAAGTGGCTGTATATCCAAAATTATCTGAAAAAGACCCAGAAAATGTGGAGAAAATAAGAGTAGGATCTATAATTAAATCATGATTTTTATTGTATCCATCAGGAAATTCATAAGACAAAGTGTTGTTAGTTAATACATAATTACAATTGACTTTAGTTTTAATTCCATTAATTATTTGAAATGCAATTGGATGGTCTTCAATAATATGATTAACAGAAGTATAAATATGAAGTCTGTTTTTCTTTATGGAAATGTCTTTAATTCCATCATATCTAAATTTTAT
>CEVF01154069.1_pt1 | contig 10147 bp, 7 predicted proteins | sample 356441 | NCBI WGS metagenome assembly CEVF01 (sample SAMEA2622765, study PRJEB7988) | marine metagenome | biome: marine biome (ENVO:00000447); feature: surface water layer (ENVO:00002042); material: "saline water (ENVO:00002010), including plankton (ENVO:xxxxxxxx)" | depth 5 m
GAATGTCCTAATCATTGAAGACGAAAAACCGGCGGCAAGAAGACTGTCCAGATTGCTCTCGGAATTGGAAATTGATGTTTCCACCATGTTACATTCCGTTGAAGATTCCATTGCTTGGTTTCAAGATAATCCACACCCTGATCTGATATTCCTCGACATCCAATTATCAGACGGACTTTCCTTTGAAATTTTTGATGTGGTCGAGGTTAAAAGTGCCATTATTTTCACCACTGCCTATGACGAATATGCACTCCAGGCCTTTAAGCTGAACAGCATAGATTATTTACTGAAACCAATAGACGAAGAAGAGCTTGAAAGTGCCGTGAAAAAGTATCGAAATTTTAAACCGGAAAACCAAAAAATACCAATTGATTTCAATGATATAAAAAACCTTTTGGTGAACCCTTTGGAACGTGAATACAAAAAACGGTTTACTGCCAAGGTGGGGCAGCATATAAAAATTATAAATGCCGATGATGTAGAATGTTTTTATAGTGAAAACAAAGGAACGTATGCAGCGACTTCGGATGGAAGAAATTATTTATTGGACACCACTTTGGAGCAGTTGGAAGAAGAGTTGGAGCCACAAACTTTTTTTAGGGTAAGCCGAAAGTTCTATGTGAACATCAACCATATAGGGGACATCATTTCATATACAAATTCAAGGCTTCAAATCAAGTTGAAGCACTTCAATGAGCATGAGGTAATAGTGAGCAGAGAGCGGGTCAGGGACTTTAAGTTGTGGTTGGAATAATTGCAACTAAAATTCTGATTGCCAATTATTAATAATTATTAAAAAACCTAGTATAGGTTTTTCTTATAGTGGGTATTCCGGTATAAAAAAGCTATTTTTTCTCAACTCTGTTATCGTCAAAGGCAGAGGGAAGCAATTTAGGAATCAATTTGATAAAGATAGGTAAAAGAATGGCTCCTCCGGGCAACATAAAAATGGCCAAAGAGGGAATGCTCTTAAAAATGTCCAATAACTGGTTCTGTACTTTTTTTTTCTCTTCGGGGTTTAAATCCTTTACGGTCGATTTGGATAAAAGCGCTACCAATTCCCTACTTTCCGCAAGTTCTTTTTTTAGCCTTTTACTGTTTCTGAGAATGAGTCTGCTTACATTTTTGGACATGCCATCATAGAATTGCACGGCCAAATTTTTATTGTTTAGGTAGGCAATTTTTTCCTTGTTTTTCTCAAAAAAATCCTTGACAAATTCCAACTCGGATTTGATCTCTTTTTTGGACTTTCCGAGATTCTTTCCCAACCCAAAAATATAGTCCGTTTCAGTGTAGTCCAAAGTCTTATCCTCCCATATGGTCAGGCATGCCATATCCAAAAAATAATCCTTTTCATTTTTGGTGAAATTTTGGGTCAACAGGTCGGAATAATTACCGTCATATTTTGCTTCGTCAAGATCAATATAGGTTAAGGACGAGCCCAACAGTTGAATCAATTTTGCATCGGATTCATGTGTTTTTTTGGAGTTGAGTGCATGGTACACTATGTTGATGGTAACATATTCCAAAAGTTGGGCATGTTCCATCATATTTTTTTCGCCCCTGAGGTAAACCATGAAGATGAGTATGTCCACATAAAGGAGGGAATTGGTCAAGCTATTTCCGAGTGCCCTACTAAAGGTATTGTCGCTCAAATAGATTCTTGAGTCGATCAATTGCTCCAGTTGTGATTCAGTTTTTGACCCGGTCAATATTTTGTTCAGGAATGAAATCCGGCTTACATCCAATGACTGGTAATATTCAAAAACTTTATTGACAAAGGATTCAAAATTTGTCTTCCCCACTTCGAAAGTGTAGGTGAAATACAAAGCGGTAAGCAGGTTTATTTTGGCAATTTCGTCTTCACTTAATGCGTGTTCCACCTCAATAAAATCCGGTATGCTTAAATGCACACCATAAACAAACCCATTTTTCTTGAGTTCACGGTACAAGCTGTCATAGTCCTTAAACGGTGAGGACCCTTGATTCACAAGGTGACCAAATTTGTTGATCCATCCAGATGCAGAGGGGTTCATTTAATCAAATTAAAAGTCCAAATTAAAACAAATTATATGACAAACCGAGACTGATGAACACACTGATTTGGAATCAAGTGGTAAGGGCATCTTTAAAAAAAGCTTTAAGCTTCGGGTTCTTTGTCCTGCTTTTGTTCCTTTTGTTCTTCCTGGTCTTTTTGCTCCGTTCTAATTTCATCTTTCAAAATTTCTATACCTTTTTGGATAACCAAGTTAGTGGGTATTGTTATCCGTTTGCCATCATCGGTACGCATAAAAAGGTAAAATCCACTGATATCCTCCACTTTTCCGGTCCAATCAAAATCTTTGTCCATAACACGAATCCTGTCCCCCAAACGTAAAGGATGGCTAAAAAACAATATGACACTGGCCGTTAGGTTGGAAAGTATCGACCATTGTGCCACGAAGCCTATGCCCAGAATGGCCAGCACCGAGGATAGAAAAACAGAAAAATCTTCCAAATTCACTCCCCAAATCAAAGAAATCCCAACAATGGCCAATATGGAGAACAGTAAATTGTTGAGATAGAAAATAACTTTACGACTGTTCATATCAATGGAACTTGATCGTCCGAATCGCCTAATGGCACTTTTGTTCAAATAATGAAGGGAAAAAATAATGACGAGGAGGATTATGGTATATAAAATCTCAGATTTGAAAGACATAGGATCAATCATAGCGGTTGTTGGTAAATTTGGATTAACTTAGGTTCTAAACTACAAATAAACCCTTTCACTTTCTAAACCATGGAAACAGATTTTGAAGAAAATTCATGGGTGATAAATTACTCACCGGATAATTACTCTAACCAAAAATTCTCTTTGGATGGAGATTTGTTACTGTCAAAAGGGGATAGGTCGGTTACCTGGGTAAACACTTATGGTTTGGATTATATGGATGAATTTCGCCAATTGGTAAACAGGAACGATCTGGATGATTTCCTACTCAGGCTATTGCTCAACCAAAAAAAAGGGAACAAGGTGATAGAGTTGGAAAACCAATTATTCGTGGCAGCCCAAATCGTAAAAACAGAATACCAAAATATGGAATCCGAACAAATGTACTTTGTGGTATCCAAGGATTTTGTTTGGTGTATCCAAGAAAAGCGGGGCGATCATTTTGATTGGATCCGACAGCGGATATTTGAAAATAAGGGCGTTATCAGAAAAAAGCACGCGGATTACCTTCTCTTTTTTATTCTGGAGACCCTGATAACGAACTACAAGGAAAAATATGAAGAAACCGTGTTGATGGAAAATGCTCTGGATGCCATTGTAAAACGAGAGCCAACACCCGAGTTCATGTTTGAAGTGGAGCAGAAAAAGGCCACGATCCACGATTTTAAAAAGGCATCCCATGGACTTAGGGACATAATCGTGAAGTTGGAAAGGGTGGAGGTTAAAGGGTTTCAGACCAAATATTTCAGTGAACTTAGGGAACAGGTCAACGGCTTGATTGCGGATATCGATTCTGATATACAGGAACTGGAAAGTCAGATAAACCTATTTTTTAGTGTACAGGGCCATCGATTGAACGAAGTAATGAAAACCTTGACCATTTTCTCCGTTATATTTATCCCACTTACATTTTTGGCGGGTATTTATGGTATGAACTTCAAATATATGCCCGAGCTTCAATGGCCGTATGGGTATTTTATCCTATTGGCCGTGATGCTTGTGATAACCATTATCTCTATTCTTATTTTTAAGCGTAAAAAGTGGTTTTGAGCAGCTGGTCACCCTGTCTTATTTATTTTTCGGATCGTTATTTATTTGCTGTTTTTATCCAATGACAAACATCATATTCTTGGAAATTATCACTCGGTAGTTTTGTCTCATCATTTAAAAATAACACACGATGAGAAAAAAAGCACTAGTAGTGGCAATGGCTTTGATCGGGTTGAGCAATTTGATGGTTGCACAAGATGCCCCGGCAGACAATGGAAGTAAATGGCAATTTAGGTTAAGGGGAATCGTGGTTTCTCCAGATGAAAGTGCCGATATCGAGGCCATTGGGGGAGATGTGGACATTTCCACCTCCGTAGTTCCCGAGTTTGATATCACCTACTTTTTTGATGATAACTGGTCCTTGGAGTTGATTTTGGGAACAACAAAACATGATGTGGAAGCCATAGGCACGGACGTTGGTGATATTGATTTGGGCAGTGTGTGGTTGTTGCCACCAACACTTACCGCGCAGTACCACTTTACCGGAGGTGATTTTGTTCCTTATTTGGGGGCTGGCCCCAATTTGACCCTGTTTTACGGAGTTGATGAAGGTCCCGTGGCCGATGATGTGGATTATGATACCGCAGTTGGTTTTGCCCTTCAGGGCGGGTTCGATTTTATGTTGAACGATAAATGGTTCTTGAACCTTGATGTTAAAAAACTGTTCTTGAACACTACTGCCACCGTTAATGCAACTACCGCCTTGGGCGCTACCGTTGATGCCGATGTGGACATCAATCCATGGATTTTTGGATTTGGAATTGGTCTTAAACTCTAATATTCGATTGTTTTTTTAGGTAATCTAAGTTTTGAAGGTGGTTTGGTATTTCCAGGCCGCCTTCTTTTTTTGGTACATAAAAAAAGAGCTGCAATTGCAGCTCTTTCCATAAATTTTCGTTGATCGGAAACTATTTATTTCTGTTCCAACTGAACGGATGCCTTTATGGCAACGTCTTCCCATGTTTTGCTTACTCCATCAGATCCTGTGTGAAGATCATAGCAGGCCTTGTTCAATGAAGCAAGGGCATCCAATGCGTTCCATTTGTTCAAGTCCATGGTCCCTGACAGGTTTATATGGTTGTCATCGGTAATCTCATATTCCATGGGTAATTCTGTGGATACACCGTTCATGGTAAGTTCTACCGAACATTTTTTATTCTCATCAATGGAAAATGTTCCCTTGATCGTTTGGGTTTCCTTCATTACATCAAAAAAGAAATGAATGATTTTGGGATCCCTTGTATTTGTAGTGTCATTGGTAAAAAGACTGCTTACGGGAATCGTAAATTGCAGACCGTCCAAAGTTTCCTCCGGCGATTCTCCCGCCTCATAAGTTAGGTTAACTTCTTTAAAGGTCCCACCAACAGGAACTTTGTCCGTGGTTTTGTAAGCGGTAAACCGAACATCCGTAGAATCCTCTACAATGCTATAGGTGGTCACCGTTTCTTCCACTGTCTTTTTTTCCTCTTTCTTTTCTTTACAACTAAATGCTGCCATTAAAACCAGCCCCAGTGCAACTACTTTTATATTTTTCATTAAAAACATCTTTTTAGATTTACCACTAAGTTAGGTATTATACAAACGGTGGTCAATAATTTTGGAATAGTATTTTCAAGGTTTCGATTTTTTGAAAAGTCCCCTTAGGTCCGGATTATAGGAAACCCCAATTTGCAGACGGTCATAAACGGCATTGGAAAACTGATTTCTTAAATAACCTACTTGAATACTGCTGTTTTCGGTAACATTCACGCCAACAGCACCGTACAAACGGTTTTGACCGAACAAATCATCTTGGAGATTGATAAAGAGCTCATCATAAAAGTTCAGGAAAAAGGTATCGGTCAAGGGTAATGTCATTTGTATGCGATAGCGTGCCCTGTGCTGCGTTTCCGTGACCTTTCCAAAATCCAAGAAACGTTGTTCCAAACGGTAACGGTGCTCAAACAGGAATTCCCAAACCTTGTTCTTTAGAACAAACTGTTCAAAAATCCGATGTTCCTTGGAATTGGATTCGCCTTCAAACTCATAAAAGGTATTATCGGTATCAATATAACCATACCCAGCGGTGGCAATGGCATTTGGGTCGATGTGATAATTGAGCCCGGTTCTCAAAAGCAATTGGTTAAAGTTGCTAGTGGTCTCATAGAACCTGAACTGGGCTTCGGTATGAATGCTAAAACGTTCGGAAACTTTGTTTGTGCCAAAATACATGAACCAAGTTCCCATTTCATCCTCTCCGGGTTGTTGGGCACTTACGGCCAATAATCCAAATAGGCTAAATAATCCAGCTATTTTTTTGATCATTTATTCTCTTCTTTAATGGGTGTACTTTCATCTTTTTTTAGGTACTCGTCCAAAAACTCTAAAATTTTACTGTATGCCGTGATTTGGTTTTCCTTTTTTACGAATCCATGTCCTTCATCTTCAAAAAGGACGTATTCCACGGGAACTCCATTTTTACGGACTCCGGCAACTATTTCATCTGATTCTGCTTGCAGCACCCGGGGATCTTGCGAACCTTGTAGCACAATCAAGGGTTTGGTCACTTTGTCGGTATGGAAAAGCGGTGAAATCTTCTTCAAACGGACAGAGTCGGCACTATAAGGATCGCCCAATTCTTTATACAGCGCATCTTTAAAGGATTCCCACCATGGTGGTATACTTTTTAGTGTTCTTATCCAGTTGGTGACCCCGAACAAGTTCACGCCCACATCAAATTCCTCTGGGGCATAGGTCAATGCGGCCATGGTCATATAACCGCCATAAGAACCGCCGATGATTCCAATTTTTTCACCATCTATCACTGGCTGTTGGGCCAACCAGTTTTTGCCGGCTATGCAATCTTTTAGGTCTTTGTCACCGTGGTTCAGATCGTCCATTTGGTAAAAGGTTTTTCCATATCCACTACTTCCCCGGTTGTTCACCGCCAAGACAGCATATCCATGGTTTACCAGATATTGGATGAACGAACTAAAGTTTTGACGTGACTGTCCTCCAGGACCTCCATGAACCCAAACCAATGCTGGCACCGGATTTTCCGTACTTGCTTGGTGGGGAGTATAATAAATGGCAGGGATTTCCAAGCCATCAAAAGATGTATAGCGCACTACTTCGGCTTTGACCAAATCTTGGGCCTGGATCTCTGGATTTAGCACATCTGTGAGTTTCTTTTGTTCTTTGGTCTTCAAATTGTAGACATAAAGGTTGGATGGTGTATGGGAACCCCCGGCATAAAAGCGCATCATGGTTTCATCGTCAGAAAAGCTAACACTTGTAATTTCCATGTTTTCAACAGTGGGCAAGTCTATATTCTCTCCTGTGGCCACTTCCATGACTTCAATGGTGTTTTTGGCATCCTCGTTTATGTAGGTTACCTGATAGGTGCCATTTTGCGTAAAATAGCTACCGGTAATGTCCCAATCCCGCTCCAATGCCTTTTCGTAAGATTCATCCGCAATGGTATATTTCATTACATAGGAAAACTCACTGCCGTCGTCGGTGGTGTAATAAAAGGCCGAACCATCGGGTGAAAAATCTTGACCATAATTACCGCTTTGGTTCTTATTGATTTTCTTCAATTCATTGGATTCCAGGTTGTACAGAAATAAATCACTATCGTTGGTGTTGATGGATTTGCTCAATGCCACATATTTCTCATCGGGTGAAACAACATTGATATCATAACCCTCATTGTTTTGATATAGCATCTGGGGACTCAGCGTTTCCAGATCCATCTTATAAAGATCCATATACCTTTTGTCCCTTTTATTGGAACCATAGAAGAACGCACTCTTATCTTTGGACCATTGGTAAAAGACAGACCGGGCACCTTTCTCGGGGGTCAGGTCCTTATGGCTTCCATCGGTGTCCCGGACGAAAATGTGATAGATTTCGTCCCCGTTGTTGTCCATTCTGAACAACATCCGTTCGTCTTTTGGAAAATAGGAGATGGCAAACACCGAGGAGCTGTCCGATTGTGTTATGGGAATCATATCACCGCCCGAGGTTGGGATGGTGTACATATTATAGATGCCCGAACGATTGCTGGAGACCAACAATTTGGAGTTGTCTGGCGAAAAACTTCCCCCTGCAATAGATTCGTTGTCCATCATCTGGGAGATGGTATAGGTCTTCATCGTATCGGCGATGGAGGGTTCTTTTTTTTCTTCCTTGCATGCCCAGATACTCACAATCAAGGCAACGGCCATTATTTTTTTCATGGTTCTTTAATTTAGGTTAAAGCTTTTGGTCTCCTTGAAAGGAGAGAGATCCAATGATTCAATGGACGTTCGGTAGGAATTCCATTCATCATTAAAGAAGGCATTGGTCTTTTCCAATGCATCTTTTAGTTCTTCTTCTGCAAACCGAATCATTCTTTTTTCGGTTTCCGTGATGCCCGTTTTTCTAGAGTTCACATACCTAGAGGCTGTTTGTATTCGGGACATTACTGTTGGTTCTGGGTTTCTGACAATTCCTTGGCGTTTGTCGTCCTTGCCCAAATAAAGTGCTACCACCGAATCGATTTGTTTTACAATTTCTTGAGAAGCTTTTATTTGATCTTTGAACTTATCCTTACCCAATTCCTTGAGTTCCTTTTTAAATTTATTGGCCAAATTTTTACTCTCTACCAATTGTTTGACGGCATCTGCTGCGGTTTGTGAATAGCCTTCCAGCTTTTTACCCGTTTCATAAACTTCGTTGATGGAGGCCATGGAAACATTTAATCTTGGGTCTGTTTTTACCGTTACGGTGGTAGAATCTGTTTTGTCTCCGTACACCACTTTAACTTTGTATGTCCCGGGTTTCACATTGACCCCTCCACGTTCTCGTTTGCGTTTTTGTATGGTTCTTGATGGCCTGTCCGGTCCTTTTTCATCCAAATTCCAGTAAATTCGGTGAAAACCTGCTTTTTCTGGGGTTTTGTATTTCAGGGTTCTGATGAGTCTGTCCCCGTCATAAAATTCAAAGAAAATGGAGTCCTTTGTTTTTTCGGGTTTATCCTCAGCTTTAGCCTCTTCCTTATCAGTACCTTTTGTTCCTTCACTGGTCTTTTTGCTACCTTCTTTTAGGTAGTAGGTGATCATCGCACCTGGTTTTCGATTTTCCGCATTGTATAATGCATCGGCACCAAAACGACTACCACTTGGTTGCTGATAAGCAGCCAAATAAGCATCGGGACTGTCAAATAGACTTATTTCTTTTTCTAGGATCTTTGGGTTTCCTGCCAATGCCCTTAGAGGGCGGATATCGTCCAAAACCCATGCGGCCCTCCCAAAAGTTCCAATTACCAAATCCTGTTCCCTTGGATGAATCGCAAGATCTTTCGTGGAAACTGTTGGGAACCCTTTGTTCCATTTTTTCCAATTGTTGCCAGCATCCAAGGAAATATAAAGACCATCATCCGTTCCCAAGAACATTAGGTTAGGGTTTTCGGGATCTTCAATTATCGATAGCGTGTAACTTTCCACATCATTTTCATCAACTATTCGAGTCCAGGTTTTACCATAATCTTTGGTCCTGTAAGCATAAGGGGTATAGTTAAACCTTCTATAATCGTTGGCTACCAAAAGGGCTTCCCCTTTGTTGTTGTGGGAAGCTTTGATCTGTGGAATCCAGCTTCCTTTTGGCAGGCCTTTTATGTTTTTGGTCACATCTACCCATGTTTCGCCACCGTTTTGGGTATAGTGTACCCGGCCGTCGTCCGTACCTACCCAAAGCATGTTTTTTTCAACGGGGGATGGTTCAATAACTATAATGGTACAGTGGTTTTCTGCGCCTGTAGCGTCCAACGTCAGGCCTCCACTTTCACTTTGTTTTTGCTTTTCTTTGTCATTGGTGGTCAAGTCAGGGGAAATTATCTCCCAAGTCAATCCCTTATCTGTGGATTTGTGCACAAACTGACTTCCAAAATATACGGTACTGTTATCAAAAGGATCCTGTCCAATGGCCGCATTCCAATTGAATCGAAGCATGGTGTCAGCATCTGGTGGAGTAGGACGTACAATGTAATTGTCCCCAGTTTTCCAGTCATACCGCCTCACGTTGCCCTGTTGGCTCATGGCGTAACCGTATTGACTGTTATCTCTATCGGGAACCACATCAAATCCATCACCAAAGGCAATTTCCTGCCAATAACTGTTTCTAATGCCTTGGGTTTTCCAGACATAGGCGGGTCCTCTCCAAGATCCATTGTCCTGCATCCCTCCGTACACATTATATGGATATTCATTGTCTGTACTGATATGATAGAATTGCGCCACGGGCAGATTGCCGATAAAACGCCAAGTTTTCCCACCATTTTTGGTAATGTTTAGCCCCCCATCATTACCATCCAACATAAATTGTCCATTTTCGGGATGAATCCACCAAGCGTGATGATCGGGG
>CEVF01152692.1_pt1 | contig 10146 bp, 5 predicted proteins | sample 356441 | NCBI WGS metagenome assembly CEVF01 (sample SAMEA2622765, study PRJEB7988) | marine metagenome | biome: marine biome (ENVO:00000447); feature: surface water layer (ENVO:00002042); material: "saline water (ENVO:00002010), including plankton (ENVO:xxxxxxxx)" | depth 5 m
CGAGAAGAGAAAATATTTTTTCATGCCACTATCTTAAAATCGGGCGGCCCCATTCAACTGTGAGGCCACCCATCTTGTCAAAATTCATTGAGGTCAATATCCGTTGTTCTGGGTCACCAATCCATCTTCTACACTGTCAATATATTCTTGTGGAATTGGCCAGTATTCATTTTTACCTTGTGTAAATGAGGCATTGGTCAGGTGGGTCCTCCTGTCTTTTTCAACCTCCAAATAGGCGTCTATCACATCTTTGGCTATTCCCCAACGAACCAAATTAAAGAAGCGATGCCCTTCCATGGCAAGTTCCAAACGGGTCTCCATTCGAACCTTCTCCCTCGCATCGTCAGGATTGGTCCAAACCGTATCATAAGTACCAATCTTATAGTTGGCAGCGTCTCCTGAACCATCCAAGGCTTGGACATATTGGGAATTGGCCGCACGTTCACGAATTTGGTTGACCAAGGTCCTTGCTTCTTCCAACTTACCTAATTCCACAGCCGCTTCCGCCCTCCACAATAATACCTCAGCGTACCTTATGATGTAATAGTTAAGGGCGTCGACATACGGCCAAACATTCACGTGATATGCCGAATTTGCGGAAAGAATCCGCTTTTTGGGCCCATAAGGCCCATAGGTGGCCAGATCACGTGCCCATGAATCGTCATAAAGTATTCCCAGATCCTTATATGGTATGCCGGGCCTACCAATGGTGATATCCAAACGGGGGTCAACAAAATCGGTGTCGGCTATATCCACATTGTCATTAACGGGTAGCCCCGATGCATCCGTTTTAAAGGCATTCACCAAGTTTTGGGAAGGGCGGTGAAAACCATACTGTGCATAAAAAGGACCTCCGGGCGCGGACAAACGGTCACCAATGCTTCCATTGTAATTGCTCCCTTGACCGTCATTAATGGAGTACTGTACCGCAAAAATCACTTCTGGGCCATTGTCATTTTCAGGTAAGAAAACAGATTGAAAATCATCCATCAAGCTATAGTCACCCCCCATAACCACGGTAGTGGCATCATAAGCATCTTGCCATTTCCCTTGAAAAAGATAGGTTTTTGCCAAATATGCCATGGCTGCGTAACTGGTAGGTCTACCGACTTCATCTTGACTGTTTGGCAATACGTCGTATGCTGCTTTAAAATCCGCCTCTATTTTACCCCAAAGCTCAGCAGAGGTGTATTCGGTATTGGAACGGGCATAGTCGGATACCGTCTCGGCGGTCTCATCAATATAGGGTATTTGGTTGTAGATTTTTTTAAGTTCAAAGTAATAATGCCCCCTCAAAAACCGAAGCTCCCCGTTTCTTTGTGTTTTCAGGCCTTCATCGAAATCCTCTGAGGCGTCCAATAATTTGATGGCCTCGTTGGTCCTTTTTACACCTTCGTACAGGGCCATCCATTTACGTTCCACATCGTACGTACTCGGTGTAGTGCCGTAGAGCTCCATTTGATGGATCTGGTTCTGGTCCCCGGTACCCCCGCCCCCTTTGTAGCAATCATCGGAAACAACGTCTCCAAAGCTCCAGTTTGAGGCTGGCGAATTGTAGGCATTACTGGCGTCATCAATTTGACCGTTCAATACGCTGTAGGCAGCAATAATGGCTTTTTCCACATTCTCCGCTTTGGTCATTTCCGAAGGGGAAACCTCTCCGTAGGTAACTTCCTCAAGAAAGTCCTCGGAACAAGACCCAAGGATCATTAGTGCCATTGCGGCACCTATCCCTATATATGTAGATTTTACTTTCAATATATTTTTCATGGTTTTTTAAAGTTTTAAGTTACATCCGATCACAAGGGTCCTATTTGGAGGATACAATCCCCTATCGATCCCTATGTCCAGGTTCCTGTTACTGCCCGAGTAGTTTTGGAGCCCTACTTGTGGGTTCATCCCACTGTAATCGGTGATAGTGAACAGGTTGCTTGCCTGTGCATATACCCTAAGTCGCATTCCCCCTAGGATTTCCGGGGCGATGGAGTAGCCCAACTGAAGATTGGTCAACCGGATAAAAGACCCATTCTCCACATAATATGTCGATGGACGGATATTATTGTTGGGATCATCCAATGACAATCTTGGAATGTCGGTGTCCGTATTGTTTTCAGACCATGCGTCCAACAATACATTTTCTTTGTTATAGGCAGCTTGGTTAAAGAAATGGTTCTTGTATTTGGTAAAGTTATAGGTATCGTTACCGAAACTACCGTTGAACAAGATCCCAAGATCGAAATCCCTATAGTTGAACTGAAGGTTGATCCCCAACATTACATCGGGGTGTGGAGATCCAATGAAAGTCCTATCATCAGCATCAACATCGCCATCGCCATCCACATCCTTAAACCTGATATCACCAGGTTGTGCATTTGGTTGAAGGCCATAGCTGTCAACTTCGGCCTGACTTTGAAACAGACCTTCTGCCACATATCCGTAAAAGGAAGCTATCGGTTGACCGACCGCACTTCTGGAAATCTCCTGGTCGAAGTTAACACTGTGCAAGGAGGAACTTGGGATCCCCAAATAATCCGAAGTGGTCAATTCGGTAAGCTCGTTCTTGGAACCTGTCAGGTTCAACCCGATGCTATAGCCAAAATCGCCCACCATATCGTTATAGTTGATGTCCAATTCAAAACCACTGTTCTTCATCTTCCCATCGTTGACCCATTGGCCATCATTGGTGCCTCCATAGGTCAACGGAACGGTATTGTACACCAAGATATCGTCCGTGTTTTTCACATAGTAATCTGCCGTAATGTTCAAGCGGTCTTCCAAAAGTCCCAAATCAATGCCCACGGAAGTTTGGGTAGTGGTTTCCCATTTTAAGTCCGGATTCGGAATACGGGACTGGGTAAGTCCGATGTAAACCGATTCTTGTCCCCCATCTATGGCATAGTTGGAATTGGCATTGTTGTTACGGTAGCTATCCACAGTGGCATAGTTGGAAATCTCTTGATTACCCGTTTGGCCCCAACTACCGCGTACCAACAAAGAAGAAACCAGTCCATCGGGATCAAAGAATTCCTCCCTATCCAATCTCCATCCCAACGAAAATGCCGGGAATGTTCCCCACCGGTTATCCTCACTAAACCTTGAACTGCCATCACGTCTTACCGTGGCCGTGAAAAGATACTTTTCGTCAAAATTATAGTTCAGTCTTCCAAAGTAAGAATTCAAGGACCATCCATTGGCACTTCCAGAGTTCAACATGTTTTCCGTACCAAAACTCAGATACCTGAAGTTTTCTTCCTCATATAAAAATTCGCTCACCGAGGCACTGAACCCTTCATAATTGTACTCGATGGCCTCCTGACCGATCAGCGCATCGACATTATGCTTTCCAAACTGCTTTTTATAATTCAACGTATTGGTAAAAGAGAACTGATAATCAAAACTGTTGGAGGTGGACAAGGAGTTGGTATTGTTTGTGGACAATATCTCGTCATAGGTCGGGGAAAAACTTCTAATGTTGTAGTTTTGGTAGTCCAGACCAAACGAAGATTTAAAGATAAAATCACCTATATATAGGTTTGCGTAGACATTTCCCAAAGCTTGGATCCTTTTCTGCTTGTTATCCTTGTTCCGGTACAACTGTCCCATCGGATTATTGCTATCGTTGATTGGATTACCTGCATATTCCCCATTAATGTCCTTTACCGGGACTATGGAAGGAAATTGCATGGCAGTTAGTACCACACTCCCCAATGCCGAGTTGGTCCCTACTGAGACCTGCTCCTTGTAGTTGGCAGTGAAATTTTCACCTATGGTCAGGAAATCCCCAATATTATAAGAGGAATTAAACCTTGCGGAATATCTCTCAAACCCGGTGTATTTGATCAGTCCCTCTTGATTATAATACCCTAGGGAAAACATATTCTGGCCCTTGGCATCCCCTTTTGCCAAGGATACGTTATAGGATTGGACCAATGCGCTCCGCATAATTTCCCTTAACCAATCAACATCGTCACTTGGAATGGTTTGGTCGGCATCCAACCATTCCGGGATGACGGCCCGGGAAGGGTCATCCCCATAGATATCATGGGAAGGGGTCCCCCCATCATTAATCGTGGCTTGCCACAACAGGTCTCCGTATTGTTGCGCATTGAGCATTCTTGGTAAATTATAGGTGGACTGGACTCCCGCATAACCATCAAAGGACACCACATATTCGCCACCGGTATCCGAACCTTTCTTTGTGGTAATGATGACAACACCATTGGCGGCCCGAGACCCGTAAATGGATGCAGAGGCCGCATCTTTCAATACCTGGATTGTCTCAATGTCCGTAGGGTTGATTCCGTTCAGCCCATTTGAGGCCGGTATCCCATCAATGATTATCAGGGGATCATTGCTGTTGATGGTACTAAAGCCCCTTACCCGGATCGAGGTCCCTCCTCCTGGAGAGTTATCGCTCATAATCTGGACTCCCGGCAAACGTCCGTCCAACATTTCAACCACGTTTGCTTTTGGCTGGCTCACAATGTCCTCTGGAGAAACGGAGGCAATGGCACCGGTAATATTTCGTCTGGCCTCCGTACCATATCCCACGACCACGATCTCTTCCAATTGGGAAGCACTTTCGAGCAAAGTAATGGTAACATCGGTGACCTGACCAATATCGACAGTTTGCCTTTGATAACCGATATAGGTTACTGACAACACTTTGAAGTTGGATGGGATATCCAAACTAAAATTACCATCAAAATCCGATACCGTACCATAATCCGTTCCATCAACGAATATATTGGCGCCAGGGATCGGGGCTCCCGTTGCATCAATGACCTTACCGGAAATGTTCCGTTGTTCCTGTATAAATTTCACCAGGATACCTTGCTCGGTCATCTTAAAATCCACATTGGCCTTATTTTTAAGATTATCCAATACGGATGCCAAATCCCCTTTATTGACATCAATACTGATACGTTGCTGCAAGTTTTGCTCATCTGCCGCATAAATGAATTTTTTACCTGTTTGCCTTTCAATAAGGTGGAATACCTTTTCCAAGGCAACACTTTTAAGGTTTAGGTTTATGGTCTCAAAATTTTGGTCGTTTACCACCAGGGTTTCGGATATGGGGACAACAGCCGACCGACCCAGTAATGGCATGCACAATAACAATGCTAAAAGGCTTGTTTTTTTCATCATTTAATGAGTAGTTTAATTTTGGTTGTCAATGTTTTTTTTGGTTCTTGATAAAAGTTTACTGGTTCAGATTTATCATATATTGCGTTTACACGGGTTAAAATTCCTTGTTTTTTACCACCACGTTTCTAATGGTTTTGAGGGCTATGGCCATATGGCTTTCCACCGTCTTGATGGAAACCCCGAGAATCTCCGAGATTTCTTTATACTTGAGCCCATCCAGTCTACTCATCTCGAAGATTTGACGGGACTTTTTGGGAACCTGGTCCAAGATTTCCTGTATCTTCCTGGCATACATTTCCCTTTGTTCCTGATCTATAATTTCTTGTTCAATACATGGACTGACATAATATTCGTCCTCCAATCCCTCATGAAGGGATTGTTTCAACCTTTGGTACGAAACCGGCTCCATGAGTTTGTTTTTGACCACTACATAGAGGTATGGCCTTGGCTTTTTGATCTCATGGACACGCTTGTGGGAATGCCATAACTGGATAAACACATCAGATACCTTTTCTTGAACTATTTCCAAGTTATTTTCGTAGGCAATCCCAAAACGACATAGGCTTTCATAATACCGGTTGAAAATGGTCTCCAATGCCTCTTTGTTCCTTTCCTTTATCAATTGGAACAGTTCCAAATCCGATTTTTGATTCAATTCCCTGTATGTTGGAGACTTACTTTTCATCACTGGGGGTTATGGAAAATTTTTTTGGTCCTGTTTTTGAAATCTTCACATCGGCTATGAATTCCAATGTCTGAATGAACTGATCCAGGTCTTGATTCTCAAAGGCTGCACTTATTCTTTTATTGGCGACCACACTGTCGGAAACAATAAAATCGGCTCCGTAAAATTCATTGATGGGCGACAATGCCTCCTCCAAGGTGAGATCGTGCAACAATAGAATATCATCTTTCCATGCCATGGTCCTTGAAACATCAAAATTGCGTTTTATCACCTCCCCTGTCTCTACGTTCCACGAAAGTTCTTCATTCGGCCTCAATTGGATTTTATCACCTGAATCTTCCAAAACCACCTGCACCTTGCCACGCTCCAAAGACACGGTTTTTGTTGGTCCTTTGGTGTTCACATTGAATTTGGTGCCCAACACCTGTACCTCCAATCCGTCTGCACCCACCACAAAGGGGCGCTCTACATCCTTGGTGATATCAAAGTAGACCTCTCCCTTTATCCAAACCTTTCTCCTATCATCCGCGAAAACCTCAGGAAATTTGAGTTCAGAACTTGAGTTCACCTTAACCAGTGAGCCATCGGGAAGGGCAACCTGTTTTCTCTCACCGTCCATGGCAATAATATGGTTGGTGTAGTCCGGTTCTTCGTCCCGGATAATTAAAAAAACACCCAAACCAACCAAAACCGCAGCTGTTACCGTAAGTAGTGTTTTAATTTTTGTGTTGAGGCTAATGAGTTTTGATGTTGGCTCTTGTGAAATCCCGATCAGGACCCGTTTTGCAAAGTGCTCCTTTCTTAGCTGAAGGGAAGGCCCGGAGTAACACTCCCATATCATCTTATAATCTTGGTAGCGTTCCCTAAAGTCATCATCGAGCAACAGGTTCACTTCAAACATGGATCTTTCCTGGTCTGTGTCCAGTTCCCCGGAAAGCTTTCGGGCACATTTGATATCCTCCTTGGATATTTCCATACTTTGTCTTTTACCAATAGGAGGGTCGGAAGTTATAATTACCCCTAGTTTGGTATGTCACTAAAACGAAAAGAGTAAATTAACTTAAGGTTAACCTGTCGTGGGTTTATCCTATGCTACCAGTCCCTGGCAAAAAAGATGGATGGCCACCCAACTATGGCAAATAGTGTTGAGAGCCTACCCACAAAGGCTATATTGAGTCATTGGACGCTGATTCTCTATACGATACCTTGAACCACGATCAGTACGGTTATCTTGAACCTATGTCTAACATAAGAAAAGGCCCATAAAGAGCCTTTTCATCCACTGATCCATAAAATTTGAAACCAATAATATATAACCTTCTAGTCCCAACCAAAGACCTGCTCCAAAGAAGGGTTCAAGGTAATTTCCGAAGCCGGTATAGGACGGTAATAGTGTTTGGGCTCTTGGAAGGTGCCCCGTTCCGGTGTAGCAATGATATGTCCGTTGGTTCCGTTGGACAAATACACATCGGCACTTATACTGCCAATTTGCCCGGTCACATAGTAAACCAAGGGAATTCCCAAGGAATTTAGTTCTTTAGGGTCTGGAACGGATTCCGCCCCACCCAACAAAACAATGTCCTCTACTCCATCGCCGGTTAGGTCAAATCTGCCCAATGAAGGAAAGTACATGCCCACGGGTTCCTCTTCCATGACTTTCCCTGCTGCCCAACGATTCAAATCATCCAATCTTCTGCCTTCCAAGGCCAATTCCACCCTCCGTTCCCTTCTTATTTCCAAAAGAACCGGATTGGACACTTGAGGATATTTCTGTGCCAGATAGGTATCCATGGTTGCTGCCATTGTTAAATGGGGCATTCCCACACGGTCGCGCAACACATTGACAGTAGCATCCAAATCTGCCTGTGACAGCGTTCCTAGTTCGGCTTTGGCTTCTGCATTAGTGAGAAGCACTTCCGCATACCTTAGTACTGGAATATCGATATTTGCCCGGACATCATACGATGCACTGTTGGCAAAGCCCTTAATTTGATGATAGCCCGTAAAATTCTTTTTAAGTTCTTGTACGTAATCGGCATTGCCCGGACTATAGGTAGAGGTATATTCCAACTGCCAACCCGGATATGCATAGGTTTGTGACAACCGTGGATCCCTATCGACAAACTCTTCCACAAAGGTCATAGTGTCCGTATTGGGACGTTCACTAAAATAACTGCCGTCCACCATCAGATAAGCAGTAAGCAAATCCCGGGCAGGCCCTCCTTCATAACTGCCGAACATATATTGTGAATCACTGGCATTCTTCACATCCTGCTCGAAAATGTTGGTCAAAATAACCTCGGGGTTTCCACTTAAATCCTGACTTTCAAAAAGGGTATGGTAATCAGCCGTCGGATTACCCGTGTTGTAAATGGAAAATCCTCCATCATTGATAACTTTCTGTGAAATCTCCACGGCCAATTCCAAAAAGGTGTTCGCGGTCCCCTCCAAACCTAATTCACTATGATACTTTCTGAAAGTACCTTCATAAAGGGCATTTCTGCCAAAATAGGTACCCACCACCCATTTGCTAACTGCACCGGTGGCAACATCCGCCATCACATGGTCAAAGGCAAACCGGTAATCCTCCATTACCTTTTCAATTACGAATTCCCGTGGGTCACTTGGTTTAAATAGCAGTTCATCATCTGAAGTGCCCAAAACCGTGTCATACCATGGCACATTGGAGTATCTTTTTACTTTTTCCATATAAAACTGCGCCCTAAAAAAGCGGGCCACACCCACATAATGGTTTCTTATTTCATCTGTTACTTCCGCATTTTCAGCATGTTCAAGAAAAAAGTTGATATCACGTAGGGCACTCCAATCCCAACCGGAATTGATAGTATATGAATTGGCATCCGTAGTCATAATCGTCTTGATTTCACGATTGCCGGTAGTAGCCATATTGTCTGTCCCCTCATCCGCAGAATACATCTCAATACCAGGAAAATTGTACAGTCCGTTTATATAAATGGAAAGGTCTTCCTCAGTATTAAAGAATTTTTCGGCCCCTATTTCGGTTTCGGGTAGTTGCTCTAAAAAATCGTCGTTACAGCTACAGTTGGCCAAGATGGCAATCACAATGACTGTTGTTCTCATAAGTTTTAATTGAATTTTCATGGTTCCGTTTGATTTATGGTTAGAAACTTACATTTACACCCAAGGCATACTTGCGCTGATATGGGTATTGGTAACCACTGGTTTCGGTTCTGCCCGGACTATATGCCGGGTTCAATCTATTGTCTATATCGGATATGGATTCAGGATCGAAAAACTCGGAGACTTCCGACCATTCAAAAAGGTTGTCCCCGCTAAAGAATATTCTGAGGGAAGAAATCCCCATTTTATCCGTATAGCGAGAAGGGATGGTGTAACCAAAGGTTATATTCTTGAGTCTTAAATAAGCTGCGTTCAACATATAGGCCGTCTGCGGAATGGCCAACCCTTTGGCTTGGTCTATTCGCTCTCCCAAGTTTCTGTCGGCCAACCAAGATTGGGCCACGGGATACTTGGCATCAGTGTTCGCATTGGCAAGTCCACTTGCTATATATGCTTCGGAATGCTGCGCCATAAGTTCGGGGGAATCATCCGCAGCCCGGTAATAATCATTCAAATGGTCATAACCTCCTGCATAGGGTTGTTGGTAGAACCCCCAGTACAAATAATCTTTTGGATAATAATCACGCTTAGCCACCCCCTGAAGGAATATACCCAGGTCAAAATTGTTCCAATCCAAATTTAAGTTAAGGCCGATCCGATATCTCGGCATCATATTGCCGATAACACTTATGTCCTTGGGGTCGTCTTCTGTGTTTCCAACTTCAATGGCTCCATTTCCATCTTGATCCACATACTTGGGCCAACCCTCCACGATTTCCAAGGCTCCCCAGGGAATAATGCTGGTTTGGTCCAAAGCATCAATTTCTTCCTGGGAATGAAAAAGCCCGTCAGAGGTCAATCCCCAAATCTCTCCAAGTTCCATACCCTCTCGGTATTGAATAAGACTATTGTTAGGGTTGTCAAACCTTGTTATAAAAGAGCGACTGTCACTGAGAATGAAGGTAGCACTAAGGCCAAAAGGTTTATTGGTTCCAAAACTATTTTGATAACCTATAGAGAGTTCCCATCCTTTGGTTTTTAAATCCGCCGCATTCTCCAAAGGTTCCGATGCTCCCAACACCCCGGGCAAGTCTTTTCCAAGGGTAAGCATATCTTTGGTATCCCTCCTATAGATATCAAAACTGGCGTTGATCTTATTGTTGAACAATCCTATATCCACTCCAAAGTTTTGGGTTGTAACGGTTTCCCAG
>CEVF01015867.1_pt1 | contig 10142 bp, 7 predicted proteins | sample 356441 | NCBI WGS metagenome assembly CEVF01 (sample SAMEA2622765, study PRJEB7988) | marine metagenome | biome: marine biome (ENVO:00000447); feature: surface water layer (ENVO:00002042); material: "saline water (ENVO:00002010), including plankton (ENVO:xxxxxxxx)" | depth 5 m
GATACCTCGGAGGCGATGCTGTCTACCGCCAGGTCAGTTATTCGGACATGCCTGCAAGTAAGGAGAGAGGAGGATGTCCTAGTCATCACAGACCCAGAGACTGCAGAAGTAGGACAATCACTCTACGAAGAGGCTGCACGGGTAACGGACAGGATACTTCTCGTGATGATGCCTCCAACACAAAAGCCAGGCAAGGAACCCCCTTTACCTGTATCAGACATCATGAGGAAGAACAGGGTGATAATCATAGCAACCAAGGACTCACTCACGCACACCAGAGCCAGACAACAGGCTACTAAGGAAGGAGCAAGGATAGTATCCATGCCAGGCATAGGAAGAATCTCATTCGAAACGGGAGGCATGACCGCGGACTATAACGCACTCCAGAGAGAGATCAGCGGGATGGGTTCTGTTTTCAGGAGGAAGAGGAGGGTTCGCGTCAGTTCTCCATCTGGCACTGAAGTAGAGTTCCTGACGGGTGGGAGATGGGTGCTTGAGGACAATGGAATATGCAACAGACCGGGGCAAATCGCAAATTTACCCGCTGGCAAGGTTTTCGTCTTTCCCAAGGAGGGGAGCATGAACGGGACTATCGTAATCGACGGGTCTTGGGAAGGCATTCTGCTGGAGGAACCCCTGTCGCTAAACATTGAGAAAGGAATGGTCGTAAACATCTCCGGTGGCCAAATCGCCGATGAGATTGAGGAGTCTTTCGAAATGGCGAAGGCAGGGATAAGGAGTTCCAAGAAGGACCTGATTTGGACGGTCGCGGAGTTCGGTTTTGGAATGAACCCCAAGGCCAGTGAGCTCGTCGGGAATCGGGTCGAGGACCTAGTCCTACGTGGAGGCGCGTACTTCGGCTTTGGGGACAACACCCATCTGGGAGGTTCCGCATGGGTGGGAATACACCAGAGAGGAACCATAAGGGCCCCGGAGGTATTGCTCGAGGAGACAACGATAATTTCTGAGGGCAAGGTCTCTGTACGGTAGGTTAGCAAATGCGTGGAGTGCTCTGGTGCAATGGTTCGATACCGACCGAGTCAGTAATAGAATGGGTGCTCACGACAGGAGCGCCTGTATTCGGAGTCGATGGTGGGGCAGATAAGGCAAATGATCTGGGGATTGAGGTTGTCGAGGTTCTGGGGGATATGGATTCTCTCGACGAATCTGCTTGGAAGGGTAGGACTCTGCCACTCGATGAGCAGACTTTCAGTGACCTGGCTAAGTCGATCGAAGAACTGATTCATAGGGGGTTCAATGAAATTGAGATAGTAGGGGCTGATGGTGGGGACCCTAGTCACATTCTCGGAAACTGGGGTTCCATGAACGACGCCCCCTCAGGGGCAAGGATTAGGATTCATCACGAAGAGCAAGTCTCTACTAGGATACATCCGGATGAAGGGGAATTTTCTGCTAAGTTCGAAAACGGGGAGCTGTTCTCCGTTTTCTCTATTGGGGCTGGAAAGGTTTGGATCTCAGGAGCAAGATGGGAACTTGATGGGGAAAATCTAGTTCTCTCGTCTAGAGGATTGCACAATGAGGGGACAGGGGATATCGTGAAAATCAAGGGAGAAGGGGTCTTGTTGTTGATCTCCAAGCGCTGACCCTACTCTTCCTCATGCACCTTCATTGCTAGCATGAGTGCGATTGGCCGGGTCCTCTCGTCTTCCTCAAGTGCGATTCGTGCAATGATCATGATTGGGACTCCGATTATGGCGCCGGAGATTCCCCAAACAGAAGCGCTGATCATCACAGTGAGCAGCAGGACTAGAGGAGAAATCCCTAGCCTCTGGCCAGAGAGATTGGGCTCGATAAATGACCCGAAGAGTTGCTGGTTCCCGATAAGAAGGGCGCCTAAAAGCAATGCCTGGAGGGGGTCGAGCACGATCAATGCAATCATCATCGGAGGCAAGGTAGCGAGGATTGCCCCAAGAATCGGGATGAAGTCAAGCAAGAAGCATAGGACTCCAAACAAAAACCAGCCCGGGATATCCATGAACCACAATAGAAATGCTAGCACTATTGCCTGTCCAGCGCTACAAGTAGCCTTCGAAATAACATACGTGGAAATCGCCTCAGAAGAGTTTGAGACTATCGTTCTAACCCTGCCATAAGATCCTGGAAATGCGGCCTTGAACCTCCCTGGAAGGCTCTTCTCCTCGAGAATAAGGAATATCACGAAGACTGCCACAGTTACCATCGTGGTCATGAATGAGGCTAGATCTGCGAGTATATTGGTAGCGAAATCCTGAATGTTCTGCGGGTCCAGAACGTTCTCTATGGTTTCCTGGCTGGTAATCACATCCTCTAGACCGTAGAGATCAGCCTCACCCAGGTTGGTCCACTTCTCGTCGAATTTCTCTATCAGGCCGCCTTCCTTATTCATCTCGTCCTTGAACTGGTCGATATTCCTGTACAGAAGGATGGAAATTCCGTAAGATGCGAGGGCTCCCAAAGCGAGGAGGACCATGTAGGCCAGCATGGGCATCCTAGAAACAATATCGAAGCGCTCGATTAGGTATTGTTCTGGAGCCCTAATCAGGAAATAGAACAGGACCGCTATTGCAAGAGGCATTAGAATTGGCTTCAGATTTACCAGAACTAGATATCCCACCAGCGTGATAATCGCGAAGTTTGCAGTTGTCGCGCTATTTGACCTCCGGGGGTTTACCACTCTGTCTTCCACGTCCGTCGGAGAGAGGGTCAGCAATCAAGAGTTTCCCCGGACTTGATTCAACGACATACTCGGGCGTAAACATCTAGGAATCTCTCAGCATTTCCATCGAGAGTGAATCTCTCCAAGACCCTCTGCCTGCCTTGTGCTCCCTTCTGAAGAAGGACCTCATTGGACGAAAGTTCGGAGGCTATCGTTTCAGAGAGCGAGTCGACTGAACCAAGCTCGAAGAGTCCCCCTACGCTAGAGTCAACCATCTCTGGAAGAGGGCCATGGTCCACGGTAACCACTGGAGTCCCAGAGCTCATAGCCTCAAGAGGAATCAGTCCTTGACCCTCGTAGTACGATGGGTATATGACAAGGTCAGAGGCTCTATACATCTCGGAAATCTCTTCGAAACTCATACTCGATTCTATCGTAACTCTGTCGCTGATACCGAGTCTCGCAGCCATTCGGTTTAGCCTTCCACGGAGCGATCCTCTACCGATTATCACCAAGTGAGAGTCGGTGGACTCGCCCACCTTTGAGAATGAACGCAGCAGCAGACCATGGCCCTTCCGCGCTGCTAGCCTTCCAACGGCAAGCAACAGTTTGACTCCGTGACCAACTCCATACCGCTTTCTAATCTCACTCAGGGTATGCGTGTCGGACTCGCTATCGAGATGCATGGGTACGAACATTCCCGTATCAACACCCCAGTGGATGACCTCGCAGTCCCAATCAGGAGATGCGGAGTACCTTGATTCCAAGTCGAGCTTTGTGGCTTCTGAGTTAGGCACCACTACAGAGGATTTCCTGATTGCCGACCTCTCGAAGTTGGAGTATCTGCCTGCCATGAAGCGTATTGCGATATCATTGGGGTTGGACCAAACCGCCGGCTCCCCAAATCTGGCTGCCAGGGTTAAGCCATCTCGCTCACCGAGCCATGTACCATGCATCGAAGATATGACTGGTGCTACTTCAGCGATACACCTGTCGAACTGAGAATCGTTCCAAGATACCATGGGGCAGTGGAGATGGACCACATCTACCGGATTCTCTGAGTGAAGACGGATAAGAGCCTTCAGGGCGTATCTGCCATAAGACCTAGTGAATTCCATTGGGGCCTTCAACCATGGAACCTCGATGACCTCTACATTATCCAATTGCGGGGACTCACCCTTGAATTTCCTTGTGATAACTGAGATTTTATGACCCATGTCTGCCAATCTTGACGATAGATGGTAAACAGTTGAGCCCATTCCGCCCCAACGAGGAGGATACTCGCCAGAAATCATCGCGATATGCATGCTGCTCCCCAATAAACCGGTCTGGGGAGGCACTATTGAAGAGCGCGGGGGAAGCATAATCACTACAATGGTTCAAAAATAGGCCCATTTTGGCCGAAATCCCATGCAAGCACCATTGCCTGTCCACGTTACGGTTGTAATACCGACCAGGAACGAAGAGGAGGCCATAGTTGATACAATCCAATCGGTACCGAACGACGGTTGGTGCCAGAAATTGGACTTCTTGGTCATTGACGGCAATTCAGAAGATAGGACTAGGGAACTGGCGGAACAGGAGGGTGCCACGGTTTACCTCGAGGGAAGGAAAGGGTATGGGAGAGCTTACAGGACAGGTTTCCAGATGGCTACCGGAGATGTGATCGTAACTATGGATGCGGATTGCACCTATCCGGGGGAGGTGGTGCCTGATTTGGTTCGCAGGCTTCTCGAGGATGACTTGCAGTTCATCACCTGCGACCGCCTCAGGAAGGCAGAGGATGGCGCCATGTCTGGCCTGCATGGATTCGGTAATTGGGCGCTTTCATTTACCGCTAGGATCCTTTTCTTCTATGGCATTCACGACTCCCAATCTGGGATGTGGGTTTTCAGGAAGGAGATTATGGATAATCTAAGGATGCGACCTACCAACGACGGCATGCCTCTATCGGAAGAGATGAAGATTAATGCGAGGAAGTGCTTCGGACGTTCGAAGGCCATCGAGGTGTCAGTCCCCTACCGTACTAGGGTCGGGCAGGCCGAGATCAACACATGGGGTGACGGTTGGAAGAACTTCAAGTTCCTATTCGCCAAGAGACTGGGAATCAACAGGGAGAGGACGGCTTGGGGACCGGAGAGTTAGTCCTCGGAGTCGAACTCCTCGTCTAATTCCCTGGGATCGAAGGATGACCAGGACTCGATTATCTCCATGTCCTTTGCGATTTCCGCCATCCTTGCACGACTGTAAGCCACACCTGCCATAGAGAGTGAAACTATCGTAATCAGCAAGATCGGTAGCCCAAAGGATGAGACCCATGACTCTAGGCCACCATTATCTGATTCCACGATTGGGACGGTGTGTACCTGCACAGGGCTGACCAAGTCACCATCTATCGCGAACACCTCCACTCTTGCCCATGACCCCCCAGTGACCACCCACGAGAACCTTGACGTCCAAATCCCGTCTCCTACGACCGAGTCCCCATTAGTCCCGTCGTCATAGAAGTACATGGCGACTGACTTCCCTCCAGAAATCAACTCACCTCGAACCGTTTCGGTGGTACCATCCGCGTCCTGGACCATTACTGTTGTAGTTACCTCTGTGGGGACTCCGTCCTCCACCCTGAGTACCGATACCATCAGATCGAACACTTCTGGAGAGCTTGAGCCGATGGTGAGGTTTACTGACCTGACAGATACATCCCCCCTTGAGTCCTGAACCAGCAAGTCTATCCTGACAGGACCAGGTTGGAACGTCATTTCGAGAGTCATACTGTCGCTTACTAGAGACCCGTCGACTCTCCACTCGTAGAGTACGATGTCGTTGTCGTAATCGAACGATTCTGTTGCGCTAAGAGTTGCTGCTTGTCCCGGAGGAAGGTACTGCCCGTCCGACATCCCAGAAATTACCGCTACGGGTCCCGTCTCCAGGACGGTGATCTTCTGCTGGTGTATCCTCTCTTTGCCATTCTGATCTAGGAGCAGGAAGGTGAGGTTGTGGACTCCCGCTGTAAGGTAGTCACTGTACCAGTATTCAGTCGACTTGGAGTCAAGAATGACGCCTTGAAGGTCTGAAGAGACCGAGACTGAGAAATCGTCACCATCCATGTCAACAGATCTCCTGAAATCGAAGAGAACTGGTAGATTAGAGTATACCTGAACGTCTGGTATCGGAGAGTCAAGAACGAGCAATGGAGCCGAGTCAGATACGTAAATCTCAATCTGATCGGTTACCGGACCACTCCCGTCGTCCAAAGTAAGTGTGATGAGATGTGCTCCTGCTTGTAATCTGGTATTTACCTCCCAATCGGTTCCAAGAGGATCATCCAGCTTGTCCGACTCCCAGAGGACCGAAACTAGGTCCCTGCTAGTAGTCGCGGTAGGATTGCAAAGTAGGCCACTGCCATTGTCGGATAGTTCAGAGCAAGAGAGGTCCCAGTCCCCAGAACCAGTAGAATCCAGACTTATCAGCTCCGAAGAGTCAGTGTACATGCCCGAGATCGGGTTGGAAATCAATACGTTGGGCGGGGAGTTAGACACTTGGAGGACCTCTGTGTAGTCATTCCACTGGCCTACGTGCTCAGCTCTGGTGTCACTTGCCCTCATGGTGATGGTGTGAGTGCCCTTGCTGAGTGTTCCAGTCCATTCAGGGAGTTCCGGCGAGGATCCCGAGGCAAGTAGTCCGTCTATGTCGCTGTGAAACTCGAATCTGACTTCGTCCCCCTCCGGGTCCGTGGTATCAAAGCCCGTGAGAGCCACCCAATCCGAAGAGGTCTCGCCCGTCCGAGAGATTTCCATGGATGGAACAGGGATTTCATTGTACAACTCGACGTTGAATGTCCATGATTCTGCAGGATTGACCCCATCCCATGCATTAACTGAGACGCTGAAAGAGCCGTCATCGGAATTCGTGAAGGACCTGACTATCTGCAGTGGGCATTGAGGGTTATCCGGTTCTGGGTCCGGGTCGGACTCGTAAGAGGCTGAGGCCCAGCACCAAAGCTGATCGGCCTCAGGGTCGAAAGTCCCTGTGAGATCTATTATGACATTCGCGGTTTCTCCGAGGTACAGAGTCCCCCAGGAGGAAATTGGGGGTGAGGTTCCGACCTTCAGAACGGGAGGTAGGTTGATCAGCTCAATTGTGCGAGTCTCATTGACACAGTTCCCTGCTGAGTCGCATACTTCCAGTGTAATTGACTGGCTCCCATCCGTCAGACACGGTTCCGTCTGGTTTTGGTTTGCAATGAACAGAGAGGAATTGCTGGATACGATAGAGCACGAGGCTGAGAAATCCCCGTCTATGCTACTAGCCCAACTGTATGTCAGCTCATCGAAGTCCAAATCCCAACTCTGTCTGGCATCGAAAACTATCTCGCTTCCGCTAGAGTACTCGGACTCGTCAGACGGAGAATCCCAAAGGATGAACGGAGGCTGGTTGCTAAGTTCGACTCGGCAGAAGACAGTCGAGTCGCCATCCAATTGCGTTGATTGTGAGTTATTGTGCACCCCATCATACGTGCAACCCACATATGCTGAGTTAATGCTTGACCAGCCTTGGATGGCCGTCCAGCGTTCACCAATAAACGGACCATATGTGAATCTGCCCTCGTATGGCTGAGTCGCATTGACATCGCTCTCGAATTGATCAAAGGAGATGTTTACTGAGGCTAGTGGGATATTGAGGAGATTCTGATTAATTGTGTGAACATCGAGCATCCACATGATATCCACTATTACATCGTCTTCGGAACTCTCCGGGGTGAGGATCGGGTCTGAAGAAATCCAACGGAGATGGGAGCTTGTGTTCAGGTAGAATGAGCTTTCAGCGCCAGAGCGAGTTTCTAGCGAAGAGTCTGTGAAGTTGACAGTGCTGATGTCGATCAAGGGAAGGTTGTCACAGAACATGGAGATGCCTGTCGCTCTCAACTCGGAGTGCGAGTGCAGGTCCAGGCAGCGGGACGGGCTGTCCCAGATGACGCTGTCAGAGATGGATGACGGATTGTAGCCTCGAGCCTTCCAGTACATCCCCCCTCCGTCGCCGCTTAGGTCAAGTCCGCTGATTTGGGCATCCACTCCCTCCAGCCAGACTGAGTAGTTGGAGGAGGGGGAGTTGATCGCTATGTCGTCCAGGATGACAATGCCCGGGAATAGGTTTCCAGTGTTGTCGATATCCAAGGATGGTTCCGAGAGTGCACTCTCGATGGTAGTGGATATCAGCTGTAAGTCGATACTGTCTCTGACTACTATGCCCCTCTGATCCCCGTATGAAGAGCACGAGTAGCAAGTCACATTCTTTCCGCCACTCATCACATAGTTCGACTCCCGGAAGTAGAGTCCAGCTGATTCTGACGAACCTATTCCGTTCCCGGATGTGTGTACGAAGGACAACTCGACGTTACTTGAATCTGAGACGGCCACTCCGCTACCAGCATTTTGCTCGCTGAGCAGATACTCTACGCGAGGATGGAATTCCACGAAAGATACCCCGTTGGCCCCATTTCCACTAATTGTCCAGTTACTGCCGATGACCCCTCCCTTGGCCATCACGACGCCTCCTCCTGTGGAGTTCTGAACTACCAGATCCGATACCTCTGCCGGACCCTTACTGGTCCAGCTGGTGCTTCTGAACAGCAATCCTGCTCCCTCGTGAGGCTTGGAAGGGGATTCTGGGCCGTTGTCTCGTATTGTTACATTTGACAATGAGGTCGAGGAGTCGGTGGTGTAAGCCCGGACCCCTACAATCGCGTTTTCCTCGATCAGTGCATCCTCGATTCTGGCTCCGGATGTGTTGATGTCGAGGGCAGCACCGATTCCGAGGCCTGGTGTCTTCGCGTTCGGACCGCCGGTCCCTCTGATCTCCAGACCGGAGAAGATGGCATTTGTCTGTAGGTTCGAGTAGTTGGTGTGATCATAACGCTCTACAAGGACTCCCCTATACTGGGAATCCTCCACTTTAGTATCCAGGAAGGTCGGTCGAGTCGTGGTGTCGGAGATATGCCTGACAATGATCCCGTTGTCAGATCTGGTGATATTGGAATCGGTGAAGAGAGGGATTGAGTCCTCAATCCAAATACCGGCTGCAGCAGCCATCGTAGCTCCGGAGACGTTGTACACAGAGACTCCACTCCAGAGGCCTCCGGAGTTGTACCAGAGATTGACTCCTCTGGTAACCAGATTCCCGATGCTTGCTCCCTGAATTATGGGCGCTGAGGATGCTCCGGATGAGATTCCTATCCCGTACCTCCACGTGGTTGAAGTCCCGTGAATATCCTGCCCCCCTCCATCTATCACAACGTCCCTGATGGTAGGAGACGCTCCGTCGAAAAGATCGATTGCTACTCTGTCCGCATTGAATACGTGCAGATTGCTGATCAGGGGGTTGCTGCCGTGTACTGTAATCCCGTACTCTCCTCCTGTGATTGTGAGGTTGTCTATGGTGGAGCCAAGATTGTTCGAGCTTGAGTTGAAAATAACTCCTCTGTGGTCTCCTGAAATAGACTCAATGGTCACTGGCGCGGATGCTGTGCCCTCGATAGAAACCCTGCCGTCAACACCGAGGCGCTCCCCGTCCCCAAGAAGGATTGATGTCCCGGACTGGATGACTAGAACCTGGTTGGATTGTACCAGATATCCATCAGGCAGTGAGATCGTTCCGCTCCACACGGTCGTAGACCGGGTGAGACCCGCAGATGTCCCTGACAAAATTGGTGCGAGCAGAAGCATCAGGACCAGCGAGACGGCCAAGCGCATGGGCAAGGCCATTCGCAATCAGGGTTAATGACTTGCGTCATTTGACCCAAACTTAGTATGCCACAGTAGGAGTCATAAGCGTCCAGATGGGCGGAACGTCCGAATGGCACTGGCTTGGATATTGATATCCTGCTCTCCCGGGCGCGAGAGGGACGTCTATCTTCAGCTTCTGGAAATGGAGTCCGTGTCGGAGGTTTCTGTGGTTTATGGCGAGCTGGACCTGGTTGCGAGGATAGACTTCGATAGCGAGAAGGAGATGTCGCGGACCCTGATCGAGGAGATGAGGCACGTGGAAGGGGTCAGGAAGACAGAGACATTGATTGCAGTGGAGGTGTAGAGTTGGCGGTAGGATTCGTTCTGATTACGACCGAGCCCGGACAGGAGGTCAGGGTGAGGGAGCTGGTGGCGCAAGTCGAATGCGTCAAGGGCATCTGGGTGGTGTTCGGTAACTTCGACTGCTTCGTGAAGGTAGAGGCCGACGAAGAGTCCGAGCTCACGGAGGCCATCGTTCAGGGAATCAGGTCAGTTCCAGGCATCGTCGACACTAGGACCCTCATCGGAGCCGAGATCTAGAGCTCCCGGCTAAGTCTGGCTGTTAGCTCCCTGGCCGCGTTTATACTTCCGGAAGAGCGCATTCTGACTATGGCCTCATTCCAGCTTGAGAGTCTCTCGTCCCTGTTGACTACACCCCTCCAGTACCACCAGTGGGCCAAAGCACGACGGTGGTGGGCCAT
>CEVF01138073.1_pt1 | contig 10136 bp, 4 predicted proteins | sample 356441 | NCBI WGS metagenome assembly CEVF01 (sample SAMEA2622765, study PRJEB7988) | marine metagenome | biome: marine biome (ENVO:00000447); feature: surface water layer (ENVO:00002042); material: "saline water (ENVO:00002010), including plankton (ENVO:xxxxxxxx)" | depth 5 m
AAATCGATCAAGAACGCCTCAATCTCCGCGGCCAACGCACTTTGATCGGCTGGATCTACAACGGGTTTGGATTCGGCAGGTGGGGAAGTCGACTGTTGGCTTCTTTTCGGTTGATCCTCCAGCCATTCGGCCTTTCCACCAGCACCTGTCAGCAACCGCTCCAAGGCAGCACTATCCTCAGCATCTATAACTGATTGTCGATCTTCGGTTGAAAGATCAAACATCTCCGCCAAAGCTCGCCAGAAGCGTTCAACGCCACCGGCCGGTGCAACCGCGAATGGTGGAGCCACGCCATGCTCGGCATACATCCTCGAAAGAATATCTGCCAACGAATCGCCTTCTCCGGTCGGTCGTAGACGTGAACCGGTGGCTGGGTTCGCTGCGGGGTCGGTGCTCGGAACGGCGGGGTCGGCCGGGCGGTGCCCATTGCCGTTAGTGGCGGACACACTGGCAGATCCTCCCCCGACATGCACCGCGGGCGCAGCAACCTTTGATGCTGCTTGCGGCGCAACTTTTACTTTTTGTGCAACAGGTTGTTTGACGGAACGGCTTGTGGTCTTCGGAGTTCCTTTTTCATTGCCCTTGCCACCGGATCGATTTCGAGCCCGCCTTTTTTCGGTGGCATCAAAGGCGACTACCATTTGTTGCTGTTGCTGCTTGTCCTCTTGTTGCATGACGCCCCCGAGAGTTTGCTCGTGTTTGCTGAATTCCTGTTCCAATTGAATCGCTCCTGCAGCCGATAGCTGGAACCGCAGTCGATCCATTACATCGGACGCTGACTCCGATTTTTGATCAAACTGAATAATTTGAATGTCTGTTTTTCCCTTGAGTATGCGGCGAACCAAGCCACTCAGCACGCCCAGCGGGCCGACCTCTACAAACGTTCGCACGCCTTCTGCGTACAATCGCTCAACTACCTGGACCCACTGCACTGTCTCCATCATCTGTCGAGTCAGCGACTCACGGATGCCAACCGAATCGAGCATCGGTGCAGCAGTTGTGCTGCTATAAACTGAAATATCGGGTGAGTGGATCGGCAAGTATCCGATTCCGGCAGAGAGCTCGCTGGACGAGGCTGTCAGCAGTGGCGTGTGATAAGGGCAGGGGACGGCCAACCGCTTGAAGTGCATCCGCTGCGATTCCAGCACGGCTTCCATGGCATCAACATTTTCCCGCTGTCCACCAACCACCACCTGATCGGAGCTATTCTCGGCACAAATAAAAACCTGCTTTTCGAACGACCGAATAATGTTTTCAATTTTTTCTCTAGGAGCGAGCACCGAGAGCAACGCCCCATCTTTAGGGCCGACATGCTCAACCGCATCGCCTCGACAACGGGCAGCCCGAGCGCCAACCTCCGCCGTCCACGCTCCTGCGGCGGCCAACGAGGGGAACTCACCAAAACTATGACTTGCAATGACATCCACTTGGAGGCCGATGTCGCGGAGCACTTCCCAGGCGAACAAATCACCCAAATACATCGCCCATTGCGTTTCCCAAATACCGACACCGAGCAAGTTATCACGCTGCCAGGCTACTTCGGCAAGCGTCTCATAGCCCAATTGACGCGATAGTTGATCCATACGATCCATTGCTTTTTTGGCTTCCGGAGAAACGTCAACCAATTCGCGAAACATGTCTGTGTATTGAGACCCCTGTCCGGGAAAGAGGGCGGCGATTCGGCCCGCGCGGCTGCCTGGGGTCGACACTTTACCCACGGAAGGACTGGCCTTCGATTTTTTCGGTACCGGCTTTCCGTTATCAAGAATCAGGTGTCCTACCTGCTGCCCGTCGACAACCGTGACGGTCGCCGCCCGATAACCGTTGGCATCCGCTGCCGGAATCGGCAAAGACTCGTGTGGTGACACTTGTAAATGGCCACCGGTCGCATCAGCTGCGCTTCCGATGTTGATCGGCATCCGGCCGCCATCCAGCGCGTGGGTCATCTTGAGAATTCCAGCAGCTCCGGCAGCGGCCCCACAATGCCCGACTACGCCATCGAGCGATCCGCACGCAGGTGCCGTTTGATCGTTGCCCGGATTATCCGCGTAGGTTGACGATAAGACTTCAAGCAATTGCTGCTCTTGTGCCGTGTCGCCGCTTCCGCAGAATTCAACTGCCCCTACGAGTCGGGGCTCGATGCCCGCTTGGTCAGACGCCTCGCTCAATGCGTTCCGCATTGCCTCGTAGGGTGTTCGAGCCGACTCCATTGCCGCTCCTCGAATCACACCACGGATCGGGTCACCCGCAGCAACCGCATCTGACAGCCGTTTGAGCACGAGCACAACGGCACCCTCGCCTGGGATGATTCCGGATGCAGTCCCGTTCGGCGAACGGGGCTGGCTGGCCAATTTTGAAACGAGCGACAAATCCTCAAAGGCTGTTAGGTCGAGGTAGCGATCACCGGCGGCACACAACACGACGTCATTTTCACCGCTTCGGAGCATATCAAGTGCCGCGTGAACTGCCATGACGCCAGAGCATTTCCCTGCGTCAAACGCTAATGCGCCACCCATTAGGTCGAATGTCTTAGTCAGTCGACTTGCAAGCGTGCTGCTGGTAAAGCTGCCAGTTTCGTCAACAAGCGACGGCATTTTTTCAAGCAGCTTTTCCTCGTAAGCACCGATGATTTTATCAATATCTGCGGCAGCAACACCACGATCGGCGAGCAATCGTCGTAGTGTGCGTCCGGTTTCCGGCAGACGTAGACCCATCTGCAATTGATCGGCAAACTCGCCGCCAAACAATGTGCCGACTATGACAGCAGCTCGTTTACGATCGAAATCTTTTTCCAGTAATTTTGAATCAGCCAATGCCGAATCTGCCGCCTCGAGCAACATGAACTGCAATGGATTCGCAGCCGCGATCTGCTTTGGCGGAACTTTATGCTTTTTCCAGTCGTACTCGAATCCCTGGATGAATCCGCCCTGCGCCGCTGTAATGTGGTGCGTTTTTGGTCCGGATGCATCCATGGCTCGCTGCGTGTCCCAACGCTCCCGCGGCACCGGACCGATGGCCGACCGTCCGCTGTCGAGTAGGGTAAAAAACGCCTCGCGGTCCAACGCGTCGGGCATCACACATCCAGCCCCCACAATCGCCACCGGTTCGGGAGGGGTTGGTAGTGCGGCCGGCAGTTTTTCAGTCGGTTGATGCTCACGAAGCGAAACATGAACATTTAATCCGCCAATTCCGAATGCATTTACCGCGGCCGTCCTTACGCCCTCGGTCGGACGGTGCCAGGGGGTGATGGAGGATAATAGCTTGAAAGGACCGTGATGCCAATCGAAGTCTTCATTCGGTGTCTTGCAGGTTGAACTTGGGGGAATCTGACCATGCTCCATCGACAGGACAACCTTTACCAAACTCGCCAGCCCCGCAGTTTCAAGCGTGTGACCGATGTTGGATTTCACGCTACCAATCGGAATCTGATGACCACCTGCGATGTGTTGTTCCACCAAAGAAGCAAGAGCACCCAGCTCCGTCGCGTCACCCACCTGCGTGCTGGTGGCGTGGGCCTCGATGTAATCGACCTCCGCCAAATCCTTGAGGTCGGGATAGGCTCGCTCGACCGCGAGTTTCTGACCTTCACTCCTTGGCGCCCACAGGCTACGTCCGCGACCATCACTCGAAATCCCCAATCCACGGATCACCGCTCGGATCCGATCGCCATCGGCAACCGCACGGGAGAGCGTTTTGATAACTAGCGCGACGTACCCCTCAGCGGTGACCAAGCCATCGGCCTCCTGACCGAAGGGGTAGGAACCGTTGTTGCTGACCGACTGGGCAGCAGAGAACAGCACTAGGCTATCCGACTTGCAGTAGGAGGCGCCGCCTACGATGGCCTGATCCACACCACCGGCAAGCAAACTTCGGGCACCGATTGCAAGTGCCTGTAGCGAGGAGGCACAAGCCGCATCGACCACCAGATATGGCCCCTCAAGCTTTAAGGCTTCATGAACAATTTTTGCGCCACCCAGAGCCTGGGTATCAAAAACTTCATTCGGCTTGCGACCTGGATAGTTGTCCCGTACCTCTTTCGTCAATGCATCGGCAACATCGGCCGTGCCATCCCCCAAGACCCGAAGTGCATCGGGGAGTTCTGAAAAAATGGGGGCGGTTTGATCAATCCCCGTTGCATAGATCATATCACCCATGCGCGTGCTACCGCCTGTATGCCCGAGATAGACGCCCGTTCGGATTCCTCCGGGCATTGCAAACGGATCAAGTCCCGCATCGCGACATGCCATTGACGCAACTTCAAGAAACAAATGGTGTGCTTCGTCGTATTGATAGCGCATTTGTTCTGTAATCGGGCAATTCGACTCATCGACCCTACGGTCAGAAACCAGCGAGCCCATCTCTGAATAACTTTTTCCCCGCTGATTTTTTTCGGGGTGAAAATAAAGGTCACGCGGCAACTTCTTCTCGGGTAGGGGGCCCCACGCGACATCGCCTCTGGAAAGCAGATCCCAGAACGCAGTTAAACCATCCGCGCCAGGCAAACGGCACGACATACCAACGATCGCAAGTGGTTCTTGCACCTTGAAAATCCTTCTGCGTTAGATGACTACGAACCCGCTGGGGGAAAGAATGCGGACGCGTAAGCTGACATCTGTTTCGGCTTAGAAATCGAATGGGTGGTAGGGGTGCGTCGGTGCACTTGAAACAGCACCCATCCGTGGTGGCAACGCTCTCCCATCCGTTTAGGGCCGAGGCTGCCCTGCCGAGACGATTGAGATAAATCTCGCCGCTGCTCGGCAGACCATTTAGTTTGAATGGAAACCCGCCCCATTTCAAGGGCTTGCGACTTATCTGGTCAGGAAGAATTTACGGATCCCGTGGCCGAGAAAGCGACAAATGGGGCTTCCGACAGCTTAGGATTTTGATGCCAAATGAAGGCATTCGGCATACATCCGGGCAAGCAACCGCTCGGCAGCGGCCGGACCGAGGGTCCGCTCATCCGTGAGGCAGGCCACGTAGAGGTGGTTGCCATAGCGGACAATTCCGAGCGATGCGGTCGTCCGCGGTCGAACTGGCGGGACGCCCACCACATAGGTAATGACCGTATTACCGGCGATTTGACCTCGATCTGAATCCGGCAACTCCGTGCGCATACACCGCCGTGCATCGCCTAAATTGCTGACTACCGCTGTAGAGAAACAGAGCGGCAGTCTCAGAATCAGCCATAACACTCCCGGAATTTTGGTCAAGATGCCGATGGCTGTAATAAACATTCCCGCCGCTCCCGATTTCTTGATCCAAGCGCTTGCCTCGGAAAGTGTCTGCATCAACGTCTCCTCGTTGAGGCAATCTGAAAAGGTCCGATCGAGAAATGCATAACCGATTCGGTTTTCCGCAGGTTGCCGACGGCTATCGGGACGAAGACTCACAGGCATCGTGATACGAATCCCACGCTGCGACCCGTTCACTTCGCGATTCCACTCAGCAAGCACGCGCATCGATGCTGCCATCATTAACGTATTTAGGGTCACGTTGCGTGTCCCGACCGCTTTGCGGAGCGAAGCCATTTGAGCTTCCGTAAACGAAAGAATTCGATAGGGCGGCGAAACGCAACTCTCTGCATACGGCAAAATACCGTTCGCGGATATTTTTGCTTCTGCCGCGGCGCGTTGTGTCGCCACGGAGTTTCGTTGAAGCTTCGCCGGAAAAAAAAACAGGAAACGCAAAGCTTCGGCCAACACGGATGTGAGCCGTTCTGCGATCGGTTTATCGATTTCCGAGATGATTGGCTGTGAGGCAGAGGATAATTCGGCAGCGGGGACTTCGGAGCACGCGAGAGATGGCAAGGGACGATTTGCGTAATGGGTCCAGATCTCGCCAAGCAACTCGCAGACGGCCAATCCGTCACAGACAGCGTGGTGGCCATAGAGTACAATCCTCCACTTTGCAGGCGATCCGCTTTGTCGCGTCGATGGGAGAACAACCAACCGCAATCCCGTGTCGCGGGATAAATCAAAAGGTCGCCAGGGATCGACTCCCGCAGAATGCGGATCCCAAAGTAACTCTGGAGGTTGCGCGGCTAATTTCCAAAACGGACGACCTGCCTTCCAGACCACGTGACTCATCACATTGGGATGTCGATACGCAACCTTATGTAACGCAGCGCCGAGTTTCTCTCGATCAAGCTCCCCCTCACAACCGCACTCAATAAAAAATCCCATGGGAAATTTTGCTCTGGTGTCGAGCATCATTAATTCCGCCAGCGGATCAAGTCGCCGTAGCGATCCTGCTGACGGACTTGTTTCTGCTCGATCCTGCATCACGTCGAACCTTGCTGGGAAAAATTTTTTGAGCCGCGGAAACGGCGTGAACCCCAAAATGTCATTTATCGGGTATCCCGGTGCGACTTTCTGGTCGCCCCTGCTCGCTACCAATGATAGCAGAGAATTTGGTCAAAGAAGCTGGATGGAGCGGTCGATAGGGCGCTATACGGCGTGTTATCGCGCTACTCAACCCGTTTGCCCTCGAACATAGCAGGCTCTGGTGACAAATTTTGTTTCCCCAACCGCGATGCACGCGTTTTATGTTTCCGTCGTTTTTCTGGCGGTGCAACTCGGACTCGGTCTCCGGTGGCCCGCAATGGCTGCCACGCCCGGGGTGGAGCGGCTCCCACCGCCCGCTTCGCAGTTGCAGTCGGTTCATCCTCCCCGGCTCCAACCGCCTGCCGTTGCAAGTGACCTAATCCATCCCGAGGATCTCTCAGCCGATAATTCATCTGATGTATTACACAAGCTGAAAAGCGGAAATACCGTCGTAGGATTGAAAGCACCACTGGGACTGATTGACCTGGAGGCCATCGCTTTCGCGCACAACCCGACGCTGGCTCAGAGCGCAGCCGATGTCAGCAGTGCAAACGGCAGATTGATCCAATCGACACTGGCTCCGAATCCAATTGCCGGGTATCAAGGACAGGAAATCGGCGATGAAGGTTCGATAGGGCAACAGGGATTCTTTGTGAATCAGGAATTTGTCCGTGGCCGTAAGCGGCGACTCGCCCGAGCGGTGGGTAGTCGCGAGGTTGCGTTGGCTCAGCAGAATGCGGCGATCCAACAACTCAAAGTGCTCAATGATGTACGATGCGAACATTTTAACGTGTTAATTGCCACGCGGGCTGAAATACTTGCCCGCGATGTTCACGTGCTGAGCCAGAAAAAACTGGATAAAACAAAAAATCTATATGAAAAGCAATTGGTGCACTACCATGATGTGTTAAAAGCTCGCATCCAGGCGCACACCGCTCATATTGCGGTTGGAAACGCACGCAATCGCTATCTTGCTGCGTGGCGAAGATTGGCTAGCCTGTTGGGCACACCGACCCTTGCGCCGCAACCCTTGAAGGGTGACCTACAGACAATCAGTGAGCCCCTGCAGTGGGGTGAAATCGTGCAGCAAACACATGCGCGGAGTCCACAACTGCGGCGCGCCCATGCGAATGTCGCCTGGCGGCAATCTCTTTTAGCTCAGGCTAAAACCGCGACTAACCCCAACCTGCTCTCGGTAATCGGATTGGCACAGGACACGGCAACGGATGATCTGATCGGCAATGTGCAACTTGGTATGCCGCTGCCTCTCTACAACAAAAATCAGGGCACCATCCAAGAGGCATACGCCGAGTTACGCAAAGCAGAACTTGATGTAGACCGTACAAAACTTGCCATCCGCAGTCGACTTGCCGCCACCTACGAGATCTACATGAATTCGTGGAACGAGGTCAATGAATACACGAATTACATTCTGCCGGACGCCCGCGCCGCACTCGAATCGGTCGTTCGAGGATACGAAAAGCAGGAATTCGACATGCTCTCCGTAATCGAAGCAGAGCGCACCTTTGCTAAGGCAAACCTCGCATATATTAAGTCACTCCAGGATTTGGGGATCACAAAAATTGTGATCGAGGGATCGTTGTTGGTCGGAAGTTTAAGGGAAAACTTGCAAGCGACCACTCCGGAAATGGACATCCACTTCTCGCCTGCGTTCGGACCGGGTGTGATTCCAGTCGAGACCGATCCGGGCGGTTGAAGCTGGGTACGTGAATGAGCAGAACCGAAAATGTAACAGAGAAAATTTACTGCACACTACGTCAAGGCCTTGCCGCGATTTGGCAAAATATCGTTGATAAATCGTTGCGAGACAGAGCAATGCCAGCCTCACGTTGCCCACAAGAAATCGCGGTCTAACAGCTCGCTGAGTCGCTGATTATGGGGACGGAAATATTCTCGCAACTCCACGCGTACCTGCTCAACTTCTGCTGAGTCGGACTGTGCATAGCTGCCTGTATTCAGCGGTTTGACATTGTGAAGTTCCATCGGTTCGACCCTGAGAAAATCGGTGACTTGCGTCACTGCCTGCTGTGGATCAGCAAAGAGTTCTTCGCTTTTGAGCACCAGTAACTGATCACGAGAAAAGTGCTGGTAATAGGCTTCAATCTGCTGTGCATAATGACCGCGGGCCACATAAGACCACATCCGATGCCGGTCGCTCGTATAGTGGTTATCCAGCACGCGTTGCTCCTCACCTGGAACGTGTTGATGCTCCTCAGCAAATGCCTGCCGGATTGGGCGCGTGTCCATACCTGTTCGCACCGAATGAAAGTAGTGAGAGATCGCCCGATCGGCTGGATCCCGGAGTACGGCAATTAACCTTGCATGTGGCACGATTGCCGCAATTCGTGAAGCGGCCGCCTGATGATAGAGATAATAAGGCGTTGCCTCCCCGGTCACCGCACCTGGGCCAAGTCGCTGCATCTGCGAGTGGGTTGGAAAATTAGCGCGGTACCACTGCACCCCCGATGTGTAGTGCCCGTCGAAATAATGCACTTCCTTCCGAAAAGCAACCTCGACTTTCTCATGACGACAAAGGTAATCGTAGAGTGATGTGGTTCCGCCCTTCATTGCGCCGATCACCAAAAAGTCAGGCAAGACTCTGAGACGCGATGTCGCACGACGCACCTGCCACTCAACCCAGCGACGCGAACGCATGATCCGATGCTGTAGCATTGTCCTTTGCTGATCGGTTGTCATGCACTCGTACTCCGTTGATGACCATTAAACCGTTTGTATGTGACGCGAATCGAAACGCCCGCGAAGCAATTGCAGCAACTTTGCGTTCATTTCCTCGGCTTTTTCCCGATCGATGGTCCGCTGCTTTTCATCGCGTTTCTCATTGGCCCGCAGGCCCACTTTCGGCATTACCGCATCAACAAGGTGCGAAAGGTTTAGGAAATCGAGCAAATCACGAACTCGCTCCGGTTGATTGAGATCATTGGTTGCCAAATGCAGCAGTGAAATCTCAGGGTGATGCTCACGAAAACGCACGACGCGGGCCTCTGTCTCATACCAATACCAGAGACAACGATAAAAATCGTCTGAATAATCCGGATCCTCATCCAACACGTCACCGATCGATAGCACATTGTCAGTCCGATGAGGATCAATCAGATACAAGCTTCCCAGCTTTGTCTTGCCTGGCACCGATCCGATGGCGTAAAAGGAGGAGGCGACGCTCACCGGATCGCGTCGCAGGTGGATCACGCGTAATCGGGAACCAAAATAATCGATTGCTGGCTCGGCAAAATTCTTCAGAAACTGGTGGTTCGTTTCTAGATAAAAATCCAAGTGACTCGCCGCCCGCAGAATATGAAAACGCTTGATTTTTTCGAACCGTTCCCTTTGCAATTGTGCATCGTCGTTGAAATCGGTTGCGTAATCGCTCTTCATCGCCGGATAAGGTTCGTGCAGCGCAATACAACTCGGAAGATTTTCGAAGAGACGCGCAAGCGTTGTCGTTCCGGATCGACCAGTCGATGCAACAAACGCGAAAGAGCGAACACGACGGCATCGCCGTTCGAGAAATCGGACGCTGGCTGATACGACCCACTGATTCCGTTTGAAACCCCGAGTGAGTTGGCCCCAGATGCTATCAGGTTCGGCAGCGTGTTGTACCAATGGAAACCTTTTGGCTGTCGGGTTTTTTAAATTGGATCGACGGGGTCGAATGGATCGTGCCCGTCACGGATGTTGCTGACTTAGGCTTCACGTTTGTATCATAATCCAGCCCCTGAACCGTGTGGAATATCCCCGAGAGGATTCGAACCTCTAACCTTCGGCTCCGGAGGC
>CEVF01062238.1_pt1 | contig 10122 bp, 12 predicted proteins | sample 356441 | NCBI WGS metagenome assembly CEVF01 (sample SAMEA2622765, study PRJEB7988) | marine metagenome | biome: marine biome (ENVO:00000447); feature: surface water layer (ENVO:00002042); material: "saline water (ENVO:00002010), including plankton (ENVO:xxxxxxxx)" | depth 5 m
CGGCAGGCCATCGATGGGCGGCAGTCGGCCTTCACCCGCCGGCAAGGCTGGCAGGGGGTCAACAGGAGGCAATCCGGCATCACCCGGCGGCAACGGCGAAAGACCGTCCGCCGTTGCGTCAGTCGGAAAGCCTACCGGTTCAGGAAGTTCAGGCGCAGGAAAGGGCCCGGGAAGGGTGCTTGCTTCCGGCAACTCAATGGGACTGTCCAGTCCGAGAGGAGGACCGGAAGCAGCCTCCTTTTCCTCTTGGCGGGGTATGGAAACCGCAGTGGAAGGCGCGGCTTCCAGGTCCTCGATCTTCCTGTCCCTTTCCCACCAGTCTCGAAAGACGAGAGTTCCGTCCTCCTTGTATTCCTGAACGGCGCCCCACTTGACGCCCCCGACCTTGGGCACCAGAAGCCTCCTCTCATGGTCGTAGTGATTCCTGGCAACCCATGCCTTTTCGATTTTCGAGACCGCCTTCAAATTCAGTTCTTCCGAGGAAGGCCTATACTGGTATGCGGCCTGGTTCCCGCAGGATCCGAAAAAGAGGAGCAGTACCAAGGGCAGACAAGGCAGCCCTCTGCCGGTGATGCCCATGAGGGCGTGTGTTTGGGTCTTTGAATTCATCATTTTATACTGGAAAGGATTTTTAATTTGTCGTTCCTGTTGCTGTAGCATTCGATTTCTCCGGTCATTCTGTTGCAGCGGTAAATCAGCTTTTCACTTTCATCGCACAGGAACTGGTACTTGTATTGGGGAGAGTTCTTCTCAATTTCAAGGAGGGATTGCTGGAAAAGAAACTCAACCCTCTCATAGTCAATTTTATCGGGAATGGGGATTGAGCCGGCAAGCTCCGCACGAAATTCTCTGAGGTTTTGCTCCATCAACCGATCAATCACTTGGGGATCAATCGGATGACCGGGCAAGGGAGTATTGTCGTACACGATAGAGACGGGGGTTTGGGCAGGAAGAGGCGACTGAGAAGTATCGTTACCCTCGGGCGATGGCTTTTGCGATCGATTTTCAGAAGGACAACCGGCCCAGAAAAGAGTGGACGTGGCAACGACCGCAGGGACGAGAAAAACCCTCGCGATTCCTTTTGGTGACCATGCCTTCATCTCGATAATATTCGACGATCTTGCCCCTTTCGTCAACATCTGGCTTCCAAAATCCGCGTTTATGCCTTGATTGCGAGTCAACAAAGACTATCCATGCCTGTATGAACGACACAGTCAGATGGGGCATATTGGGGACCGGCCGCATTGCGAGGGCTTTCGCCGAAGGTCTGAGACACGTCTCGAACGGGAAGCTCGAGGCCATTGCCTCTCGAACGATGGAAAGCGCCCGGCGTTTTGGCGATGAATGGAACGTCCCCAGGGCGTTCGAAAGCTACCAAGCCCTTGCGGAGTCGGATGAGGTGGATGCCGTCTACGTCGCGACTCCCCACACCGGTCATGCGGAGTATTCCATTCTTTGTCTGAAGAACGGAAAGGCGGTGCTTTGTGAAAAGCCCTTCGCCGTCAACGCCTCTCAAGTGGCGGCCATGATCGAGCAGGCGCGCCAAAGCAAGATACTGCTGATGGAGGGAATGTGGTCGCGCTTCCCTCCGCTTATGGACGAGATCAGGAGCCTTCTCGCCTCAGGCCGACTGGGAGAAATCCGCACCTTGCAAGCGGACTTCGGCTTCAAACCCGCATCGAGGGACCCTGATGGGCGGCTTTTAAATCCCGACTTGGCGGGAGGATCCATGCTGGACGTAGGCATCTACCCCATTTCCCTTTCCTCCATGGTCATGGGACTTCCGGAATCCTTTGTTTCCGAATGGTACAAAGGAACAACCGGGGTGGACGAACAGGCTTCCTACGTTTTCAAGTACGCGAACGGAAGCATGGCCCTTCTTCATTCCTCCTTGGAATCGGAAACCCGACAAGAAGCCTTCATCTCGGGAACGGAAGGCAACCTGCGCATACACAAGCAATGCTGGAAGCCGCAGAAAATGACCATCTTTCATTCACAGTCCGGCGTATCCGAGAGCGTGGAGATGCCCTTCGAGGGCAACGGCTTCAACTACGAGGCGGAGTCCTTTGGAAACCTTTTGCTTGAGGGGGAACTGGATAGTCCCATCATGCCCCTTGAGGAAAGCCTTCGAATCATGTGCTTGATGGACGAGATCAGGAGCGCCTGGGGTTTGAGGTATCCGATTGAGAAATAAATCAAGAAGACTTCCCTCCCTCCTCGGGCCTTTCGTACCAAAAGGAACAGAGTTTTCTAGATCGGATCGCCAATGGGAAAACCAAAAGCAGGAGCATGGAAAGAAAAATGCTCGGGCCTGAATGCCAGAGGAGTTTGCGGGAAGAAGTAACGACAGGGTTCTCGGTGAGGATTCTGAAACTCGTTCCGGTCCGACGGCAAAAGGCCTTGGCTTTGCGGGAAAAAAAGATTTCCTCCCCCGCATAGAGTTTTTCAGGGAAGCCGCTACAAGCCCGAAAAACATCCTTTCGGCAGAAGATGAAACTGCCTGCGGCAAGCTTGAAAGTCCTGGAAACCCAATTCCAAAACCTAGGCAAAAGCAACCCGAGGAAAGCCTTACCGTGAATTTGATCGAAACGGAGGATCGAGCCACCTGCTCCGGCTTTCCCCAAAGACATTAACTCATAGGCTTCGAAAAAGGTTTTTTCCGGCACGATGGTATCCGCATCAACGAAGAAAAGCAGTTCACCACTGGCTTCTAGAGCACCGCGGTTTCTGGCCTTGCCGATCCCTCTTTCCTTCTCGAAGGTCACGCGGGCACCCTTGGACGTCGAAACTGCTGCGGTTCGATCGGTAGAGTTATTGTCGACGACGATTATTTCGCCCTTTGCGTCCGGTAACCCTGCCATGCAGCGGGAAAGAGAATCCAAGGTATCCGGGAGATAACTCTCCTCGTTGTAGGCAGGCAGAACGATCGAGTAGTCCATTTCTCGGGCGAACCCCGCTTACGAGCAAAACCCAAGTAACGCAGGAGGTCGAACTAACGTGGAAACTTCTTAGCTCTCCTGTTGACGCCGAAGGACAGACCGGACACCCAGCCCTCCAGCCTAGCCGAAGAACGGCTCCCGTATTCATCACAGTCTCCGTCGGGGGTCAAGGGATTGGCTCCCGAAATGTCATCCGCAATCTGATCGAGGGTCGGCAACTTTTCACCGTTTCCGGAAAGAGTCTTGTGCAAAAGGGCAAGGCGATCTAGCTCGAGTTGACGGGAAAGACCGGCCAAGGTCCTACGGAACTGGGCAACCTCTCCATCGTCGCTCCCTCCACGGGCGGACGAACCATTAGCCGGCGGAGCGGAAGAAGCGGCGACTTGACCATCTTGAGCGGGGGAAGAGGGCTCATCAGGAACCGAAGCTGGGGGAGTAGTCGAAGGCGGGGCAGAAACCGAAACCTCCTCTCCCGAATCACCAAAATCATCCACCGAGAAGCTCTGCTCGCTGCTGTCGACGGACTGATCGTTTGAAATCTCGGGTGGGATCCCACCTTCCACAACGCCTGCATCCTCATCACTCAAGCCATCGCTGGCATCTTCAAGCTCAGGATCAGCCATCAAGTCGGCCAATTCCTTGTCGTTCAAATCTTCGGATGGGGATGAGGTCACGGTGAGGGGTAAAGGGAAAACTTTACGGTATAAAAGGTCGCTGGCAAGTAATAATTAAAAGCAAGGCGGGGCAAACAGAACTTAAGTTTTCGGGACTTTTACAGGTTCAACGAGTCTGGTTCGATTCGTCCAGATCGTCCAAGAGGCTTATTTTCCCGCTTCGGGTAAGCAATATTTTCTCCGATTCCTCGAGCGAAGGGGGTCCAAGACCGGATTCGTCGGATAGCATGAACTCGAGGTAAGAATAGCGATCCTGGACCAAGCCGAGGCGGGCACGGAACGGGATTGCGGTCCGATCACTGGCCTTTTCGGCAAGGAATTCCATCCCATCCCGCAATCCATCGGCATAACCGGCATCAATAAAGATGCCCTTGCCCGAAGGCACTTTGTTTCGCACGAGCACCTCCTTCTTATCGGCATAGTGCATATGGAAAGGTTTTTTCACCTCGGCGGAAAGCCTCTCCTTCTCCGAGTGAAAACTCTCTTCAGCGGACCTTCTCCTGGTCTCCAGCAGGGCTAGGCTGGCGGCGACGGCATCTGCTTTTTGCTTCTGGGCAGCTAGATCCGCCTCCAGTTGCTTGATCGACCCCTCTAAGACTTCCCCGCGCTCGGTGAGAGGCCTGGACTGAATCTCTATATCTTGCAAGGGAGCGCTGGCATCAGCCAATTCCTTGCCTAGGGTCTCCAGCTCAACCTCCGCATCTGCAATTTGCTGGTCCAACTCTTCCGACTTCGGCTGGCTCGCCTCCTGCTCGATCTCCAATTTTTCCTTTGCGGAAGTGGCATCGTTAAGCCTCTGGGTAAAGGCGCTGGAGGAGCGTGAAACCTCAAGCTCGAGTTGTTCGGAAGCGTTCTTGTCGGCCGCCATCTTGACCTTGAGATCGGCAAGGTCCTTCTCGGCGGAACTTATCTGCACGGAAAGTGAATTGGTAGAGGTGGGACTGAGGATAAAGTATGCCCCCAAACCGACGACCGACGCCAAGGCGATTATTCTAAAGATAAATAAGATCAAAGCTCTTGTACTTTCTTAGATCCAAGGGTTTGCCATAGAGAGGAATGATCATCGCAACACTGTTCTTGGTCGAGACTTGGTTAACCTTGATTCGGCAAATATTTCTGCCATCCGCCCGTACGGTAAAGGTCATGCCCTTCTCGATCCCCCGGTCTCTCCCCGCGGGAAAGCCCAAAAAACCTGCCTGCAAGTCAAACTCGACGTTGGATACGGAGACCTTTTCTCCCCTCTCCAGCCAAGGCCTAGAATAGAGGTAATTCTGCAATTCCATAAGGGTCAGGGAAAAATGTTGCTTGTAGACCTTGGTAATGGATTCATAGGTCGTCAGCGTTCTCTCCCCCTCCACTTGCCTTTGCCTTTCACCCTCGATGGCGGTCTGAAGTTCCGAAACCTTGTCCTCCATCACGGGCAGGGTCGAACTGAATTGAGTCAACCGGTTTTGCGCGTGCTCGACCTCTTTTTGAACCGCCGCAATGGATTTTTTGGCTTCCTGAAGATCCACGGCCAGCTGCTCGATCTTGCCCTCTTTTATCTTCAAGGCCTCCCGCTGGCCTTCAACCTGCAGGGTTATGCCCTCGAGATCTTTCTCGGCGGATTCCGCGGCATCCTTTTTCCTGTCCCTCAGAGAAGTCAGAGTCTGGAGGTTTTCCTTCGACTTCTTGGCCGCCTCATCCATCTGCTCCTTGAGTTCCTTCGAGTCCTTTCGCTTCGCTTCAAGGGCTGACTCAAGCCCCGTAATGGCGGAATGGAATGAAAAGGCCTTCCACGCCCCCGCCGCAAGGACTCCGAGCGTCAGAAAAAGCAAAAAAACCGAAAACTTACTGTTCTTCACGAGTAAATTCTAGAGGGGTGGCAGAGGGTCGAAGGGAGGAGGTTCGGCCCCTAGATCGGGGTTCTCATCAAGGGGCGGAAGCACGGAATCAAGACCGGGATCGGGAAGGGAGGGAGCCTCGGGCAAGACCGGCGCCTCGGGCAAGGGAGCGAAAGGCAAACCGCCATCGCCGCCCGAGGTTTCGCCCGGGACCTCGATTCCTTCGGGAAGAAAGGGTGCGGGAAGAGAATCGTCCTCGTTTTCACCCGTTTTTCCCTCCGCTTTACCGGCGTCGCCGCCAGTAGCCTCATTCTCCATCTGCTCCGCCCGCATCCTGAGCCTTTCCTTTTCCGCAGCACGCCACCTGGCAAGACGCTGAACATCCATGTTCTCGCGGTATGCCGGCAGCAAATCCTGACTCGGTATGGGCCGCCCGGTCCAATAGCGGTCGAAATCCACCCTGCCCCGCTCGTCGCGTCCCCAGCTCCTTCCCCGCATCCTGCTGTCATGGGTCGAAACCAGCCTGCGGTTGCCATAATCGTAGGTGAACCTAGCTTCCCAGCACTGGTGTACCCTAGCCGTCCCGAACTCTTTTGCGGGACCGCATGAAGAGCACAACGCCAAACAAAGGGCGAGCAGGTAAAGAGGGATTCTGCCTATCACTTGGGTATACTAGTTGAAACTTCTCCCAAATGGCAAGTGTTCCGTCAAAATTCATCCTCCGGGCTTCAAATTGACGTCCAGTCGAGTCAATAGTCCTTTTGAGCGGAGTCCAACCAGATCGTGACGGGGCCTTCGTCGACCGCATCTATCTGCATGTCTCCGCCGAATTCACCCGACGAGACCGGTCCCTTACATTCCTTCTTCAAGCCGTCCACAAATTGCTCGTAGAGGGAACGGGCCTTATCTGGTTCGGCGGCCCGGTTGAAGGAGGGCCGGAAACCCTTCCTCAAGGTCCCGAAGAGGGTAAACTGACTGATTACGAGGATTCCGTCCTCGTCGCCCAAAGGCTCGTTCATCCTTCCCTCCTCATCCGGAAAAAGCCTTATCCCCAAGACTTTCTTGAGCAACCATCGCAAGTCCGCTTCTTCATCCGCCCGTGCAACCCCAAGGAAGAGCAAGAGCCCTCTATTTATTTCACCTACTTTGTGGTCGGCAACGCGTACTTGCGCATGGGAGACCCTGCGAACCAGACACCTCATAGGATGTGTTGATCAGGGGATGCGGGCCCTGCAGTCGGGCGAAGGGTGTTATCGTAGTCGCTCTACTCCTCGGCCACTGCTTCCATCACTTCGGACGCCGCTTGGGCGGCCAGAGGAGTGGAAAGGTAACGCTCGCCGCAACTCGCCCCCACGACCACGATCTTCTTGCCGGCCATCTCCTGCCTTTGAGCTACCCTAAGGGCCGCAACCACTGTTGCGCCGGTAGAAATACCTCCAAGGACCCCCTCCTCCAGACTGAGTCTCCTGGCCATCTCAAAGGCATCGTCGCTGTTGACTTGCTCGACCTCGTCCACGATGTCCAGGTTCAGGTTCCTAGGAACGAATCCGGCTCCAATGCCCTGAATCTTGTGAGGACCGGGCTTAACCTCTTCCCCATTTCTGGTTTGAGTGATTACGGGGCTTTCCTCGGGCTCGACGGCAACGGCGAGCATATCCGGGTTTCTTTCCTTGATTACCTCGGAGACACCGGTAATCGTTCCTCCGGTTCCTACACCGGAGACGAAGCAATCCACTTGGCCTTCCATCGCGGACCAGATCTCCTCTGCGGTAGTCTTGCGATGAATGGCGGGGTTGGCGGGGTTGTTGAACTGCTGAGGCATGAAGGCTCGGGCACCGTGATCCTCCACGAGCTGATTAGCCTTGGCGATTGCTCCTCCCATTCCCTTGGGTCCGGGGGTCAGTACGATCTCGGCTCCAAGAAGGCGGAGTAGAATGCGTCTTTCCTTGGACATGGTCTCGGGCATGGTCAGTATACACTTGTAGCCCTTGGCGGCGCATACGAACGCAAGGGCGATCCCAGTGTTGCCCGAAGTCGGTTCAATTACTACGCTGTCGGGGCTGAGGCTTCCGTCCTGCTCCGCAGCGGAAATCATGGCGGCACCTATCCTGTCCTTGACGCTGGCCAATGGGTTGAAAAATTCGGACTTAAGAAAAACCTGCGCATCACAGCCGTCGGTAACCTTAACCAGTTCGACGAGGGGAGTACGCCCAATGGATTCGATAATGTTCATTTTTTGTGTATTGGGGGGGATTGTTGTTGGGAAAGTTACCTTCTCCTGTTTCTCGGCCCGAAACTACGGATGGGAGCGTTTCTGTTTACCTCCGCATTTTTCAGGCGGTAGACGATCCTGGCCTTTTCAAGGTCTTGCGTGCTCATTTCCATTTTAACGATGTCGCCAACCGTGATCTTGATGAAGTGCTTGCGCAATTTGCCCGAGATATGGGCAAGCACCTGATGCCCGTTCTCGAGCTCGGCACGAAACATGGTACTGGGAAGGACGGCGGTTATTTTGCCTTCTACTTCGATGACTTCTTCTCCTGACATATGTGCAAAGTCATAATCACATCAAGTTGACAAGCTAAGTCAAGTAAGTCCTTCCATCCGGCGAACAATAACAATAACATAAAACCGATCATGAAAAAGTCCATCGAATGCCCTTTTCAGAAAGTGTTCCCCTCCCAACTGGAGAAAGGGGATCTTTTCTTCATGCAATTGGCTTACAACGAGGCGGTCAACGCCTGGACCCGCGACGAGGTTCCGGTGGGCGCGGTCATTGCCATGGGGGAGGAGGTCGTCGCATCCGCCTTTAATGAGACCAGAACCCAGAGCGATCCGAGCGCCCACGCCGAAATGATCGCAATCACCATGGCCGCCAAGTCGGTGGGCGACTGGAGGCTCAACGACTGCAGGCTATACGTAACCAAAGAGCCATGCCCGATGTGTGCCGGGGCTACCGTCATGTCGCGTCTCGGGGAAGTGCATTTTGCGGTGGACGACCCCAAGATGGGAGCCCTTGGCGGGGCGACCTCCCTCCACGAGCTTCCCTTCTCGAACCACAAGCCCAAGGTATTCCGGCAAACCATGGAATTGGAGTGCAGGGAAATGCTGCAGGCTTTCTTCAAGCTTCAAAGAAAGTCGACATAAGGACCACTTGTCTTGCTTGACCTCATGGCTGGAAAGGGTTGGGATAACACTTTTCCAATTCCAATCACGATTCTACAATGGCCTACACACTACCAGATCTCGATTATTCTACCGATGCCTTGGAACCTCACATTGACGGCAGGACCATGGAGATTCACCATGGGAAGCACCACCAAGCCTACGTCAACAACCTCAACGCCGCCCTCGATGGGAACGATTCCCTTCTCTCCATGGATGTGGACTCCCTCATAGCCGACTTGTCCTCCGTCCCCGAGGAAGCCAGGCAAGCCGTACGCAACAACGGAGGCGGGCATTCCAACCACACGTTTTTCTGGAAGTGCCTTTCCCCCCAAGGGGGTGGACTCCCCCAAGGGGAACTTGCCGCTGCCATCGACTCCGCCTTCGGTAATTTCGATTCCTTTAAGGAGGCCTTCGCCAAGGCCGCCATGACTCGCTTCGGGTCCGGTTGGGCTTGGCTCGTCAAGAGAACGGATGGCAGCCTTTCCGTCACCTCGACGCCAAATCAGGATTCTCCCCTCATGGAGGGGGTGGCGGATGAAATCGGTCGTCCCATCGTAGGGCTCGACGTCTGGGAGCACGCCTACTACCTCAATTACCAGAATAGGCGTCCGGACTACGTGTCCGCCTTCTGGAGCGTGGTGGACTGGAACAAGGCTCTGGAGCTCTTCGAGCAATAAGCGACTAAATGGTGGCTTGCGCCGTCAAGCCCTCCCGCTCTCTTCGCAAGGTCTATCGCGGAGTGAGTCCTTGCCACGAAACCAAATCACGGATAGGATGGTTCCCGATTTGAGCGACATAGAAGAATACAAGTACAGAGCATTCATTACCTACGCTCACAAGGACGAGGAAAGGGCTAGGTGGCTGAGAAGAAAACTCGAGTCTTTCCGCGTACCCAAGCATCTTGTTGGAGAATCAGGTGACTTCGGCAAAGTCCCAGAACGCCTCTACCCTATTTTCCGCGACCGGGACGAACTTGCCGGAGGGGCCCAGCTAGGACCGCTCATCGAGCAGGCCTTGGTCGATTCCTCCCACCTAATCATCCTCTGTTCGCCACAGGCCGTTAGATCGCGCTGGGTCAACGAGGAAATACGCATGTTCAAGGCCATGGGCAAGAGCGACAGGGTTCTTTGTCTGGTTCTCTCCGGAGAACCTATGGTCGAGGATCTGCATGGTGACAGCGAGAAGGAATGTCTTCCCTTGGCGGCCCGTCGCGAAGTGGATTCCAACGGGCTTATAACTGACCAGACACACGAGCCCGCGGCAGCCGACTTGCGTGAGACCGGGGACGGGCAAAAGGACGCCCTACTAAAGATCATCGCAGGGTTGCTGGGTCTCGGACTGGATGACCTTAAGCAAAGACACCTCATTGCCAAGCAGCGCCGGATGGCACGCATTGCTTCGGTTTCCGCCTTTCTAGCATTCTCCGCGATTGCCTTGGCTGCCTATGCCTTCTACCAGCAGAGCCAGGCATCCATCGAAAGAACCAATGCGGAGATAGAGCGGCGGGCCACCGCCGAT
>CEVF01134730.1_pt1 | contig 10121 bp, 7 predicted proteins | sample 356441 | NCBI WGS metagenome assembly CEVF01 (sample SAMEA2622765, study PRJEB7988) | marine metagenome | biome: marine biome (ENVO:00000447); feature: surface water layer (ENVO:00002042); material: "saline water (ENVO:00002010), including plankton (ENVO:xxxxxxxx)" | depth 5 m
TTCAGTGGTGGATTTTGATGGTGATCACAGTCAGGATGGTGAGCTTTGTTCACCCTTTTGCCAGTGTCATTGCTGCCATGTGCATACCATTGATTTTGGCATTCTTGAATTTGAACCGATTCAAGTAGATATTTCAAATGAAAGCTTTGTACATTTTGATAAACATGGCAAAGATTTCACCCCTTCGCTTTACCAACCCCCAAAAGTTTAATTCAGTTTAAGGATAACCCTATCCTTTTTGAACCCCTACCAAAGGTTTCCATCACTTCGATGTACGCCATGGGTTTGGCATATATCAAAAGTTTAACTGAATTAATATATTTCCATGATTAACAAAATCATTTCATTTTCCATTAATAACAAGTTTATTATTGGCTTGTTTATAGTGGCACTGGTCGGTACGGGCATATGGTCCATGGCCACTATAAACTTGGGTTCCGTACCCGATATTACAAACAATCAAGTGCAGGTGATAACCACCGCGCCAAACCTCGGCACAGAGGATATCGAGCAATTTGTCACCTATCCCGTAGAACTGGCCATGGCCAATCTTCCTGATGTTGTTGAACTCCGTTCCGTCTCCAGGTTCGGCCTATCCGTGGTCACCATTGTCTTTAAGGACGAGGCAGGGACCTACCTGCCACGACAACTCGTACAGGAAAAGCTCGCAGAGGTCAGTGAGGAAATCCCTGAAGGGTTTGGGACCCCATTTATGGCTCCCATTACAACTGGTCTGGGAGAAATATTCCAATATACCCTAAAGGTGGAAGAGGGTTACGAAGAGCAATATGATGCAATGGAACTGCGTACCATCCAGGACTGGTTGGTAAAACGTCAGATGGCATTGGTTCCCGGTGTTGTTGAAGTCAATGCCTTTGGAGGTTATGTAAAACAATATGAAGTGGCACTCAATCCCGATAAACTTAAAAGTTTTGGGATTACAATGGGTCAAGTTTTTGAGGCCCTGAAAGTGAACAACGCCAATACAGGTGGTGCTTATATTGAAAAAAACCATCAAGCGAACTTTATACGCGGGGAAGGATTGGCCCGTAGTATCGAGGATTTGAAAAACACAGTTGTCGTTTCTCAAAATGGCACACCCGTATTGGTAAGGGATGTTGCGGAGCGGGTTGGCTACGGAAGCCAAGTAAGATATGGTGCATTCACCCAAGATGGGCACGAATCCGTAGGAGGGCAAATTTTAATGCTCAAAGGGGAAAGCCCCAGTAATGTCATTAAAAATGTAGAAAAGCGCATAACGGAAATTCAAAAATCGCTGCCAGATGGGGTTTATATCGAACCATTTTTAAGCAGGAGCGAACTTATTGCGAGGACCACGAGCACGGTCGAAAAAAATCTTATTGAAGGATCATTGATTGTAATATTCGTACTTGTTCTTTTATTGGGAAGCCTAAGGGGTGGATTGATTACCGCATCAGTTATACCCTTATCGTTGTTGTTCGCCTTTATTTTAATGAAACAATTTGGGGTATGGGCAAACCTAATGTCCCTCGGGGCCATAGACTTTGGTATCATCGTTGATGGCGCGGTGATCATTGTAGAAGGGATGGTGTTCCATATTCATCAACGGATGAAAAAGTCGACCAAGATCATTGAGCAACCGGAAATGGATGAAATCGCATATGAGTCTGCCAGCACTATGATGAACTCTGCATTTTTTGGACAATTGATCATCCTTATTGTATTTACACCGATTCTCTTTTTGACAGGGGTTGAGGGCAAAATGTTCCGTCCCATGGCATTTACTTTTGGTTTTGCGGTTTTAGGTGCAATTATTCTGTGCCTTACCTATGTCCCAATGATTTCATCCATGTTTCTAAAGCCGGCAAAGAACAAAAATAGTTGGTTTGCAAAATTCGAGAACCGTATAGACCGATTCAGTGATAAAATTATGTCCGGTCTCAATAAAGCATACAAACCCTTATTATCCTTTGCACTTCGTTTCAAAGCCGGCGTTGTTATGGGCGCGGTCGCATTGTTGTTGATCACCGGATTTATCTTTAGTAATATGGGTGGCGAATTTATCCCTAAACTTGACGAGGGCGATATAGCCATGCAGGCATTGATAAAACCCGGCAGTAGCCTTACCGAATCCATTGAAGCTTCCAAAAAACTACAAAATATCATTGGTCAATTCCCAGAGGTTAAAACAATGATATCGCGTATTGGGGTCGCAGAAATACCTACCGATCCCATGCCCATGGATATTGCCGATAGCTATATCATTCTTGAAAAGGATAAAAGCAAATGGACGAGTGCCGAAAGCAAAGAGGAACTTATCGAAAAAATCAAGGAAAAAATAGCCGTGATCCCAGGTGTGAACTTTGTGTTTACCCAACCCGTGGAACTGCGTTTTAATGAACTTTTGACCGGGGTCCGGGAAGACGTTGCCATTAAACTATATGGAGAAGACCTTGGTGTGCTGGCCGATAAGATACAGGAAATTGCAGCAGTGATAAGGACTGTTCCCGGTGCTGCTGACATAAATGTTGAAGCAACCAGCGGCTTGCCTCAAATGACCGTGGAATATAATCGTCCTAAAATGGCACAGTACGGAGTGACCATCGATAAAATGAACGATTATGTCAGTGCCGCTTTTGCCGGAGAAAAGGCGAGCGTAATTTTTGAAGGTGAAAAGCGATTTGACGTGGTCATTCGATTGGCCAAAGAATATAGACAGGATATCAACAATTTGAAAAATCTCTATATCGATTTGCCAAACGGCAATCAAGTACCCCTTAAAGAGGTTGCGAACATCAGCTATAAGCCCGGACCTATGCAAATTTCAAGGGACAATACCTATCGCCGTATATCTGTGGGGGTCAACGTCAGGGGGCGTGATGTTAAATCCATGGTTGAGGAAATTCAACAAAAATTGGATGCCGAGGTCAAGCTTCCACCTGGCTATTATGTGACCTATGGCGGTTCTTTTGAAAACCTGCAACGGGCGTCAGACCGTTTAATGATAGTAGTGCCGATTGCCCTTGCGCTCATCTTCATACTGCTCTATTTTGCGTTGAACTCGTTTTCACAATCGATAATGATATACATGGCGGTGCCATTGGCGGCCATTGGTGGAGTCTTTGCATTATTGGTACGAGGCATGCCTTTTAGTATCTCCGCAGGGGTCGGTTTTATCGTGCTCTTTGGGGTTGCAGTATTAAATGGGCTTGTCCTTATCAATAAATTCAATGAATTAAAAGAAAGCGGAATGACAAATTTAAAAGATAGAATATATGAGGCCACCCACGAGCGGTTACGTCCCATACTCCTAACGGCAACTGCCGCCATTATGGGTTTTATACCAATGGCCATATCCACCTCGGGTGGTGCCGAAGTGCAACGGCCTTTGGCAACGGTGGTTATTGGTGGCTTGATTTCGGCAACGTTCTTGACATTGGTGGTGATCCCGGTACTTTACAGTTGGCTGGAGGTGCGCAAAGAACGTAAAAACAATGGAGGCGACACAAGTTACATCAAGAAAAGTACAACGATTCTTCTGGTGTTATTCAGTTTGGGAGGTTTCATGACCCCAAATTCGGTAAGTGCCCAGGACGGCCGGATGAGCCAAGTCGTCACTTTGGAAGAAGCCATCGCCATGGCAAAGGAAAATTATCCTTCCCTTAAGGAAAGCCAAGCCTTTATTGCGCGTGAGCAGGCGCTGAAAGGTACTAGCTTCGATTTGGGAAATACACAGGTGTTTACCGGAAAGGAAGAGTTCGGCAATGACCTACCCGGTGTACAGACCACTATTGGCGTACAACAAGGGAATATAGATCTGCTTTCAGGTTTTTCAAAATCGAGGTTCTATAGGGAACGTGTCAAGTTGGGCGAAACATTCTATGCGGTCAATGAGCAGCAGTTGATCCGAAATGTAATGCAGGCCTATGACCGTATCAATTTCAACAAGGCACAATTGCGGTTTGCGGAACAGCTGGACAGTGTTTATGCCAACTTTAGGACGGCGGCACAATTGCGCTATGATACCGGGGAGACCGGCAAACTTGAATTTATTTCTGCTTCTTCGGAATATCAACAAATACAGGTATTGCGACAACAGGCCTACGACGATATTGAAATTGCGAAAAGGGCACTGAAGCAGTATCTGGGCATTGACCAGGAAATAGAAACCGTGGAAATGCCCTATGAACCCATGGATTTTATAGGCCGCTTGGATTCAACTTCCGTAACCAACAATCCCATGCTTCAATATACCATGCAAAATGCTGAAGTTAGCAAAGCAAACATCGGTGTGGAAAAAGCGCAGTTCCTGCCCAAGTTCAACTTAACGTATGGAAGGCAGGTTGTGGATGATGTATCAGGTTTTAACACCTATCAGGCCGGGATCAGTATACCACTTTGGTTCTTTCCGCAAAAATCAAGGGTAAAGGCGGCCAAAGCCGAAGCCATGATGGCAGAAAATCAATATTTGGAACAAAAAGCAGTGACCGAAAGTAGAGTCTCACAGCTCATAAAATCCTTGGAAAAAACGCAAAAAACACTTGATTACTATCAGGAAGGCGCATTGCTCTTGGCCGAGGAACAAATTACCACGGCAGAACTGGCCTCTATGGAAGGTGAGATTGATTATGTAAACTATATCACGATTCTCAACAGTGCCATCAGGATAAAACAAAATCATTTACAGTTTATATATCAGTACAACCAGCAGTTCATTGAACTACAATACCAATTGGGCAACCTATAATCCACAAAAGAAAAAGAAATGAAAAATATAGCGATAACAAGTATCATATTTATGGGCCTTTTGACAATGGGCTGCAACGACAAGCCCAATTCAGAATTGGGACATAATGAAGAAAGCACTGCCGCCGAAAATATGAAGGGTGAGGAAGGTGCACACAGTGAAGGCGGTGAAAATCATGAGGAAGAGGAAGGCGTGGTAGTGCTGACCAATGACCAAATCGAAACTATCGGACTTGAGACCAAAATATTGGAAAAACGTAATCTCGGCAATAATATCAAGGTTACCGGAAGGCTCGAACTTTTCCCCCAGGACAAGGCCAATATCAGTCCGTTCATGGGCGGTAACGTGAGGTCAATCAAGGTAATAGAAGGAGATAAAGTACGTAAGGGCGAGGTACTTGCCTATCTTGAACATCCGGATATTATAAGTATGCAGCAGGAATATCAGGAAAAAAATGACGAACTCGTGTTCCTGAAGCAGGATTTTGAGCGGAAAAAGACATTGTTCGACAAGGGTGTTTCCTCGGGAAAGGAATTCCAGATGGCTCAATCAAAATTTCGTTCCACCTCCTCTAGTGTTAACGGCTTAAAGGCAAAACTGCGATTATTGGGAATTAACACGTCCAAGGTAGAAGAAGGTGAAATCTACTCTGCCATCCCAATAACAACACCTATCTCGGGCTATGTGGATGAGGTAATGGTAAGCCTTGGCGATTATGTTGCGCCCCAGTCCAAGATGTTCGCTGTAAGCGATAATTCAAAAATCCATTTGGACCTTAAAGTTTATGAAAAAGATATTCCGAAGGTAAAGGTGGGACAAAAAATAATTTTTACAGTGGCCTCTAAACCTGATGAACTATTGACCGCAGAGGTCCATTCCGTCGGTAAGACTTTCGAGGAAGACCCTAAGGCATTGCACGTTCACGCCGATATAGACAATAAAAATGGCGACCTTCTTCCGGGAATGTATGTTGAGGGCAGGATTACTGAAGGGGAAAAATCTGGATATGCCGTTACAGAGGAAGCTATCGTTAAGGAAGCCGAACAGTCATACATTTTTATTTTAGAAGAGGATGGAGAAACTGAGGGGAATAGGACGAAATTTAAAAGAATTCCTGTAAGCACGGGCATAAATGACCTTGGTTTTGTTGAAATCAATATTCCTACAGAAATGGCCAAAAACATTAAGGTTGTCACCGTTGGGGCCTATACCCTTTCTTCTGAAATGGTCAAGGGCGAACTCGAACACGGACATTAATTCAATAACCATCAAAGGTTTTGATTCCGGGTCTGTTTTCCCCTTAGTTAGTTAAAAATAAACAGTCCCGGGTCAAAATCATAAAAGATAAAAAGATGAAAGAAATAAAAGCATTTATAAAACCGAACAGGATACAACGGGTCATTGAAGCCCTCAGCGATAATGGGTTTAAGAGCATGACCCTATCACAGGCCGAAGGGACCGGGGCATTCAAGGCAAAAGGTGCCAAACCCTCACTTGATTTTCATGTGACGGACAGTCCCGTGGTAAAAGTGGAACTGGTCTGCCAGAACGAGGAGGCCCAAACGGCAATAGACATCATTCTTAAAAATGGCAGGACGCCCGATCCTGGTGATGGTATAATCTATCTGTCCAACATTGAAGATGCTTTCCAGATAAAGACCGGGGAATCCTTAAAACGTTACGACCATTAAACTGTTTACAACCAATGGAAAAAATAGTGAAAAAGTTGGAGAGCAGGGGCATTCGCCCGACGGCAATGCGCCTGATAACCTATAAACGGTTGGCGCAGTTGAACGTTGCCGTTAGCTTGGGCGAACTTGAAAAACATTTTGAACGTTCGGAGCGGAGCACGCTTTTTCGTACCATGAAGACCTTTGAAGAAAATGCCATCGTGCATCAAATCGAAGATGGAACAGGCGTCATTAAATATGCACTATGCGAGGAAGATTGTGAATGTGAGGTCGGTAACGACCTCCATTTACACTTTCATTGCAATAGCTGTGGGGAAACGGTGTGCCTGACGGATCATAAAATCCCACAGATCAACCTGCCCGAAGGCTATGTGGCAGAAGATATCAATCTTGTGGCAAAGGGAGTCTGTGGGAAATGCAATGATGGCCTGGAGTAACATTTTAATTAAAAATTGGAACAATGGTGACGATCTATAAAAAGGAATGTAAAGTTTATATGGTAGCTCGAAATGGACTTGATGCTACGGATCATGAAAATTTGATCCTTCAACTAAAAGACCATATACAGGCACACAACAAAGTGTACTGGTATATTGAGATGGAAAATTTTAAGGCATGGACTGCAAGCTCATATTGGAATGATATTGTTCTTAAACTTCCGAATGAGGAACGTCTAAAACGGGTCGCATTGGTAGGAAATGAAAAATGGCACGAACAGTTTACGGAGGTTTTGACACCCTTTACAAGGGCTCACATGAAATTCTTCGGACCCAGTGAAAAAGATTTGGCCAAAGAATGGATAGAGAAAAAAAACAATTAAAAACAGTTCAATTAATTTTAATGTAAAAACTATAATATACAATCAGATTACCCATAAATACATAGGATATGTCGGGGGGTATCTGGATGTTTATCGTCCCAGGGAGAAACAAAAAAAATTACACAATAAAAATCCGGGGGTTGGCGTGAATCGAATTAAGAGAAAAAGAGTTTGAACAGCAAAAAAAAGTTGTTTTGGGAAAATTAAAAAATAATCGATAATGAAACTGCTTAGTGACAAAAGTGATTTCAAAAACGAAGTACTGGACAACCAAGGACTTCCCATTGCTATTGCGCTTGGATTTATAGCGGGCATATTTATGGCACAACCATTGGGCATTTCCCTGTTGCATTATGGCCTGGGTGGCGATGCGGCAACTGGTGGCATTTGTCCTAAGAAGGATTTCGACAAATCATGGGGTTTGGGGCTATGGACCAAACCTTGAAAAATGTCCTGTTCGGCACAAGGGGAAGCAGTATCGCACTGATGTTTTAAACAAAAAAGGAAATCTCTTGTGTTAGGTGCCTAAATCAGTAAAACCGTGTGTTCAAATCCGGGTGGCCGCCCATATTTTTTGACCAGCACTGGGAACGGTTCCCGGGAATAGGATTATCTGAAGCTCTGGATTATATGGAAATGCACCTAAGTTGATATAAATCCGATAAAAAAGTGAAAAATGACACAGCTATTGAACATAGAAAAAGAAAACGTAATTGCCGCCAAAATCAAGGGCAAAATCACAAAGAGGGATATAGAAAAAATCCATCCGCTGATCCACACCATCACCAAAAAAGGCCATAAGGTACATTTTTACTTTGAACTGGAAGAATTTCACGGTAATGGCCCAAAAGGTTTATGGGCAGATTTAAAAGTAGATACCGCACATATATCGGAATACGGTAAAATGGCATTTGTAGGCGAAAAAAAATGGCAGGAATGGGCCGTCAAAGCCATGGATTTCTTTACTGGTTCAGAAGTCAAATATTTTGGTTTTCAAGATAAGGCAAAAGCAAAAAACTGGATACAAAACAACTAAGGACATGAAAAAACTAAAAATAAAGATTCCCGTAATCCTTCCCCAGGTGCCGGACGAAAAAGATGCCTGTGTCAATAGGCTCATTGATAAACTGAAAGGACGAGAGGGCATTGATAATGTGCACGTATCCGATGAAAAAGCGAACGGTGTTCCTCAACTCTGTTTCCATTACGACCCCGATGTCATTTCCCTTGATAGGGTACAGTCCCTGGCAGAAACAACCGGTGCCCAAATCTCAAATAAATTTGGGCATAGGTTGATAGCCGTGGATGGCATACGCCACACCCGCCATGCCCGAACCATCGAGAAAGCCCTCAAGGAGGTCGATGGGGTACTCGAAGTTTCCGTTTCCGCTTCTGGAATGATACATGTGGAATTTGATAAGGGCATTACAGGATTTGGGGCCATTCAAAAGAAAATAGAAAAACAAGGGTTGTCCATTATTGATCCGTCCATTGGCACAGAATTGTATTTACAACAAATGGAAGTATCCAACGGCGAAGAAAAATCGAGGGTTATTCAGAATAAAAAGGAAAAACAACACCTTGAAGCAAATGGCAAAGGCCACGTTCACAAAAAGGGTGAGGACCATGTTGATGAACAGGGCGAAGACCATGTGCATGCACACGGCGGTATTTTTGGAAAGAACACCGAACTTATTTTTGCCCTAATTTGCGGAGTCATTCTTGGAATAGGTTTTGGGTTGTCCTACCTAGCGGCAGTTCCGGATTGGGTAAGCTTATCCCTGTATATAGGAGCCTATTTTTTTGGCGGTTATTTTACTGCAAAAGAGGCCGTCCAGACTGTTGCCAAAGGTGGTTTTGAAATCGATTTTTTGATGCTGGTGGCCGCCATTGGTGCAGCTATTCTGGGTGAATGGGAAGAAGGTGCACTCCTATTGTTCCTGTTCAGTTTGGGGCATGCCCTAGAGCATTATGCAATGGAGAAGGCACGAAAATCCATCGCGGCACTGGCAGATTTGGCCCCAAAAACCGCCTTGCTGAAAAAAGATGGCAGGACCGAAGAGGTCGGAATCGAAAAGTTGGGTATTGGCGATATCATTGTGGTCAAGCCAAACAGTAAAATATCCGCTGACGGTGTTGTGGTCGATGGAGAAAGCAGTGTCAACCAAGCTCCCATAACCGGGGAAAGTGTACCGGTAGATAAAGTTCCCGTTCAAGATATTGACAGGGACTATTCAGAGGAAGATGATATAAAGGACGAAAACCGTGTTTTTGCGGGAACCATTAACGGTAACAACACCCTTGATATAAAGGTGATCAAGGAGGCAAAGGACTCAACGCTATCCCGATTGGTAAAGTTGGTAAATGAAGCGCAGACCCAAAAATCGCCCACACAGTTGCTTACCGATAAATTTGAAAGGTACTTTGTGCCTTCCGTACTGGTACTGGTCGTACTATTGCTTTTTGCTTTTTTGGTCATAGACGAGCCGTTCAGCGCCAGTTTTTATAGAGCAATGGCAGTACTGGTAGCCGCTAGCCCCTGCGCATTGGCGATTTCGACACCGAGTGCGGTTTTGAGCGGGGTGGCTAGGGCCGCCCGTGGCGGAGTGTTGATCAAAGGGGGGCGACCTTTGGAAGACTTGGGGACACTCACCGCCCTGGCATTTGACAAGACAGGCACCCTGACAGAAGGAAAGCCTAAACTCACAGAAGTGGTCCCCCTTGGGAAACTATCGGAAAATGAACTATTAAAAATAGCCGTAGCGGTAGAAAACCTTAGTGACCACCCTTTGGCAAAAGCCGTGGTCCGAGATGGCAAGGAGCGCCTGAAAGGTGGCGAAATACCCGATGCTTCCGATTTGGAAGCCGTACTGGGCAAGGG
>CEVF01013433.1_pt1 | contig 10105 bp, 3 predicted proteins | sample 356441 | NCBI WGS metagenome assembly CEVF01 (sample SAMEA2622765, study PRJEB7988) | marine metagenome | biome: marine biome (ENVO:00000447); feature: surface water layer (ENVO:00002042); material: "saline water (ENVO:00002010), including plankton (ENVO:xxxxxxxx)" | depth 5 m
AGGATGTTGCCGACAATGACCCTGCAGGCATCAAGGAAGTAAGGCTTGAACTAAAAGAAAATGCCTATTTGTTGGGGTTAGACCTACGCTCGGTCATGAACCAAGTACGGGCAGGCTTTTTTGGGGTGCAGGCGCAAAGATTTCAAAGGGGGCAAGATGAGATTCGCGTATGGGTGCGGTACGACCGCGACAACCGTGCCTCTATTGTCGATTTGGACGAGATGCGCATTTTAACCCCTTCGGGCAGTCGCGTTCCCCTAAAAGAGATTGCCAACTATAGTATTGAAAGGGGTGAGGTAGCCATCAATCACCTCGATGGGCAACGTGAAATAAGAATTTCTGCTGACCTCAAAAATCCTGATGAGACCAGTGCCCCCGATATCATGGCATGGATCAAAAATGAGGTAATGCCCGAAATACAGTCAAAATACCCTTCGATTACGGCATCGTATGAAGGGCAGAACCGAGAACGAAATAAGTTGATCAACTCATTGAACTTTGTGGGTTTGACGGTCCTGTTCTTGATATACATAACCATCGCATTTACCTTTAGAAGCTTTAGCCAGCCCCTTTTATTGTTGATTCTTGTGCCCTTCAGTTTGCCAGCGGTTGCTTGGGGGCATTGGCTGCATGGTTTCCCCATCAATATTTTGTCAATGCTGGGCATCATAGCCCTTATTGGTATCATGGTCAACGATGGGCTGGTACTGATAGGCAAGTTCAATGGCAACCTTAGAAGGGGAATGACCTTTGATGAGGCAATTTTTGAAGCGGGCCGTTCACGATTTAGGGCCATATTCTTGACCTCGGTCACCACCATTGCCGGTTTGGCCCCTTTGTTGGTCGAAAAAAGCCGTCAAGCCCAGTTTTTGAAGCCCATGGCCATTTCAATTGCCTACGGTATTGGTTTTGCGACCGTACTGACGTTGATAATGTTGCCTCTGCTGCTATCATTCAACAATAATGTAAAAGTATTCGGCAAGTGGCTGAAAACCGGTAGAAAGGTCTCAAAGGAAGAAGTGGAGCGGGCCATTAAGGAACAAATTGAAGAGAAGCACCTGACTGCGCAGGGCATTCATTCCATAAATGGCGAAGAAAAATCCGATCAAGATAATAAAGAACATTCAACCGAATTAGAAGACACCTTGAAATGAAGCAAGTGTATCGAATTCTACCCTTTCTGTTATTTATTTTTATTGCCCCTTTGAGCGCCCAACAAATGTTGGAAAAACAGGAAGCGGTGCAGTTGGTCTTAGAGAACAATTTTGGTGTAAAGATTGCCAAGAACAGTTTGGAAATTTCAGAGAACAACCAAAGTTTGTTGAACTCGGGATTTCTGCCGAGTCTTACAGGAAACGGTGGTGCAACCTATGACAAGAGCAATCAAGAGGCCACTTTTCAAGACGGCAACGTCAGGTCAATTGATGGGGCCGAAACAACCCGTTACAATGCTTCACTGAACCTAAATTATACGTTGTTTGACGGTCTGGGGCGTTGGTACGATTATAAGAGGCTCAAAGAAGAGTACAACCTGACCGAACTGCAGGCCAGGGAGACCATCGAAAACAGCATCATACAATTGTTCTCGGTCTATTATGAAGTGGCCCGTATTACGGAGAACATACGCGTACTTGAAGAAACGTATCAAAGCACTGAAAAAAGGCTCAAGCGGGCACAGTACAGTTTTGAATTTGGGCAGAGCAATAAGTTGGATGTGCTCAATGCAGAGGTAGACCTGGTGAACGACAGCATCAACCTTATGAACGAAAGGCAATTGCTCAAAAACACCATTCGCGACCTCAACATTGTGCTCAACCAAGAACTTGAGAACACATATACCGTTGACACAACCGTTGCCTTTACAGATGTACTGGTCTTGGAAGATTTTCTAAAGACGGCCGAAGAGAACAACGTGCGGCTTTTGCAGGCAGAAAAAAATATAGCCATCAATGATTATACCTTAAAGGCGAGCAAATCGGTTTTTTTGCCGACTATTGGGCTTACCGGATCTTATGGATGGAATGAAGGAAATTTTCCGGCAACCAACTTTTTGGCCTCTAACAATTCCACAGGAATTTCAGGGGGCGTCAACCTTACTTGGAACCTTTTTGATGGGGGTAGGGGCATTACCCAGGTCAAGAACGCCAAAATACTCTTAGAGTCGCAAGAATTAATGAAAGACCAGATACGGCAAGAGGTTAAACGTGATATCGCCAATGCCAGGGGCAATTATTTGAACCGACTTGAAGTGTACCGATTACAAGAGCAGAACGTAAAAACCGCCACCGACAATTTCTTGCGGTCTAGTGAGCGCTACAAATTGGGCCAGATATCATCAGTAGAACTTAGACAGGCCCAGTTGAATCTATTGAATTCCAAGACCAGTAAAAATCAAGCTAAATACAATGCCAAGCTTGCCGAACTACAACTGCTGCAACTGACCGGACAGCTATTGAACGTACAGATTTGAGGGTATGTACGAACACTTTTTTCAGTGCCCTTACTGTTGGGAAGAAATCTCAATGCTTTTAGATACCAGTGTCTTAGAACAGGTATACATCGAAGATTGTGAGGTTTGCTGCAACCCAATAGAGGTTAGGTGCAGTTTTAGTAATGATGAAATGTCTTCCTTCGAAGCCCAAAGCCTGGGGCAGTAACAAATAAGTGCTAAATCATGATGTTACCCGAACAAACTGCAGTGTATCATTGTTCTTGGCCACAATAATATATTCAATCTTCCCAATCGTAATTTTTGACATGTCCTTTACATCACCTGGTGCATAAAAACCACTTTCGAGACTTCTGACCGGGGTAAAGCTGCCCTTACCATTTCCTTTCAGAAAAAGACCTATACCTGCATCGTTTCGTGGTGTCTCGACTTCAGAGCTATACAGGTTGCCTGCGATAAGGGCATCCAAGTGCCCATCCTTGTCAAAATCATCCACAAGTATCTGGTTGATGGCGCTCAACTGAGCTAGGTTGGGAAGCTCATGTGGGACAAACGTGCCGTTTCTGTTTTCAAAATAGACACTTGCAAATGACTTTATTTGGTAGTGCAATGCACTTTCCAAGTTGTTTTTTGAGTAAACATCTTCAAGGGTAGCCTGAGAGAAAGCTTCATAATTCTTGAATTTTTCTTTGATGACGGGCATTTGTTGCGATGAGCACTCACGGCCCCTGACCGGAAATTTTTCGCCTTCGTTGTAATAGCTCAGAACGATGTCTTTGGTTTGGTTACCGTCAAAATCACTGAAATAGATATCGAAAGTTTCGTTCTCATTTGCCTTGTATTTGTAGTTGAGGCCCAAATTTCCTGCGATAAAGTCCATATCCCCGTCATTGTCAAAATCTGCTGAATTTATACTGAACCACCAACCTCTTGTATCATCGAGACCCAGTGTGTGCGTTACTTCTTTAAAATAGCCCCCATCATTTTTAAAGGCCCGAATGTTCATCCATTCGCCCACGACCAACAAATCTGTCCAAGAGTCATTGTCGAAGTCAACCCAGTTTGCATCGGTGACCATGCCTATACCCGATAGCCCTGGCACTATTTTTTGTGTCGCATCCACAAATTTTGGATTGTCTTTTTCGCTTTCATTGAGCAAAATATAACTATCGGTCGGGGTAGGGTACTGCCCCGGAACCAGGCGCCCACCCACAAAGAGGTCTAGGTCGCCATCTTTGTCGAAATCATGGCTTTTGACGCGTGAACCACTGACAAAGAACGCTGGCAGCGCTGTTTTTGAACGGGTATAACCTCCTTTTCCATCGTTTATATACAATCTATCTTGCAACATGACACTACCCGGCTCAAATTCATTTCCGCCACTGACCGCATATAGGTCGAGGTCACCATCGTTGTCGGCATCAAAAAGGTGTATGCCCAAATCTTCATGTTCTTGATCGGCGGCAAACACCTTGATGGCAGCTTTTGTGAAAGTCTCGCCCAGTTGTTGCAGAAAAAGGGTTGTCGGTTGCCCTTTGGCACCCCCTATGACAAAATCTTCCAGTCCGTCGTTGTTGACATCACCGGTAGCCACATTGGGCCCAAACATTGACGTTCGATGGGGCAAAAGAATTTCTTTCTCAAAATCATCATAATAGTTTTCAATATGCAGATAATCAGCTACTTGATTGCCTCCTTTCAAGGTCTCAAAGGGAGGATTCGCTTGTTTCTTTGCTATTCCACCCTTGTTGGTTGAGTGCGTATAATCTACCTGCAACAAGGTATTTATTTTTGGCTTGTTGACCACTTGGTGCCTACCGTCTGGCCAAACAACCTTGATTGAATCAATTGCATTCGTCTGGCCCAAACCGAAATGTAGCCTCGGCGCCACCGATGACTGAAACCCACGGGTAAGGGTCATTTCTTGAAACTGTTGTCCACTTTGGGTAAACAAAAGTGCCTTTACCCCTATGCCCTGGGTATTTATTTTTGGCCCACGGAATTTTAGGGCAATGTGGTTGCCCGTGTTCGAACTTTTGTTCTCGAAAACAGTGGCTGCTTCGTCAATGTTGTTGGTAACAATGTCAAGGTCACCGTCGTTGTCAAGATCGGCATATACAGAACCGTTGGCAAACCCCTTATACTCTATTCCCCATTCTTTGTTGACCCTCTTAAAGGTAAGGTCGCCATTGTTCTTGAAGACAAAATTGTCGATTTTTTCAGAGGGAATGGCCAGACTTTTTTCCAAGGTGCTGTCAGGGTGAACGCCATTTTTTTCAATCGCCAAAAAGAAGTCACGATTATTGATTTCGCGTCTGGTGCCATTGGAAACGAAAATATCTTTCCATCCATCATTGTCCAAATCGGCAAACAAGGGGCCCCAGCTCCAATCTGTGGAAGAAACGCCCGCAATTCTAGATATGTTGCTAAAATCGGGTAGGCTATCAACTAGATTTCCATTGTTTACTTGAAGGCTGTTTTGCATGTATTGGTAGTGAAACCCTGCATTCACCGTACTCCAAAATAAATCTGGGTTCATACTGGCCATATTGGCCTTTGAGCGACGATTGTTTTTGGCGGTCATATCAACCTGTAGAATATCGAGCAATTGATCGTTGTTGAAGTCGGCAATATCGACTCCCATACCATAGAAAGAAGTGTTCTTGGTCAGGTTTTTCACCTGCTCTGTAAATGTACCATCTTGATTGTTGATAAAAAGATAGTCTGGTGTGCTAAAATCGTTGGATACATAAAGGTCGGGCCAACCATCACCATTTAAATCCCCTGCAGTAGCACTTAGGGAAAGCCCAAAAGTTTTCAGACCGGCTACCTCCGTGACGTCGGTGAAATGGTCGCCGTCATTTCTGAAGAGACGATCGGTCTCCAAGGCTTTCGGATATTCTTGCTTGAAAGCGTAAAAGGAGTTAGGGGCATTGAAGGGTGTAGGGGGGTAATTGGCCACATACAGGTCAAGGTCACCATCCAGGTCGTAATCGAAAAAAGTGCCTTGCACACTATTGCTTGGGTCATCAAGGCCATACGCTGCGCCTTGCTCAGAAAACGTATTGTCTCCATTGTTGATAAAAAGTTGGTTCTCTTTAGGGCCAAATTTGCCCCCTACAGAGCAATAAATGTCTAAAAAACCGTCGTTGTTGACATCGGCCATGGTCGTACCGGTATACCAACGATTATCACCTGAAATCCCCGCTTTTTCTGAAATATCCTCAAAGAGAAGGTTGCCCTTGTTCAGATACAGTTTGTTGGGCACCATATTGCCCGTGAAGAAAAGATCAATTAGGCCATCGTTGTTGATGTCACCTGCCGAAACACCCCCGCCCATATAAATGTAGGCGTAGGTAAAATAATTCAACGAGTCGTTTTCGGTGAGGTTGTTTGCAAAGGTTATTCCGGTACGGGTATCCTGTAACCGTTCAAACAAAGGTTCTTGTACTGTGGCATCATTTTTTTGTTCACTGCAACCGATGATGGTTAAGAGGGTCAATAGGGTGCATAACCTGGTAATCAACTTCAACATGTAATGGTATTCTTTACTCGATAATCGAGATTTAAATTGCTTCGAAATTATAGTCTAATTGCTTTGAATGTCTTGCAGCTTGGCTACATAGACATTTATTTTACTCTAAAATAGCCGGTAATTTTGGTTGAAAGCAAAAAACAGGGCACTTTAACATGCCCTGTTCTCAGCTAAACTTAAAACTAATAAAACTCAACTAAACTTAAAACCCTGGGTTTTGTGTCAATACACCACCACTTAAATCGATGGCAGCAATCGGTATCGGCAGTAAATCCATATTGGCTTGATAAGCATTGGCTTTGGTGCCAAAGTTTCCAATGGTTCTGGCCTCGTTCTGGATGTATTCGTTGATTACATCGACAGAATTGCCCCATCTTCTCAAATCGAACAGTCTGTGGCCTTCCATTGCCAATTCCAGCCTTCGCTCAAATCGGACAGCTTTTCTGGCAAAGTCTACATCTGGGAATGAGGCATAGGGTTCAATCTGGTAATTTGCCGCGGGGGCATCCCCGGCCTCGTTCATCACAGGTGTTGAATTTTTGGCCCGGTCACGTACTTGGTTTACATAGTTAAGTGCGGTGGCAACATCGCCATTTGCCTCTAGGGCTGCCTCGGCCGCCATCAACAACACATCGGCATATCTCATGATATGATAGTTGATGCCCGAATGTTGTTGGCCCCATGCACCAGTACCTTGGTTTGCATCTTCGCCTGCCGTGTAAACATTTTTCTTAGGGAGGTATGGCCCCGAAATATCGGCAAAACTGGCACGAATCCAGTCTTTTCCAACATGTGGCCCATAACCATTGTAATCGATTCCCCTACGGCCTACAGTATAGTCGAGCCTTGGGTCGAGTGGTCCGGTATGGGGCGTAAAGGCTTCGTCACTGTTTATTCCGTAGTCATTGGCCACATCGGTCTGGTTGAACGTGTCCAATAACGGAAGCCCAGTTCCATCTGTCTGATACGCATTGGTCAGGTCTTGCGTGGGCTGATAAAAGCCACAGCAAGAACCAAATGGTCCGGGATTCGGAAAGTTCAATGTTCCCCCTCTGTTACCGTTGAACGATTGCCCAGAGTCGGTGGTAAACTGTATAGAGAAGATATTCTCACTGCTATTGTCACCTGCCAATCGGAAGTTATCCGCAAATTCTGGCAATAATGAATATGGTCCGTTATTGATTACGTCTTGCAGTAGCGCCAAAGCTTGGCCCCATTCAGACTGAAACAGATGAACCTTGCCCAAAAAAGCCTTTGCGGCCCACGATGTTGGTCTACCGACCTCAGATTGCGATGCCGGTAGATTGTCAACAGCATATTGAAAATCAGCTTCAATTTGGTCCCAAATCGGGCCTGGGTTGGGCTGGTTGAATTCTGTATTGGCAAAATTCTCTTCTGAGATATAGGGCACGTTGCCGTATACTTTTTGTAGCTCGAAATTGAAATGGCCCCTTAAAAAACGTGCTTCGGCCAGTTGCGAACTAAAATCGCCCTCTTCCAACGAGTTGATCAAAGATATTACGGCGTTGGCCCTGTTAACTCCGGCAAACAGTCCGTTCCATCTACCAAACACATAGGGGTTGGCGCTGGTCCAATCATAGGTTTCCAACAAAAATAGGTCTGCTTGGTCACCGTCGGTACTGCCTTTGTGGGCATCGTCAGCCAATACATCAAACCACCAGTTGTCACCACTCACGGTCCAATCGGCCGCACCTTGGTTGTTTCGAATGCCATCAAGGGCAGAGTAAGCTCCGACCAGCAATAGGTTGACCCCTTGCTCGTTTGCCAGGGCATCATCGCTCAGTGCCCCTACGGCCGGTTTTTCGGTAAAGCTATCACTACATGCAAAGAGCACGAACAGTGATGCGAAATAAAAAATTAATCTCTTCTTCATTTTTTTAGAATTTTGTGTTAATGCCAACGGTGAATATCTGGGAAAGGGGGAAGTTCCCAAAATCAATTGCCAGCGAAAGGTTATCGTTGGAAATTACTTCTGGATCAAATCCTGAATAATCTGTTATGGTGAACAGATTGGTGCCCTGTACATAAAGTCGTAATGAATTCATGCCCAAAGATTCGGTAATGTTGCTTGGGAATGTGTACCCAATTTGTAGATTCTTCAATCTCATAAAGGATGCGTCTTCCACAAAATAAGAGTTGGGTTGGGTTTCAGCATTTTGAATGGTCTGGCTCAAAGCCGGCAAGGTTGCATCGGTATTGTTTGGCGTCCAAGAATCCAAGACCCTGGTGCTCCGGTTACCGTTAAAGAACGTTGGAAAATCGGTAAAGATCTTCTCGTAGTTGTACGCATCGTTGCCTTTAGATCCGGAGAAAAAGGCCGATAGGTCAAACCCTTTATAATCCATGCTCAGATTGATACCATAGGTAAAATCTGGGTGTGGCGAACCAATGAAGGTTCTGTCGTTCTCATCGTCTATCTGACCATCACCATTGACATCACGATAGGTGAAGCGACCATTGCTATCGAAACCGGTAACCTCCCGTCCATAATAGTATGAAATGGGCTGGCCAACCTCGGTTCTGGTTACCGCACCACCCCTCAAGTCAGTTCTACCAACTGTAAAGTCACTGATCCATTCTTTTACTTCGTTCTTATACCTAGAAATATTTGCTTGCACGTTGTAGTTCAATCCGTAGCTGGTAGTGTGGTTGTAACCGATGGCCAAATCAAAGCCACGGTTTTGCACATCTCCCAAGTTTACAAATGGCGCCTGTGCATCAATTGCCGTGGTGCTGATCAAACTATTGTCTCTATTGATAAGGTCTTTTGTTTGAATATCAAATACCTCAAAGGTCAAGAATAGCTCATCATCAAAGAAACCTGCTTCAATACCAAAGTTTGCCGTTTCACTTGTTTCCCATTTTAAATCGGGATTTCCTACAGAATTGAGAATAGCGCCGGTTGAAATACTGCTACCGTTAAGGGCATAGTTGGCCAACTGTTCATTCAATGACGAGATATTGATCGTTGGGTTGTTTACAGGTAATGTTTGGTTACCCAATTGCCCCCATGACCCCTTCAATTTCAAGCGGCTCACAAAACCATCTTTGGGGAAGAAATCTTCTTCGCTGATCAACCAACCTGCACTAAAAGACGGGAAGGTCTGGCTTTGGTTATCACCCAAGAATCGCGATGATTTATCGTTACGCACGGTAACAGTGGCGAAATACTTGCCGGCGTATGAATAATTGGCGGTTCCAAAAATGGAGAACAATGAGGTCTCACCGTCAAAGGCAAAATCAACATTGGGGGTGCCACTACCGTTGCTCAACAAGTAAAAATCAGGTGTTTCGAATAGAAAACCGTTACGGCTTATTTGCTTGCCCTTACTACCATCTTCCACAGCCTCTATACCTACCAAGGCATTCAAGTTGTGATCTCCAAAAGTCTTGGTATAATTCAAGGTGTTGTTCCATGTCCAGGTAAAACTATTGATGTCTTGCTCGAACAGCGTATTGGTGCTCAAGGGCTCGATATGCTCGGGATCCAATGCCTGAAATCTTCGTTGGTTAAAATTCTCAATGTTTCCGCTAATGGTGGTCTTAAAGGTCAAACCTTCATAAAGTTGGGCCTGTAGGTACACATCGCCAAAAACCCGGAATATTTTGTTATAGTCATCCTTTCTACGTACCAACTGGGCAACGGGGCTCCTGGTATTGCTAAGGCCGGGTGCGCCAGTACCTGCAAAATCGCCTTCATCGTCGTATACGGGAATCAATGGGCTCATTCTAAAGGCATTGTTTACCTCACTTGTGTTGTTGCCTCGATTGGAAAAAGAGGCATTTAAGTGCTCGCCGATGATAATTTTGTCACCTATTTTGAATTCTGAGTTCAAACGGGTCGTTCCTTGTTTAAATCCGGTTTCCAAGAAAATACCTTCTCTGTTCAAGAAGTTGGCCGACATAAAGTACTTTCCTGTTTCGTTGCCGTTTTGAATGGACATCGAGACATTTTGCACTTGGGCATTTTGGGTTATGGCGTCAAGCCAATCGGTTCCCCCGGGCCGTACTGTGGCGCTTCTAGGTGCCCTGGTAATGGGGTCGTACGATACTACGCGGGTATAACCTATCAACTGCGAAGGTATGGTTGGGGTAGGCCC
>CEVF01152665.1_pt1 | contig 10076 bp, 11 predicted proteins | sample 356441 | NCBI WGS metagenome assembly CEVF01 (sample SAMEA2622765, study PRJEB7988) | marine metagenome | biome: marine biome (ENVO:00000447); feature: surface water layer (ENVO:00002042); material: "saline water (ENVO:00002010), including plankton (ENVO:xxxxxxxx)" | depth 5 m
ATCAGGATAAGGTGAAGGAGAGTGCGAGTGGAAATGATGGTGGTCGTAGGTACAAGGAGCAATTAGATAAGATCCATTGCGTGATTAGTAATTAAAAAAACGCACAAGCTGAGCTGTTTCTGTTGTTACCATTTTTTACATATGGTAAATTCAATGCAATGTTAGAAGAAGTATACTGGCTTGATTGTGGATTTTATTTATTTCCAGTGACTGTGTCAAAATTAGCAAAGTACGGTTTAAAACTTGAAGATGTTGAAGTAAAAATGCGACCACCAAAACGGTTTGCGTTTGAATACTCAAGGGCGCCAAATGAACGGACGTTTCATTCTTCTGTTCATTGGTTACCTAAAGTCAAACTTGCACAAAACGATAAACAACGGTTCTTGCTTGCACTCGGCGGTTCGATGCCAAAACTTCGATCTTTATTTTTTGCGTAGTGGAAAAAAAATGGTGAATTATGATAAAAGATGAAGGATAAGACATTGGAGATTGCCGCGACTGGTTTGGTATTAATGTTTTTATTTTCGGGTCTGATGAAGATATGTACGTTCCTTGGTTACTGTGTTGGAAAATCCAAAGTAAGTGAGAGTGAGAGGTTTTCAAAAAAGACTGGTATGTGCTTGCCGAACGCTTCACGGATCGTATTTCTTGCTGGTGTGATTGAGGTGTTAGGAAGTTTTTTGGTTTTGCGAGGAATTTGGTCTTCGAAGAAGAATATTTCTGATGTGAAAACAGGATCCATGATTTTGGCTCTCTTCACAATACTGGCTACGTTGTTATTTTACGTATACCCATTTAAAGTCCGTCCGTTTCTGGCAAATATGACTGCCTTGAGTGGACTTTTACTTTTACCACTGGTCTGTGGCTTAAAACATTGAGTATGGGTGTTGCAGGAGTTGATGTTCAAGTGCCCTGTTGCTTGATGGTTGGACGGTGACGGCATAATTTTAGGCAGCCTATTTTTTTTTTATATAATATTAATAATATAGAATGCCGAAGGTCATCAAAACGAAAGGAGGAAAAACCATCGAGTTTGCTTCACCAACCAAGTCGAAGCTGGCTGCGCAGAGAGCTCGCGCAGTGACACGCAAGCGGGTCAAACGGCTCAAAGCCGAGCCACCTAATAAAATTTATCCTCTGGCTAGAGGGTATTACGGTGTGTCACGTTCGCCACGTGTCGCCACCGCGGGGGGGCGGCCGATCAAGAAGGGGTTGGCCGAGAGGAAGCGCCTCCTGGAACGTTTCCTGCGCCAGATGGAGAGATCTCCGCCGGCGCCTTTCCTTGCCGGTCTCTACGGCCGAAAGTAAAAAGCCCATATCACATATTTTTCATGCAAACTTGAATTTGTTTCTTCAATATATAGAGGTTGTGTGTTAGTAAAGGTGTCATCAGAAACAAGACTGGCTTGGTTAAACAAAACCAGAAGTTGTTCACAACGTACCCATACGTGCAAATTCTGGTGAGAAAATAGAAACTTGTACGAAAAAGTAGCATATATTTTGGAACGACCTTATTTTGCATTCTTAAAATATCAATGATGTTGATTGGAATAAGAGCAAGTTCTTGAATATAGAACAGAATTGATAAAGTATAGAGTATATCAGTATCTTGCCAATGAAATAACATGACATTCACACCAGTTGCAATATGATGAAGCAAATATCCTTTGTTATTGATGAAGATTTTGCAGTGAAATAAAATATCGATACAAAAGTAAATAATTGTGGTCTGTGGTAAAAGCTTCACAATAGTGGGGTGTCCAGAAGTGACCATAGCAGTCAAGATACATACGTGCACAATATCGTTTATGGGTTGTATATTGAAATATGATCTTGTTATTTCAAAGGGTGAAATACTAGTTATTTTTCTAATAATTATCGGAGTGGTACTTAACAATGCAGCATATCCGATAAATGCAATCGCAGCAGCGAAGAACATTTACACTTTGAGTATTGGTACTTTTTAAGTTATTGTTTTGTAACGTACTGAGGTGCGTAATTATCTTAAAGACAAAAAAAAGGATAAAGAGTAAGTTGATGAGTGTGCATGGTGCTATCCGAGATTCGATTGTCGAGACATCGCGGCGTGTAGGTAGATACAATCTTGATGTTTCCGAAATGAAATCATTAATGGAGTTTATTGAGAGATCTCATGCAGGGGAGGAGTTCACTTCTCTTGTCCGCGCCAAGCTTTTGCCAGCGGCACAGTATATTCCAACTAGAAACATAAGTGAGATTGCCAAGCTGTATCCAGATTTCCCTTTGAACGAAGTTGCTGATAAAGTTCCGACAAATGAATTAGATGCAATTTTTAACGCCTTAGGCATGACGAATATGCTGCTCACTACTATGCAGATGGTACCTAACGAGATGATGTCAAAAATTGAAGACATGACAAGCTCGATGATGGGAATGATACAAAGTGGTGGTGGGGGTGGCAGTGCAGGATTAAACGATCTTTTTAAAACTTTAGGCCCAATGATGGGAGCAATGGGGGGCATGGCTCAGGATTCTGATTCGGAGGAGGAAGATTCGCCTCCTAAAATTAAGGAAGTGACGAACAAAAAAACAGTAAAAAAGGACCGCAAGCAAGAATTCAGAGATAAGTTATGTTAATTTGGTCCCTGCAACTTTAACGGTTACAATACACAACCTTCTGTATGGGACTCAAATCTCCGACTTTTTCTGCGGCTTCTTCTACAAGAGTTTTGTAATCTTGTGCTATTCTATTTCTATGTCTTCCGGCATAAAGTCCAGTGCTGAGACCTGGTAGGATCGCAACCTGAACTTTCTGTTCCTTCATCACTGTGAGGGTCGCAACGAGGGCGTCTACTATCGCAGCCTTAAAATAATCATACCTTCCCGCCTTAGGATCAAGCGTTCTGGTTTGCGAGGACCATTTTGTGCTACCTGTACTTCCATTGTTTGGTCCTGCGGTGACGACAAGAACACAGTTAAATTTCTTGCTTAAGTCCCATGTTTTATCAAACTCCTGGTAAGATGCCATTGTGTTTAATGGGATTGCTTTTTTGTAGTCAGGATTCCCCTTCGTGTAATCAACTCCCTGAAATGTTAGTTTGCTCATCGGTGTGCCATTTTCCCTCATCGGATGGACAAGCCCCCACCTAACCTTTAAATGACCATCGGGGGTTAGGAGTTGCTTGTCAGTTTCCCCGTGGTACTCACAAGTTTTCCATATGTTCGAAATCACAGCCTCCTCCTGTGTTCTGTGATTATCGCGTATGCTTTGCGCATGATACCTGTTGTTTGCATATCGGTAATTTGCTTGTATTTGTTTTGGTTGATTTTTAAACAATTCTTCTAAATTCTTTTCGGCTTCTGTCTTCCTGTTAGTATTTGTTGATCCGTTGGGTTGAATATAGCCAATGGCAGAACCTCCAAAACGCCCCGTGTTGCCTGCAAGCGCAATACCAGGCTTGAGATTCTTTTGACTCGCCTCGAAACCGACTTGAAACACGTTCTTCTGCTCATAAAAAACTAGATTCTTTGCCGAACGCGATGAAAGACCACTCATTTTGGTCAAAGCTTTTCTAAACTGAGAGTTGACAGGATATCCTTGTCGGTCCCAGTTGTTAAGATGAGCTGACCATTCCTCGATGAACTTCTTCACTCTATATATATCACGTGAATTCATGAACCCTTGATATCCACCCGGCTTGTCGCTCACGCTATACAATGTACGAGACCACCAATTGTTGATGACTGGGTTCTTATGGACCGCAACCCAGGCCTGTTTATGATTGTTTTTGTTTATTTTCACCTTATGTTGATCGCTCATCCCTTCTTGATTATGGGGAAAGACATACCAAGCCCAATGCTTTTTTTTCTTAGGGTTTTTTAAATCTTCATTTATCAATTGTTGATGCAATATTTGAACTTGCCACAATTTTTCCACATTTTGAGAAATGTGTATAGGAGCGGCTGCTTGCGACAAATTTCTAGAAGGACCGGCAGAAGAATGTTGCGACAAGTTCGCAGAAGGCTTGGAAGAAGAATTGTTAGACTTCAACAATCTTAAAGTTGGATGTTGAGGACTATATATCCATTCCTGTTTTGTACTCGACGAATTCCAGTTGTTGTTAAATTTGCCATTTCTCTTAGCATTTTTGTAAATATCTTCTGCATTTAATACAGCATTTATAAATGAATCATCATTAAAATTCTTGTTTACACCTGTTACAAGTGTTGGATTGTTCTTTTGTCCGTGTATGAGTAAAGCATTTTGTCCTAATATTTGTGCAAATCCTGTGTAGTTTGGGGTAACAAGATGAAAGATTTCACGTGGAGTATACGAATTAATATTTTTTACTCTTTGAAGTTCTTCAATCAAAAACTTCTGATATTTTTTTGGGTTTTCGTGTTCATTACGTAAAAACGTTTTCTGACCACCAATGTTTTGGAACGAAATGTCAAACAGTTTATATTTATAACTTGGTGGCATAGTCTATACCTTTACTGCTCTTTTTTTTTCACCACCTAACTAGAATTCTGCTGATTCGCAGTATTCACCCTGTGGTGCCAGTGCATATTCATGAACTTTTGATTCAAAGAAGTTTGTTGCTACGCGCATTGACTGTGTTTCCATGAAGGAGAGAGGATTGGATTTGATGTTGTATAATTCCTCATATCCAAGTTGTGCTAACAAGCGATCTGCGCAGAATTTGACGTAGTCGCATAGTTTAGTGTGATCCATACCTATTACGGAAACATTCAGAATGTCTCTAACGAATTCTAGTTCGAGTTGTACAGCTTCTGTGAAACATTTGTGAACGTCATGTTGAAGAGGTATACGCGCAAGTCTTTTGAATAAGGCAACCGCAAACTCTGTATGCAATCCCTCGTCACGAGCAATGAAGGAGTTGGACAGTGTTAATGCATCGAGTATTCCCTTTTTATATTTCTTGAGCCAGAAAATGCTTGCGAAAGCGGAGCTAAAGTAGATACCTTCAATAATAGCAAAAGCTACCAGGCGAAGTGCAAATGGGATCTCTCTTGAGAAATATTTTGTTGCCCAATTCCCTTTCTTTTTTATTGTAGGAATGTCCTCGATTGCATTTATTAGTCTGTATTGTTCATTTTCGTCCTTTACATAGCTTGTCAACAAAGACATGTATACCTGAGAGTGAATATTTTCCATAAATCCTTGCATTCCGTAGAAGAATTTTGCCTCTGTTATTTGCACCTCAGATGAGAAGTTCATATCCAGATTATCGTAAACTATGGAATCTGCTGTAGCGAAGAACGCCAAAACCATGGAAACGAAGTGTTTTTCATTGTCCGTTAGCTCATCCCAACCATGGTCTTTTGCCGGCTCAATTTCTTTTGGTTGCCAGAAGCACTCAAATTGTCGCTCATATAAATCCCAAAGTTCATTGTCATTTACTTTGAAAGCTAAATGACGATTACAAGGATTTAACACGTATTCTGACCGCTCGTTCTCAAGTAAGTGTTTCAGCGAAAAGCGGTTAGTATTGCTCATTTTTATCTGATTACGGTTAGTAAACATTTTTAATCTGATAATTTACGCGGCCCGCTTGCGAGCAGTACGCGCGCGCGTTCTTGGTCGCATTTCAGCAGCACGAGCACGCGTGACTCTAGGTGACCCGCGGTTGGTTGTGGTTCTCCTCTTCACCGGGGCCGGCAACATTGGTAACTCAACTGGGGATGGAGTCCGCACCACCATTGGTAACCCAACGGGAGATGGCGCCCGCACCACCACTGGAGTGCGTTTTTCCAAATCTTTCATCTTACGATTCAGTTGCCTCTTCAGATACTCGGCAGCACTTGCTTTCTTTAAAAGCTCCTCAGAAACTGGATATCCAGGAGGTAACATTTCCCTTTGTTGATTAACCATATTCATAATTTTTCCGAGGTAAGTGATATGCTTCTTCAGTTCACGCATTTTTCTTCTTCGCAGGCGTTCTCTCATGTATTGATCCGGTCTGACAATTTGTCCCTGTAATTTATAGGGTCCTTCACCCATTCTTTTCAAAATTCCTTCGCGAAATTTTTGATTAGCATTCTTTTTTTGCGGTGATGTGTAAGGTTCACCCTTTTCCATTGCCCTTCTCATTTTCCTCAGTTTGTACATATTTCTTCCATATCTTTGACGCGCGTTCCTTGCTTGTAATGCATCAGCCGCGGCTTTACTGAAGACTTTGTTTAAATTGCTGACCACATATTTTTTATTTGCTCTTGGGCCATTGCCAACTCGAACAAAATGTTCTAAAAACACCCCTTTGTTTCCTTGCACACGTGGACGACCATCTCTACTATATGGTGTAGGTTGAGTTAACTTTGTGTGCAACTTTTTTTCTTTATTTCCGACCTTCTTGCGTATTGTCGCAGCGTGTTTTTTTTGTTCGTCACGTTGTTCAGCAATTTGCTCTATAATTTGTTGTATTGCAGCTTTTTGTTTTCTTTCAGAACGCTTTCTCACTACTAAGTTGTTCTCCATAATTTTATGCATTAGCAAAATATTTTTTTTATTCATGTATTTAAATTTGAGCCGCGTCTTTCCACGTGTTTTTTTAATACCTCTGCTCAATAACAAATGACAAGAAGTTCTTCACCACCTAGAAGACGTCATGCGAGAGCAGCACCCTCTGGATTCATGGCATTTTACACTGAGAATTATCGAATGTTTTCGGACGAGTATGTTCGAGAACATCAAACACAGCCATCTGTGACTGTTATATCGAAGATTGCTGCTGCTGCTTATGCACAACTAAACAATGATGAAAAATCTAAGTACAAAAATACACATGAAATAAAATTTTTTACGACTAAAAACAAAGATGTGGAGCATAAAGCAGAGGCGGAGGAAGCAAATGCAAAAAAAGTAAGGACCGAGAAAGTAAATGCGGAGGAAGTAAATGCGGAGGAAGTAAATGCGGAGGAAGTAAACGTGAAGGAAGAGGAAGTTAAGGCTGACGAAGTAAAGACCGACGAAGTAAATACTGATGAAGTGAAGACTGACGAGGTGAAGACTGACGAAGTAAAGACTGACGAGGTAAAGACCGACGAGGTGAAGACTGACGAAGTAAAGGCTGACGAAGTAAGGGCCGAGGAAGTAAAGGCCGAGGAAGTAAAGGCGGAGGAAGTAAAGGCGGGTGTTAAGCCGAGGGTAAAGGGGAAGGAAGTGAAAGAGGGGGCGAAAACGAATGTCTCACAAGATGATAAAGAGAAGGGTGATGTAAAATCAGTGAAAGTGGATGACGTGACAAGTGATTTGGATGGTTTTTGTTTCGTTTGATTTTGAGTTAAAGGAATGATACAATAAAAGTTGTTGTAATTTATGAGCTGCTACGTTACTTTAGAGATTCCAGCAGATAGACTGGAGACCAAGAAATGGATTGAATCGCAACCAGCTGTTGTTGTTGCTGACATTTTCGATGTCGCGAAACAACTTTTTCAGTTTACCTCATCGATAGCATCAGTTCAACAAAATGATAAGATTGCTTTGATCATACAAGGACATATGAAAGTTGTAAGAGAGAGAGAGAATAAAATAGCGTCACTAAATGAGGAATTGGAAATTCTGAAACACAAACTAGATGAGATGAGCAATTCCAAATGCGAAGAAGCCAGGGTATATGCTCAAAAACAGATACTTCTGAGCGAAGAAATGCACAGGAACCAGATGAAAGAAATGATGAAAACTCAAAATGAAATGATTATCAAAACTCAGGAACAAATGAAGATTTCCTATGAAAGCACCAGCAGACGCTATGAGGATGAAATAAACCGTCTAAGTTCTGAGATTCAGGTATTACGAAACTCTGATCAAACATCCAATTCTCATATGAGCGACGTCCTTCGTGAAAGTACGAGCGTTTTGAAACAGTTCACAAAAGATGTAAGCAGTGGTTTTACTGGTGAGGACTTGGTTCGCTCAGTTTTTAATGAGGAAATCAATACTGGATATTTAGAAGATACCAGTCGCAGTGTCGAGCCAGGTGCTGAAGACTACCTTTGGAAAAAAGATGGTGTTGTCATATCAGTTGAAGTAAAATTTAAAGGAAGCATTCATAGCATTCATGATATGCAAAAGCATCGGGAACGCATTTACGAAGCAGCTAGAATGAATAAAATCAACATTGCGATATTTTTGAGCCTTAAATGCAGAATTCCAAACAAACCCTTGATTTCAGTTGAGAATGTTTCGGGTATCCCAGTTATTTATGCAGCACTCGGTGCAGGGCTTTCTCCCAAGCAGGTGATACAAAATGCGTTTGTTTTTGCATCAGCACTTGCTCGTTCTACAAGTGAAAAAGAACAAAATCAAACTGATTCTGAGCTGCTGGTCGATCAAGTCGTGAGTAGTTTTGATAAATTCATGAAAAATTTGAATCAGCAACAAGACCTAATTCATCAAATGAGGCGCCAGGTGAACCAGAACTTTCGGTGTCTTGAAGCTCTAGAAAAAAATAAAAATCAAATGATCTCTGAGATTGAGGGCGTTCGAACTGATCATCCATATTTGTGTCCAGTGCTTGAGACTCATGACAGTGATAACAGCGACATCATACAAACAATCTTGGAATACCTTGCTAAACACCGTAAATACCCTACATCACCGGATCAGTTACCGGGTTTTGATACATCACAAGATGAACTCAATACACTGATCAAGACTGCCAAACGCGAGAAAAAGAGACGAATGAATTAAAATATTTATAAATGAAAGATCATGTCTGAGAGATTAATGAAAGTTTACCATATAACAAATAATAAATTTGGTAATACACCTGGTCAAATACCTCAAGAATTAAAACAAAAGTTGTTGGCGTTCAAACATGAAACCTTACGACCTCAGAATGACCCGCGCTTCAGTTGCACAAGGAGTGGTTACGTTCCATTTGACAACAATGGAAGATTGCTAAACTCAGCAAAAAATAATGGAATTCCAAACCCCTCAGAAAAGACTCCTATGTACCTCGTAACCACAGAAACTAAGGACGGGCATATAGGAGCTCTTGCTGTTTTACATGCACAAAAATATACACATGATTGGCATCTGAAACTTGATTACCTATGCAGAGCACCAGGTATAAGCGATCGCAAGAACTATAATTTCCGTGGAAACGGGCATAAAATTTTAACAGCAATTTTAAAAAATGGATTGATTCCCCCAAAAGATAGTGTGAGTCCGTATCTTAAACTAGTTTTAAATAACGCTAGCCGAACAACATTTTATAAAAATTTCACTAAAAGAACAGGTATAAAGTTTAACGCAGAAATTGGTAAAAGGCATTTAGCAAACGAAACAGGTCCTTACAGAGCAAATAAATTAACCGCGCCAATACAGCAACAACGGCAACAAACTAACCACTCAAATAGGAGCCGGGTCAGTACCCGGCAGTCCAGCTCCCGATCCCAGAATGAGCCAAGCCCACCCCCTAGTAATCGCAACAATCCCCGGTCGAATAAGTCCAGCACCCCGTCGAGGTCCCGACCTCCGAACATCTCGACAGCCCTACGAAAACGCAAGAGGTGAGATGTTTCGTTACAAGCCCAGATGGTCCTCAATAACATCAAGTACCACGTCACTATGATCTTCACACATCCCTAGCCAAAACAGAGATGTTGCAAGAGTGTCCATGTCGTCGACATCGTCCCTGTTGTACTCATACTCATTGAATGTGTAGTTCCAATCGAGTTCCTCAAAAGACTCATGCAATTTGTGCATTGCGACTGCATTATTTTGGAGCATGTCACGAATTGTTTGCCAATGGTGTTTCAGAAAGAGGTGGTTCATAACGTCGTGGTTGAGTTGTTCACATCGTCGTCCCAAAGGTGACGCTTTCGCTTGAGTGAGCTGTTGTGAGAGGTGTGAGGAGAAGCGTCCACTTCGGTCATTCAGTACATACTTGTTTATCCAGTTGTCGAGCGCAGACGGCTCCTCTTGTTCAGATGCTGCTGGTTGTGCTTCGTAGAGCATTGCTGGCGGCAAAGGTCTTGTCTTACCATCCACACGTGGATTCTTTATGTGCTGCACGGGAAAGAAGTCGATCGTGTTGTGGATCGTCATTTTTTTCTCAGTAAGATCATAA
>CEVF01029145.1_pt1 | contig 10074 bp, 8 predicted proteins | sample 356441 | NCBI WGS metagenome assembly CEVF01 (sample SAMEA2622765, study PRJEB7988) | marine metagenome | biome: marine biome (ENVO:00000447); feature: surface water layer (ENVO:00002042); material: "saline water (ENVO:00002010), including plankton (ENVO:xxxxxxxx)" | depth 5 m
CATCACGCTCGGCGGCTCCCAGAAGAAACGGAGACTTAGAGCTTTTTGCCTCCGGATCGACCCTTTTGGGCAGTGGCTGAAAACTCTCGCCATATGCAGCCGGTTGCAGATTCGCTTTGCCCTCCTCGCGCTTGAGATACACCCGGCCACGCCAACCCTCTTCAAGACCGAGTGCTTTAAGTCCGTGTGGCCAACGCGGCCCGGCAAACCCCCGCTGTGCCGCTTTGCTGCTCAAGTAATAGGCGTCAAACGCGATCGTGTTGTCTGCTTTGAGCGGTGTCTTTTCCGGCGCACGCTCCACCGCTTCGATCTTTGCGGTGCAGGCCACCCGGTGCAGGGCTGCGACGTCATCTTTTTCGGCAGCGGTTTTGGTGATGCGCACATTAAGCACGATCGGCGCACTTTTGCGGAGTTTTACATAGCTTCCCGGCGGCAATTCGGCGGTGGCCTGCTGCGCGACAAGCGAAACGGCAAGGGTGACAAGTGTGAGTAAATACGCGCACGATCGCATTGGTTCTCCTCCGGTTCAGGATCTGATCTCAGGAGGTGATGCGGCAGTGCGCGAGCATCTCCTCGGCCGAACTGATGTAGCTCGTATAAAACGGTCCGAACTCGGCGTATTTAGCGCTCGCCTCATCAAACCTCATCTTATAGACAATGTCTTTGAGATATTCTGGGTTGCTGGCCCAGAGCGTAACGCCCCACTCCCAGTCATCAAGTCCGACACTCACGGTAATCAGTTGGGTCACCCGCCCGCCATACCGCATGCCCGTGCGTCCATGCTCGGTCATTAATGCTTGTCGCTCACTTGGCGGCAAAGTGAACCAGTTGGCACCGGGCCGTCGGCTTTTATTCATCGGATAAAAGCAAGTGGCCGGCCACTCGGGGAAGTCGGGCGTGAGCCGCTGTTTGCGCATCATGATTTCACGCTGCTCAAACGCCTTGAGTTTGTTCTGATAGATTTTGCTGCCCTCTTCCTCACCTTCCTCGACAAGGCGTTGGCCGTATTGCTCAAGAGTGGGCACGTATTCCGAAATTTCGCTCATCGAAACAAATGAGTAACTGGGAATTAAACAACTGCCGAGTGGCGTCGCCATCAGACGCTGATGCACGCCCTCAACTTTAAGCGGATCGGGATCCATCAGCATTAGGCCAAAATCGGCTTTGTGTCCGCTGACGATCGAAGTCTGCAATCTTATTGGGGCGTCGCTGCCGGTTGGGTCGAGCACCGCCTTCACTTCAGCGGCCGCCTCATCGATCACGCTTTCGGGAAGGCTCTCCAGTCCCGTGCGATCGAATAGATAAAAAAAGTGACTGCAATGCCAACCCTCGCTCGGCACAAGTGAGGGAGTCGGCTGTTCACGATTCTGCATCGGACGATTCATCGCTTCTGTCTCCGCGGTTAGGGTCGCTCAGGCGAGTAACCGGTCGACACTTTCGACCAGCCGTTCCATGGCAAACGGCTTGCGAATGTAGTCATCCACACCGAGCATCTCTGCGTAAGCCTTGTGCCGACTCCCCTCGTTGGCCGTGATCATAATCACTTTGAGGGGCACCGCGCGGGTCCGGCGGAGTTTTTCAAGCACGAGAAAGCCACTTCGTTTGGGCATCATCATGTCGAGAATCACCAGATCCGGATTCTCGCGTTCGGCCATTGCCAGGCCCTGATTGCCGTCGCGGGCAATCAGTACAGAGTACTTTTTAGCCTCCAGGGCATAGCGAAGTGATTCGACGATTTCCGCATCGTCGTCCACAATGAGGATCCGCTTTGCATCAGATTTTATGTTGCTCTCAGTCATGTTGTGATCTTTACCACTCTCTTTTCAATACTCGTTTCGGCCAGGTTTGCTACTGACGACGCCGTCTAGTTGATTAGCCTATCGCACTGACCTGACCCTTGGCAAGGACCTCAAGCAGCGGGCTATAGCGCACCCGTCGGTTCAACCCCACGCCATCCAATATGGCGAAAACGATTCGGCCTTACGAGGTTGAATCGGTGAGCTCGGTCACACTGCCAGGCACGACCGCTCTACCCTGCTCGGCACTCTCAACAGCCGCAAAACAGAGGGCAAGGCTCTGCAGGTTGTTCGCCGCACTAATTTCCGAGGTGCGGCCGACCTCGATCGCGGAGAGCAACTCGCCCATCGTGCCATGGAAACCGCCGGGGAACCAACTGCCTGCCAAATTAATTTTTTCGGATTTTCCTTTCCGGAAGAGCGTCAACGTTTGCTTCCCCAGATCGGGCCCGGTGCTCTTGAACGTTCCCTCGGTGCCCACGATGGTTGTGGTATCGCTTTGACCCGTCACGGTATTGCCGTTGAAGAATAGTTGTGCCTGGGCCGATTCATATTCGACGCTCGCCTGCGCAAGCAACGGTGGTCGGGCCCGCTGCCCAGCAGCATGCGTGCAGGATGCGGTGACCCACTGCGGTGTATGATCACCGAGAAAACAGCCGAGAATGTCAAACCAATGGATCGCAAAGTCAAAGAGAATCACATGCCGCATGCGATCGAATTCGGTGCCTGCAATCCAATTATGGTCCCAATGCACCGCCATCTGGACGCTCTGCACCTTGCCCAGCACGCCGTGGGCAATCGCCCGCCTCATAAAACAGAAGTGCGGCGCCCAGCGACCATTCTGATTCACGGCAAGTTTGCGTTTGCTTGCATCGGCAAGAGCGCTCAGTCGATTGCCTTCGGCCAGATCGAGGACGAACGGTTTTTGGCTCAGCACATGTTTGTCTGCCCGCAGGGCCGCTTCCACCAGCGGGGGCCGCACGGCTACGTGCGTAGCAATGTCGACGACTTCAATTTCCGGCATTGCCAATAATTCCTCGGCCGAGGCGGTGACGGTGGCCTCGGGGAAAAATGCTTCGCGTCGCGCTTGGGCTGCCGCACGGTCAATATCGCAGAGAGCCACCACGTTGTAGTCAGCATCGCGATAGGCAGTGAGGTGTTCTTCAGTGATCGCGCCGCAGCCGATCAGTCCGATGGCCGGTCGATAGGCAGTCGGGTCACTCGGCAGATACACAATGTCCGCTAAATTCATGATGACATTCGGAGAGGTTGGACCCCGGACGAATTTGATTTGCATGCGATCACGTTAGACCGACAGGCAGTCACGCGATTGTTGGGTTCACAGAACATACACGCTTAGTCGATCCGGCAGCAGGTACGCGATGTTCATTGCCGCTATCGCCACGGTATATTTTTTTGAAATGTGTGCCCGAACGATGCAGGGATGTAAGTTCGTGTGTTGTTGGAATTAACTTGATTTCCCTAAAAAACTGGCAATAATGCGGCCCGATGGTTTTATTACTAATCGTATAAGTTGCCGGGCAGTAGGAACTTAATAGCTCCGGGGCTCTTTTTGACTTGGCTGCACTGTTGTTCAACGCGGTCAATGTCTGGTTCTGGTCAGGCTTGAGGCACGGAAAAACATCGCAAAATTACCCAATTCGCAGTCGCAATCATCGAAAAAATGCATAGAATGCGGTGATATGGCAGGATTCGCCAAAAGGTGTTTTCTGTTCCACTTGATCAAGTGAAGGGATTTCACTCCGGCAACAGCGGGCCAAGGTACCACGGCCCAAAATCGTTTTAGAGATTACTTGAGATCGTCGATGATGGAGAGCCCCTCTCCCCAGGCCATCCGGTTAAATGCCCGGTCCCACCTGATATGGCCATCGACGCGATGCGATTGATTTTTTGCAGAGCTGCTTGTTGATCACATTGATGTCGCGCTGCGGGTCAGTAACTGCTGCGCTGCACTTCAATAGAAAATCGCGCACGTGGGAAAAGAACCTCGTGCGCAGGATGTTGCTAGTGAGACTTAGAATTAAAGTATTTTGAATATTTCGAATTGAGGATTGAAAGATGCCACGGGCCAGTTTGCGCGGGCGGCGATTCTTGATCTTCGGTTGGGTTTGCAGCTTGGTATGCACGCTCACACCGCTGACTGCATCAGCCGCTCTCATTCTTCGAGCCGACCATTCCGACACCCCCGGATTTGACGTGGTGGTAATCGACCAACAATTTGGTGTGGGGTCGCGCATGCGCAGTTCGGCAATCAACGCTTCAATGCGGGATGGCTCTTCCGGCCTCGCTTCGTCGACTGGAGCGAATACCACAGACCTTTACGTCCAGGAAGGTCTCGTCGGATTCAGCGGCCCGATCGGCGATTTTCAGATGAATGTGACGACCGGATTTTCATCACCGCTGCTCGGTGATGAGGGCCGCATGGATCTATTCAATGTGAGCTTCAGTGGTGGTAGCGGCACGTTAACGCTGGAATTGTGGGATACCGGGTTCGAGACTGAAGGCAACGCAACCCGTTTTCACACCCTTCTCGGCGGGACTACGGACGGATTAGTCGAGATCGCTACCTACGCCGATGATGATGGCGATGCCTTCAGTACCGAATACTTACTCGCCTCGGGTATTTACGACGGCAGCAGCACATTAGATGGCATCGCCTTTGCCAGCGATCAAACCACCGATCTATCGGTGGAACAACTCGCCGGTGGTTACGCGATGGGCATTCGTGCGACAATCACCCACTCTTATGGTGATGTGACCAGCTTTGACGTCGATCTGCAGTCAGCCTCCGCCGTGCCTGAACCGGCGACTGCCTTGATGGCCATGTTGCTCCTGCTCCTCTCAAGCTTCTGCCGGATGCCGCGTCGTCGTTGCCACTGAACGTTTCTCCAGCCGCCTGCTATCTCTGCAGTTGTGGGTGGTCGCTGCGGATTGCCTGAGCACCGCTCGCCGCTTTTTTCTTTGTGTTTCCTAGAGTTGCCGGTTGCCATCCATTCCACATGATGGTTCGCCACGGTGTCTGTTGTCTGCCACGGTGCAATGGGCTAGAATCTCCGCTCCCTACCCGGCGATTCGATCAGGCTCGCCGTCCAACTCAAACCAGATCATTTCTTTTTCGGGAGGCAATGATGGAGCGTACACTGATTCTCTGTAAACCGGATTGCGTCGAGCGACGTCTGGTCGGTCGGGTCCTCGGACGTTTCGAGGACAAAGGCTTCAATATCATCGCCATGAAGATGCTTCGCGTCTCACCGGAACTGGCAAAACAGCACTATGCAGAGCATGTTGAAAAACCGTTCTATCCGGGGCTCGAGAAATTCATCACCGGAGCGCCGGTCGTGGCAGCAGTGATTGAAGGGCTCGAGGCAATCGGTGTCGTCCGCGAAATGCTCGGCGCGACCAACGGTTTGAAGGCCGCCGCCGGAACGATTCGTGGTGACCTAAGCAGCAGCCGACAGATGAACCTAGTTCACGCCTCGGACAGTAGCGAAAGTGCCAGTCGTGAGATTGCGCTTTATTTTTCTCCCGATGAGCTTTGCGCTTACGAACCGACGCTCACCCCCTGGATGCGGGCCGAGGACGAGGGTTAACGCCGAACGGATGCGATCACCCGCCGCTTGCCCGGCGACTCCGCCACCATTTCACCGCGATTCGCGCAGCGATTGGCAACAGCCCGATCACGGCGAAGGCGATCACCAACTCCCACCGCAAAAGCGCCCCGGCTCCGCCTTGTTGCACGGCATGGATGTCCGGCAGCGAGGCTCCGACCAGAACATAGGCGATCGTCCCCGGCAACATGCCGAGTTGGCTGACCCACCAAAAAGTGCGCAAGCGGAGCGGCGTAAGCCCCATGGCGATGTTGATCACAAAGAAGGGGACCACCGGGATCAACCGTAACGCAAAGAGATAGAATGGCCCCTCCCGCTGCAGAGCATCATCCAACCGCTGCAGCCGTGGTCCCAGTCGCCTCGTTACGGCATCCCGGAATAGATAGCGGGCCAGGAGAAACGCGCAGCTCGCTCCGGTCGTGGATGCAAAACTCACCAATACAACCGCCGTGGCTACGCCCCTCGCACCCGGCCAGGTCTGCTGCAGCAGATAGCTGATCAAAAGTGTGAGTATCGCCGCTCCGGGAAGCGACAATCCAGTGACCAGCACATAGATCGCAAATCCGCCGGCCAGCATCGGAAGCGGATAGGCGTGCAGCAACTTGATCAGGCGCGTTTGGTGCGCGGGCAGCGATTCGATCCAGGATGCACCCCCCTGCCAGAACAAAACACTGCCGGTGATGCCGACCAGCACGGCAAACAGGATCAGTCGCACAGCGAACGGTGCGCGACTCGGTTGATCTTCCACTGGGTGCAGCACACGGCCCCCTTTCACTTGATCGCCGGTGACTCACGCTGACCACCGGCGCGGTGGGTCGGCTATTTATCGATCCAGATCGAATTGAGCTGACGGACCGAAAGTTCTAACAGCTCTGCGTCGCCACCCTCGACGAAGGCAGCCACATCGCCGATCTTTACCGGCTGTTTTCGACCTCGGGTGATCACCACCCTTCCCTCGCCACCGATGATTTCCAAAATCGGCCGGTCGACCAGCACGCGAAGCGTGACGGCACCATCGGACAGCGGCAGTGGCGCTCCATCAATTTTCTCCTCGACCACGTCATACACGATCCGCTCGCCACTGATTTCAAGGCCCACGCGTTTGGCCTGCCCCACCTGAAAGCTCGCCTCAACATCCATCAGCTCTTTTCCAGGCAGCGTAATCGGTTCACCTGGCACCAACTCGCCCGCAGCGCTTGATTCACTGCTGCCGTAGAGCGCCTCGATTTCCTGCACAGGTTCGGCAAACATGCGAAGCCCGTCCTCGGTGTTGCGTAGCGAAAGTTCGTGGGGAAAACTAAACGTCTGATTAAAAGGCATCCCGGGCATTGGAATCTGTGCCCAGCCGATCTGGATTTTACGACCGTTTGGCGCATTGCTGAACAGTTGCGACGCATAATAGCTGCCGTGATGCAGTTGGTGTTTGCCCTCGTGCTCGGGTGTGAAGACCTTGCCGTCAAATTTGCCGACCGCATAACGTCCGTCGGCCGCAAACACGATCCACCGCGTATTTTCCGGATCTCCATCGACCGGTAACTCAAAAATCTCCGGGCACTCGTAGTAATTCGGTAACTTGCTCTCTCGTGTCCACTGCTTCAGATCGGGTGAACTGTAAAAGGCCACCGAACGTCCGTCTGCTTCGGATTCATCGTAGACGGCCATCACCCAGTGCCCGGCATTTTCATGCCAGATAATCTTCGGATCGCGTCCCTTATGCTTGACCACAGGGTTGCCCTCGTATTCGGTGAACGTGAGTCCTCCGTCGTTGCTGAAGGCCAGGCATTCGCCACGCCCGGTGCTGGTCCAACTGGCCACGATCGGTGGCTGATCCCCCTGCTGCCAACCCGCCGTATTTTTTTCGTCGATGACCGCACCGCCCGAAAAGGCAAAGTCGCCCCGCGCTTTGTTATAGATCGCAATCGGCAGTTGCTCCCAATGCACCAGATCATCACTGACCGCATGCCCCCAGTGCATGTTGCCCCATTTCCAGCCATACGGATTGTGCTGGAAATAAAGATGCCACTTGCCGTCCTGATAGACCATGCCGTTGGGATCGTTATTCCAACCCAGTTTCTGTGAAAAATGGAACTGCGGTCGTAGTGACTCACTATAGAATGAGTCGCTTCCGGGAATCGTATCGGCCTGTCGGATCGCTGCCAGTTGCTCGTCAGATGCTCCGCGTGCAACGACGGTCGCCGTTTTGTCACCAAAGGGCTCCAGGTCCAGAAAGGCCCAGAAGTCAGCATCCACACCCACGGGTGCCAACTCGCAGTCGAATTGCCGAGCCGGCGTGCCATCGATTTCAAAATCAACCGCAACGCTTGGCGCGTTGTTTTTAATCGGAATCAATAGATATTTTGCTTCCAACGGGATCGATCGCCGCGCAATCGATTTTTCTTTTTTAGCGTCCTGGGCATGAAGGGCTGAAACGGAAAGCAGCAGGCCAAACGCTAGCAGAAATCCAATGTGTTGCCGCAGAACGCAAAATCGTGCAGTCATAACCAGAGTCCCTGCTTCCTGTCGAGAAAACGTGTTGTAAACCGAATTACAGTTGTCCCGCCGATGTGGCGGCTTGAAGTTGTTCGATCGCGTGGAGAGTTGCCGCCTCCACGGCCTGTTGCCAGGCACCCTCTCCGAATGTTTCTGCATAAGGTTCGCGGCGGTAGGCAAAAATGATCGCCCGCGAACTGTTGATCACCGCACCGAGTCCTCGCGCATCAAAGGCGCCAGCGACGTCCGAGGCATCGGCGCCCTGCGCCCCGAATCCGGGCACAAGAAACCACGTGTGAGGCATCAGATCTCGCAGATCGACCAACTGTTCCGGATGCGTGGCCCCGACCACCGCGCCGACGCAGCCATAGCCGCCCTCCGTGCTGGTTTTGGCTGCTTGCTCCTCGACCAGGGCGGCAACATGTTGATAGATGGGGGCTCCGTCAAACGTGAGGTCCTGAAAGGTGGCACCCCCGGGGTTGGAAGTTTTGACCAGTACAAAAATTCCCGCGTCTCGCTCCTGCGCAACCTCAACAAATGGCTCGAGACTGTCATCACCCAGATAGGGGTTCACCGTGAGCCCATCGGCACCCCAAGCGCTGGCCTCCCTTCCCAAGTACGCTTCGGCATAGGCCACGGCCGTCGACCCGATGTCACCCCGCTTGGCATCGAGAATGACCAGCAGGTTTTTTGAGGTGGCATAGGCAATCACCTCAGCCAGCGCAGCGCCTCCGGCCGGGCCGAGTTGCTCGAAAAATGCAGCTTGTGGTTTCACCGCCGGAACCAGAGGTGCCACCACGTCGATCACATCGCGGCAGAATTGCATGTATACGGCGGCCTTAGAGAGCGGTGTTTCATCGCCGGCCGACTCTCTCAGGGCTGCGGGAATCTGCTCCCAGCGAGGGTCAAGACCGACCAGCAGCGGGGTTCGCTTCATTTGGACCGCTTCGCTGAGCCGCTCGGTAAAGGTTGCCACGCGTTGCTATCTCTCGGTTGAAGTTTGAAACATGTCGCTGGAAAGTTCCCCCATGATACTGTTTTTTTTCTCGGCGGATACTCGCAGTGGTGCAAAGAAATCGCATCGGCCATTGCCTCGTAGCCGACGATGTGCGATCATCTGAACATCGGGGTGTGGCGCAGCTTGGCTAGCGCGTTTGACTGGGGGTCAAAAGGTCGCAGGTTCAAATCCTGTCACCCCGACTCGCGGCCAACGGTCGCAGGAGCAGAGAGAAAAATCGAAAGGAACGCCTTTTGACCCAGTTTATCGCTCTGCTTTCAGTTTGTTTCGCGGATTGCCGCCTGCTGCTGCGGGTGGTCGCGGGTGCCTTCGTGGCCTGCCTGCTGCCGGTGGCCGTTGTCTTTGGCGCACCGGATCACCCGAATATCGTGATTGTCATGGCGGACGATATGGGTTTTTCGGATATCGGCTGCTATGGGGGTGAAATTCAAACGCCTCAGCTCGATCGACTCGCTGCGGAAGGAATACGATTCACCCACTTCTATAATGCCGGTCGCTGCTGCCCCACGCGGGCGAGTCTGCTGACCGGTCTCTATCCGCATCAATGCGGCGTGGGCAACATGATCCGCGATCAGCAGTTGCCCGGTTACCGCGGCCAACTGAACCGCGACTGCGTGACAATGGCTGAAGTGCTGCGCACGGCAGGCTACTACACTGCGGCGATCGGTAAATGGCACTTGACCCGCGACGATTCACCGGGCGATCCTGCAGCCGATCGCAGCTCCTGGCCGCGGCAAAGGGGGTTCGATTACTTTTACGGTACCCTACCCGGTGGCGGCAGCTATTTCACTCCGAAAGGACTCACTCGCGGTAACGACCCGGCGCGGCCCGACGATGATTTTTACTACACTGATGCGATTAGCCGCGAGGCGGCAGCCGCGGTCGAGCGTGCCGCTGAAATGCATAAGCCACTGTTTCTTTACGTGGCTTACACCGCACCGCACTGGCCGCTGCACGCGCCGGAGCAGGATGTGGCCCGCTATCGCAAACTCTATGCGCGTGGCTGGGACAAACTGCGGCAAGCTCGCTACGAGCGGATGATCGAAATGGGACTGATCGATCCGCAATGGAAGCTCAGTCCTCGCGACAGCCGCGTGCCGGCATGGGAGGATGCGGAGCAAAAAGAATGGCAGATCGAACG
>CEVF01068299.1_pt1 | contig 10059 bp, 7 predicted proteins | sample 356441 | NCBI WGS metagenome assembly CEVF01 (sample SAMEA2622765, study PRJEB7988) | marine metagenome | biome: marine biome (ENVO:00000447); feature: surface water layer (ENVO:00002042); material: "saline water (ENVO:00002010), including plankton (ENVO:xxxxxxxx)" | depth 5 m
CAAATAGTAGCTGTATTTTTTGTTCTTACTAAACCAGCCTCAAGACATGTAAATCCTAAAGCCATGAGCATAACTAGAAAACCACTAACTAAGAAAGAGAAGGTATTAAAGACATATGCTGTTTCATCACTTACCTCAGCGTTAGCTGTACCAGTCATAGCCAAGAATGAAAACCCAGCCATAACTATTACTTTTTTAAATAAACTTTTCATTTTAATATATCCCTATAAATTTGAATTAACCGCTAATGGCGTATGTAACGACGAAGAAAGGATCACTGTCATCTCTACTGCTATCGATTATTCCAAATGAAAAACCAGAATCAAAATCTATAGAAATACCGTAATCTGTCTCTTCATCGGCAGCATCATAATCGTAGAAACCGAGATGAAGACTGATGCCTATTTCGTCTGTTGCAGCAAAACCAGTATCGATTGTGTAATATACATCATCACCAAAATCCATATCCCAATCTGCGTCAGCCAAGATATTTGCTCCGAGTGTAAAGGCGCCAATATCTGCAGAAATATTAACTTCACTAAAATCATAACCTTCATCGGTATTATCAGGATATGCGTAATAAATGTAGCCAACGCTTACAGGACCAAAGCTATATCCAGCATAGACATCTAGCTCATATGTAGCGTTATCACCAAAATCTACATTTGATACCCAAACACCAGCTGAAAACCCTGACTCACCAGAAATATCTATGCCACCTGAAACTGCAGCACCTTTACCTTGTGACATTCCTCGCCATATATATTCACTTGTTACAGCAGTATTCCATTCAACAGCCGCCATAGCAACTCCGGACATTGAAATACTCAATATACCTGCAACTAAAAACTTTTTAATTTTATTAGTTGATTTTTTAATAATCATTTAAACCTCCAATTAGTTATTCGCGAAATCGCAATTAATAAAAGCAATTTCAATACCAACTTTTGATAAAATTAATATTTTTTTTAATTTTTGTAATTTATGATAATTTTTATTATTAAATTTATAGCTTAATCAATTACTTAAGCAATTTTCAATAAATTCCATTCTATCCTGCCCAAAAAACATTTCGTCGCCAACAAATATAGTTGGGGCTCCAAAAGCACCTTTTTTGACAGCATTTTCAGTATTAGAAATTAATTTATTTTTAATACTTTGATCTGATATCCTTTTCATAAAATCATCGATATCGAAATTATTATCAGTAAGCACCTTTTTGAGTACTTCAACATCATTTAAATTTTTAGGATCAATCCACATATTTTGAAACATAACATTTACATATTTCAAGAAATCACCATCATCTTGATAAGAGACAGCACCTCTCATTAGAGATAATGTGTTAACGGGAAAATATGGGTTCCTTTGATAAGGTACATTGTATTTATCAGCGTACCTTTGAAGATCTACCATCATATACATTCCTTTAGCAGGGACTGATGCTGGTGGATTATTTCCTGTAGCTTTAAAAATCCCACCTAATAAAATAGGATAATATAAAAGATTGGTTTTTTGTCTTTCGGCAATTAACTGAAGCTGTGTAAAGGCTAAATAGGCAGTGGGGCTTCCAAAATCAAAATAAAACTCAATATTTTTCTTCATACTAAATCTCTCTAAGCAGATGACCTCCATCCGCTATGATGGTTTCACCAGTAATATATGAACCTGCGTCACTAACTAAAAGTAATAATGGACCATCCATTTCACTAAAATCTCCAACTCTTCTCATTGGAATTCTATTAATCATATCATTACTTAAATCAGAGTCTATAAAATCCTTGTTGATATCAGAACGCATATAACCTGGTGCTAGAGCATTAACCCTTATTGAATATTTTGCCCATTCTAATGCCATTTGCCGAGTTAGATGAGATAAACCTGCCTTAGAAACACAATATACACCATTACCTTTTTGAGCAGCCTCACCACAAATTGAAGAAATATTTAATACATTTCCACCTTTTATATTTTTTTTCTTTCTACCGGTTACCCACTCCTTTGCAAGAAACCATGGTCCTCTTAAATTTGTATTTATTACTAGATCCCATTCATTTGAGGTTGCCCCATCGATAGATCCAACAGTAGTTGTGCCTGCATTATTAACCAAAATATCGATTTCACCCATACTAGAAATAACTGAATTTAAACATAATTTAACGTTTTCCTCTTCTGATACATCTAAATCATAAATTTCTGCTATACCTCCAGATTTAACAATAAGATTTTCTGTTTCCTTAAGTTTCTCTTTTCTTCTAGCTGCCAAGGCTACTTTTGCTCCTGCCTTTGATAGTGTTAGAGCCATTGAGGCCCCGAGACCACTTCCGCCACCTGTTACAAGAGCAACTTTTCCTTCTAAATTAAATATTGTATTCATAATTTTTTTTCCTTTATTCTAACAATCCAAGAGCGGATGCTGTCATTGCTCTTATTCCTGTAATGATAGTAGGTTTTGGATCAGGTGCAAAAAATGGAGAATGAATTGAAACCATATCGATTTCATTATTCAAATATTTTTCCCAGTTTTCTTTTGATGTTCCTCCCAACCAAAATAATAAACTTGGTATTCTTGGGTCTTGTCTACCATACCTAGCAAAATCCTCTCCTCCCATAACTGCAGATATTTCAATAACATTGTCTTTACCAATTTCATTTTTGATAAAATTCAAAACTTTATTTGAAAATTCTGGATCATTATACAACGCGGGAGTATACTCATCTTTAACTAAAACTTTGGGCATTTTACTCTCTGGTAGTCCAGCTGCAATACCAAGACCTCTAACAATTTTTTTTATTTCATTAATTGTTTTATTCCTAACCTCATCACTATAGGACCTCAAAGTTAACTGCAGTTTTACTTCTTCCGAAATAATATTATGCTTAAGACCTCCATGAATTGAGCCCACTGTTACAACTGCTGGTTCTAATGGATCAATTTTCCTACTAACTATTGTTTGTAAAGATAGGACAATTTGTGAAGCCAAAACTATTGGGTCGATTGTTCTGTGGGGATAAGCTCCATGACCTCCAACACCATTTACTACTATATCAACACTATCAACGTTTGCCATTGCGTAACCGAGTTGATAACCAATGGTTCCTGCTGGACCCATTCCACCAACGTGAAGAGCTAAATTAAAATCAGGCCTAGGAAATCTCTTGAAAAGACCATCCTCAAGCATAGCCAATGAGCCCTGACCAACTTCCTCGGCTGGCTGAAGTATTAACATTAATGTACCAGACCATTTATTTTTTAAAGAAATTAAATTTTTAGCTGTGCCTATCAATACAGACATATGTATATCATGACCGCAGGCATGCATGACTGGTACTTCCTCTCCAAATCTATTTATTTGTCTTACTTTTGAAGCATATTCAAGATTAGTTTTTTCTTCGATCGGTAAAGCATCCATATCTGCTCTTATCATAAGAGTAGGTCCTTTACCGTTTTTTAGAATTGCAACAACGCCTTTTTCACCAACACCTCTAGTTACCTCATATCCTGTTGACTCAAGAATATCTGCTAGATAATTTGCTGTTTTATCCTCTTGCCAAGAAAGCTCAGGATTTGAATGAAGAAATTTATACAAACTCACAATTTCATCAATTTTATATTCAGCTCGAGCGTTTGAGCTTAACGAGCTTAATGAAAGAATAAAAATTAAAATTAATGAAATTTTTTTATATCTAATATTGCTCAACTTTATCCTCAATGGCATTGCCTCTTCCAGGTATTAATATTTGTCTTAAAAAAGTACATATAACTATATTTTTTTGGTTTGTGCCTGTTGTCTTTATTTTAACTATACCTTGCCCTTTCCTTGACTTTGATTCCCTTTTTTCCAAAACTTCTGATGATCCATATATTGTATCTCCACAAAAAACAGGTGATGGAAATTTAACATCATCCATGCCCAAATTAGCAATTGCCTTTTGACTGCAGTCCGAGACACTCATACCAATTAATAATGATAAAGTATAAGTTGAAACAACCAAATTTTTACCAAATTCAGTTGCTTTTCCATACTCTACGTCAAAATGAAGTGGGTGTGTATTTAAGGTCATAAGTGTGAATAAATGATTATCATACTCAGTCACAGTCTTACCTGGCCTATGATCATAAATATCACCAATTTGAAAGTCTTCAAAATATCTACCAAAAGTTTCCCTGTAATGATTTGGCCCAATTTCTTTTGAATTCTTAACCATTTTAAAATCCTCGCTTAAAATAAATGAAGTTTTGTTATTCTATATATATATTTAAAATACATACTATTGATATAAAAAATTATATAAAAGTTAATGAAATGTAATATTAGTTTTTTTAATTCGTAAATACTTAACTTAAAATGTTATTATTTTACCGATTCTATTATGGACTATTTAATGGTAATAAAAAATTATAAATATAATTGTTCATTTATAAAAAAATTTTTTTTTGTTTTTTCTATTTTATTACTAGTTGGATGTTCTTCTACAAAAGAAAAATATGAGAAAAAATTGCCCTCACTTCCCTCGGATTGGTCCTCTTCATATCAATCTATGAGAGAAATTAATGGATGGGCTAAAACTTTTAATGATGAAGAATTACTAAAATTGATTTCAGAAGCTCTAGAGAACAATAAAGATTTAAGAATAGCATCAAATAGACTTGATATAGCAAGAGCATCTTCGCGTGCCTCTATTGCACCTTTATTACCAACAATAGGAGCCAATGTTTCAAGAATTCAATCATCAGTAATAGTTGATAATCAAGACAATCCAGAGAGATTGTATACTTATCAAGATAGTTTAGGCGTTCAATTAAATTGGGAAATTGACATATGGGGTAAGCTATCAAGACAATCTCGTTCTTCATTTAAAGATCTTGAATCTATAGAGGCTGATTTGGAATTTGCAAGACTTTCAATAGCTGGCTTAACTGCACAATCTTGGTATCTTTTTTCAGAGGCAAAGCTTCAAAAAGACCTTGCCGATAGAAATTTAGAGACTAGAATAAGTACCTTAAAAAAAGTCGAAAATCGATATATAAAAGGCATTGCTCAAAGTAGAGATTTAAGATTGGCACGTTCTGAGGTTGAATCCACTAGAGCTGATCTAATAAATAAACAGCAAATATTAAATGAAACAGCTAGAACTCTTGAGTTAATTATTGGTCGTTATCCAGAAGCAACCATTGTACCTGGAGACCTTCCATCAATTCCTGAAAATCCAGACATTGGAACACCAGAGAAAAGACTACCTCTTAGACCTGATATTAGATCTTTAGAAGCTCAAATTGAATCCTCTGGTCTCCAGTTAACAGCAACTAGATTAGCTTTTCTTCCCAGTGTCTCCGTCAACGCACAATGGAATACATTAGAAGATAATTGGTCAGATGCTCTTGAGCCAGATAGGCTAGCAGGTTCTATAATAGGGTCAATTACACAAAGTATCTTTCAAGGCGGAAGAAGAATAGCTAATTCACAAATTAAAAAAGCACAATTAGAAACTATTTTAGAAACCTACGCCCAAGCTTTGCTTGTTGCTGCAAAAGAAGCAGAGGATGCAATCGCTGCAGAAGAAACACTTACAAAAAGAGAAATTGCAATTAATAAGGCTTTTGAAGAGTCAAAAGCCGCAGAGGAATTAACACTAGATCAATATAATAAAGGGTTAAGTACAATTTTTGAATTGTTGGATGCTCAATCAAGACGCCTTAATTCTGAGAGTTTGCTGATAAATGCAAAAAGATTGAGGCTTACAAATAGAATTAAAATGTATATGGCTATTGCAACACCGGTTTATGGAAATAATTAATAATGAAGAAAATTATTCAATATATTATCAGTTCAAGAATAGGGCCAATATTGGTTATTTTAATTGGATCATTTTTTGCCTTTATAATATCTGTTTCAAGCCCTAAACCTAAAAAAGGTATTGAATTACCTAAACCAACACCAGTTTTTTATGAGGTTGTAACAAAAAAAAATATAACGTTAAAAATTTTCACCAATGGAGAAGTAAAACCTCTTAATGAAATAAATCTAATTTCTCAGGTTTCTGGGCAAATTGTAGAGGCTGCTGACGAATTTGTTGACGGTGGGATTATTAAAGCAGGATCACCCCTTGTTTGGATAGATGACAGAGATTATAAATTGGCTGTAATTTCTGCTGAATCAAGGGTTGCTCAGGCAAGTAAACTTTTGGAAAGAGAAATTGCCGAAAGCGAACTTGCAAAAAATGATTGGGAAGAATTAGGACTTGGTGAAGCTAGCCCACTTACCTTAAGAATACCTCAACTCAAAGAAGCAGAGGCTGCAGAAAAAGCTGCACTGGCAGACTTAGAAAAAGCCAAACTTAATCTAGAGAGAACTATTGTTAAACTTCCGTTTCAAGGAATTATTCGTGAAAAAAAAACTGGTGTTGGGCAATTTGTTGGAGCTGGGAGCATTCTTGCAACAGCATTTTCTACAGAAGAGGTCCTCATAGCCTTACCATTAACTGATACAGAATTATCATATTTAGGATTGCCCCTAGCGTATGAAGAGGAAAAACCTTTTACTGGACCAAAAGTAAAATTTCTCTCTTCAGTCTCAAATAAAACATTTGAATGGGAAGGAAGAATTGTAAGAACCGCTGGTTCAATTGATCCGCCTACAAGGCTTGTTTATGTCTATGCCGAGGTTATTAATCCATATCAACAATCACCGCCGCTTGCCATAGGAATGTTTGTTGATGCAATTATTAATGGTAAAACAATTAAGGACGGTTATTTGGTTCCTAATTCTGCAGTTAATAATAATTCAAATATATACGCTATTGATAAAAATGATAATTTAGAAATTAGAGAAATAGAAATTCTTGGAACAGATAGAGATTATGTAATAATAAAAGGTGAAATTAATGAAGGTGAAAGAGTAGTTGTTTCACCCTTAAATAATGCAAAGACAGGTATGAGCCTTAAACCAATTTTATTAAATAAAAATATTAGTGGATAATTTATATGTTGAAAATTATTTCATGGTGGGTAAGAAATTCTAAAGCAGCTAATCTGTTAATGTTTAGCATTATAGCTGTAGGTATTTTAAATTTCTTTAGAGTAGAAAAAGAAGTTTTTCCAGTTATTACTGCACCTGTAATCTCAATTAAATATGGTTGGCCTGGAGCATCTCCAAAAGAGATAGAAGATCAAATACTTGTTAGAGTAGAAGAGTCTCTAACAGATTTAGACGACATTAAAAAAATTTCATCTACCGCAGAGGAAAATTTAGGTACTGTTCAAGTTGAAGCTAGTTCAAAAACTGGAATTGATAAACTTATTCAAGATATTAAACGTAAAGTAGACTCAATTGAGTCAATTCCTGAAGAAGTGTTTCCTCCAGTTGTTTCAGATGAATCGTTTAGGTTACCTCTTGTTACACTTGCTATTCATGGAAATAACTCTGAAAAAGAATTAACACGCGCAGCCGAAAAAATAAGGGATGAATTATCCTTGTTAGATCATGTTGATATTGTTGAGGTTCAGGGCAGTAGAAAAGAGGAAATATCAATTGAGCTCTCTGAAAATGCTATGAGAAGATATAATGTAACTTTTGATCAGGTTGCAAATGCAGTAAGAAAATCATCTATTAATACCTCACTTGGAACTATTAAGGGTGAAAATGGAACAATACAGTTAACAACAAGAAATTTAGCGGACTCAAAAAAAGATTTTGATAAAATCATAATTCGACAAACATCTGATGGTGGAACACTAAAAATTTCTGATATTGCAAGAGTTGTAGATGGTTTCGAAGATGAGAATCTCAAGGCCTCTCTAAATGGTGAACTTGCTATTCTTGTTCAAGTACTCTCAACCGATAATATGAATGTTGTTAAGACATCTGAGTCCGTATACGGCTGGTTACCAGATGCTCAAGAAAATATGAAAGAGGGAATTAATCTCTCTTTATGGGCAGATACATCAGATATTTACAAAGACAGAATGTCACTCATTTCCAAAAGCGCCTTTGGAGGTTTATTTTTAGTTTTTATTGTATTGATGATGTTTCTTAGGCCTATAGTAGCTTTCTGGTGTGCGGTAGGTATTTTAACTGCATTTGCTGGTACATTTATTTTTCTTCCATCAAATGATGTTTCCTTAAACGTTATTTCTTTATTTGCTTTCCTTTTGGTTATAGGAATTGTTGTTGATGATGCAATTATTGTTGGTGAGAATATTCATTCCGAAAATGAAAAGGGTAGGGAAGGTGCAGATGCTGCAATTATGGGGGCTTATTTGGTTTCAAAACCAGTGTTTTTTGCAGTAATAACCTCGATGATTGCATTTTTACCTTGGCTTTTTTTATCTGGTTGGCAAGTCCAATTTGTAAGAAATATTTCAATAATTGTTTTGCTGGCTTTGGCCTTTTCTCTCTTAGAAGCTTTTTGTATTTTGCCATCTCATCTATCAAATTTAAGAACTAAAACGAGTGAAACAAAATTATCAAAGTTTCAACAAAAGCTTGCTCAAAGTTTAGTTAATTTCGGTAAATTAAAATATATGCCTATATTAATATCATCATTAAAAAGAAGATATTTGACAGTCTCATTTTTCTTGAGCTTCTTAATAATTATTTTTACTTTTTCAGGTTCATCATGGATAAGCAAATCATTCCTTCCAAATATCGAAGACGATGAAATACTTGTGAGCGTAAAACTTCCTGATGGCTCACCTTTTGAAAGAACTTTAGAAATATCTAAAATTGTTGAAAATGCAGGACTAGAAACAGAAAAATATTATGAAAATAAGGATAATGCCATTGAAAATACATATATTAATGCAAGAGAAACAACTGTAAGAGCATATTTCAATCTTTTCCCACCAAAAGATAGAAATGCTTCAGCTACTGAAATTGCTAATGTACTTAGAGATAAGATCGGTGACATCCCTGATGCAGAAGGCTTGGATGTCTCTAAAGATATCGGACGAAGTCCAACTGATGCGGATCTTTTGTTTAATATTACAGCAACTAAATCTGAAGACTTAATACCAGCACTGAATGACTTTATCAATAATCTAAGATCTTATTCAGCTACCTATGATGTAAGAAATAGCCTTAATAGTTCATTCACCGAAATACAAATATCAGCAAAACCTAATGCAGAAAAACTTGGTTTAACATTAGGCGAAATTTCAAGACAACTAAGACAAGCTTATTATGGAGAAGAAGTTCAAAGACTTCCTAGAAATGGAGAAGATGTGAAAGTAATGGTGCATTATCCAAAAAAATTAAGACGTTCCTTTGAGAGCTTGTCAAAATTTAGAATAAGAACACCTGACGGAAGAGAGGTTCCATTTCTATCAGTTGCCTCAATTGAGCAATCCCCTGGTGTTAAAAAGATTGAAAGAATTAATGGTTTAATAAGTGCATCAGTAAGTACACAAGTAAGAGGTGATTTTAAAACTCAAATACTTACTGAATTGAAAGAAGATTATCTTCCAGGATGGAAAAAAAGATTTCCAAATGCTTCATGGGGTCTGGGTGGGGAGTCCGAAGGTGAAGATGAATTTTTTGCAGAAATAAGATATCTAATCATTATCGCAGTTTTTGCAATGTTTGCGATTTTATCTATTGCCTTTAGATCTTATTTTCTTCCAATAATAATTTTGTCAGCACTTCCATTTGGTTTTGGTGGGGCTGTACTTGGTCATATTATTTTTGGTAAAGGTCTTTCTATGATTTCATACTGGGGAATTGGTGCAGCATGTGGTGTTGTAGTTAATGATAACCTTGTTTTAGTTGATAATATAAATAGATTGAAAAGCAGCGGAAAACATATTTTAGAGTGTATAGTTGAGTCTGGGGTTACAAGGTTTAGACCAATAGTTATAACGTCAATTACAACTTTTGTTGGACTAATGCCAATGATGTTAGAGCCATCTGTTCAGGCAAATTTTCTAAAACCTGCTGTTATATCCTTATCTTTTGGTGTTGCTTTATCTTCATCAGTTACTTTAATTCTTGTTCCTTGTTTATATTTGATTGGGGACGATATAAGAAATTATATAAGACAAATAAAAGAAACATCAAAAAG
>CEVF01049167.1_pt1 | contig 10050 bp, 12 predicted proteins | sample 356441 | NCBI WGS metagenome assembly CEVF01 (sample SAMEA2622765, study PRJEB7988) | marine metagenome | biome: marine biome (ENVO:00000447); feature: surface water layer (ENVO:00002042); material: "saline water (ENVO:00002010), including plankton (ENVO:xxxxxxxx)" | depth 5 m
TGCAACTAGCGCCCATCCCTAAACAGATTCAAGCTGAACCGCAAGGTTGCCGTCGAGCTTGATGGGAATAATCGATGAATGCAGTGCCACCGGCTATTTCAGTTTCTGATTTGCGACACAAGTACGGTGATCGTTGTGCACTTGATGCACTGAAATTTGAGGTGGCACCTGCGGAAATATTTGCGTTCGTTGGACCAAATGGAGGGGGAAAAACCACGCTCTTCCGTATTCTTTCGACGCTCATGCCAATGCAGCAGGGCGAAGCAAGTATTCTTGGTTGCGACCTACGGGTAGCGGTTGGCCCGATCCGTCGCGAGATTGGAGTCGTATTTCAGGCGCCTAGCCTGGATAATAAACTAACGGTCGATGAAAATCTGCGGCACCAAGGCCATCTGTATGGTCTACGAGGTCGCCAGTTCGCCGCCCGTCGGGACGCTTTACTTCTGCAGGTTGGCCTGATCGATCGCCGAGGCGAGTTGGTAGAAAAATTATCTGGCGGTTTACGACGGCGGGTTGAATTAGCAAAGGGTATGCTTCATCAACCCCGATTATTGTTGCTGGATGAGCCGAGTACAGGTCTCGACCCTGCGGCACGTAGCGATCTTTGGAATTATCTGCACCAATTACAAGCAGAACAACATGTGACAATCGTCCTGACGACTCATCTCCTGGAGGAAGCGGAAAGGGCCGATCGGGTTGCCATTTTAAATGAGGGGAAATTAGTGGCACTTGATACGCCAGATGCCCTGCGTGCCACGGTTGGCGGGGATGCCATCACGATTCAAAGCAAGACAAGCAACAGACTGGCAAAAGACATTGGGCATCAGTTTGGTTTTTCATGCGAAGTTTTGGATGATAACGTTCGTTTTGAACAACCGGACGGCCACCGTTTGATCGCGAAGATCGTCGAGGCATTTCCCGGATGTGTCGAGGCAATTACCTTTGCTCGACCCTCATTGGAGGATGTGTTTATCGATCGGACCGGACATCGTTACCGACAAGATCAACTGTCGCAGCAGAAAAAAAATAACAATAAAAAACATTAAAATTAGGCAACGGTAGTTTGGTTACATTCATCACATCCGGCGATCTGGAAAATTCGCGGCCAAGTAAAGCTGGGCTGGCGGTCTGGACGTTATGCGAGCGGGAGCTGGTTCGTTTTTTCAGGCAGCGAAATCGTGTGATCGGTGCGCTCGGTCAACCGGTGTTATTTTGGCTTCTTTTTGGCTCCGGATTTGGCTCCTCCTTTCGAATGCCTACCGAGAGTGGGGATTCGGTCGATTATTTCCAGTATTATTTCCCGGGCACATTGGTGCTAATTATTTTGTTCACTTCAATTTTTGCGACCATCTCGATCATTGAAGACCGTCGCGAGGGATTTCTACAGGCTGTTCTGGTGGCTCCAGTCTCTCGCTTTGCTCTGGTTTTGGGGAAGGTGCTCGGAGGCAGTCTCATAGCTCTTGCCCAAGGAGTGTTGTTTCTTCTTTTAGGCCTAACCATCGGCATCTCCTTTTCCTTTTTGCAATGCGTGATGATTGTGGCCTACATGTTTGTGATCGCCATTGGCCTGACTGCATTGGGTTTTATTCTCGCATGGAGGCTTGATTCGACCCAGGGATTTCATGCCATTATGAGCGTTTTCCTGCTGCCGATGTGGTTGCTTTCGGGAGCCTTTTTTCCGGCCAGCGATAACTTGCTTGCCTATGTTCTTTCTGTCAATCCGCTAACCTACGCGGTCGCAGGGCTTCGTCGATTGCTGTTCGGCTTCGCGTTTCCTGATTTACCGACAGCGCCGGTATGCTTAATGGTAACCGTTGGCTTTGCGGCTCTCTGCCTCACAATTGCCGCATGGTCAGCGCGTCGTACAACGGAGGGTGATCTTCTTTCATGAGTAAATCTGTAAAAATTTTGTTGTCTTTGCTCCTAGTTTCACTGGCGGCCTATACCCTTTATTCGATGGTAAGAATTTCCAGTCAACTCGCCGGGCAAGATGGTGCAAGCGACACTGCAAAATCGCCTGTCGAGCCGATTGACCTTGATGCGTTTAAAATGACATCGCAAACTGCTGAGCCTTTTGAGTTTGATGCGTTGAAAGGTAAAGTCTGGATTGCTAGCCTTTTTTTCTCTTCGTGCCCTCATGAGTGCAAAAGCCTCAATCAAGCCATCAGTGCCCTGAATCGTGATCCGGATTTCAAGGATGTGCAATTTGTCTCCGTTTCGGTTGATCCGGACGTCGACAGTCCGCAGACACTTGCAGAATATGCCGCATTATTTGATGCCGACCCCGAGAAATGGTTTTTCCTGACAAGCGACTTACCTCAGGTGTCGCAGTTCGGGCGGGCGATTGATGTTCCTGCTGCCTTTAAAACGCACTCACGCAGCCTCGTGCTTGTCGATAAGTATGGCAAGCCACGCGGACAATTTCGCTACAACGATGCGGCGGACATCGCCCGACTGAAGGCTGAACTCCCGGATGTTTTGGCCGAAACGGCTGATGGAAGCATGTCGAGCGATCCGAGTTCACCGCAGACGGTGCCCGAGAAGGCAACGCAAAAGTCGGGCGGGGACGGAGGTCCGAAAACATGAATCTGGATGCAGGGATCTTTCCGCTTGTGAATGCAACCCTCAATTTTCTTGCCACTATTTTGCTTGTTCTCGGCTTTGTGTTGATCAAGCAGCGGAAAGAGATTGCACACAAGTGGACCATGCTATCCTGCTTTTTGGTCTCCGCCATTTTTTTACTGTGTTACCTCACCTATCACTATCTTGCGGGAAGCACGCGGTTTCCCAGCTATCCACCTACCTGGGTTCGCTATCTGTATTATCTAATTCTGCTCACGCACGTCCTGTTGGCGATGTATGTTCCTATCGGTGCTGTGGCAACCATTTATCTGGGACTGCGGTCACAAACCGAGTCCCCCCAGTCCGGATTGTATCGGGCAAAGCATCGACGATGGGCGAAGATCACATTTCCGATATGGCTTTACGTGTCGGTAACTGGAGTTGTCGTTTATCTGATGCTATATCAGATTTATCCGCCCACTGCCTCCTGACACAGCGGGAAAAGTACCTGGAACCTTTGGCTTCAGCGGCCTATAATTGAGTAGAAAATCTATTCACGGAAAATACGTATGAAACTATCTCCTCAGGCCATTGGCAAATTTGTCCAAGTTTTATTCGCGCACCGTGTTTGGATAATCGCGTTCTTGATCTTGCTCGTTGGCGTTCAAATTGTTGATGCTTGCCCTGGGTGTAAGGATGCGCTGTCTGAGAACGATCCGCAGCACGCAAGAATGGTTCGGGGATACTTTTGGAGCATCCTTTTCATGATGGCGATGCCATTCACGATCGCCGGGACCTTCGGCACTTTCTTTTACTTAGAGGTGCGTCGCAAAAGACTAGCCCAGCAAGCCGCTGCAACAACCGTTGAATCGTTGGCCGACGACTTAAATCGGCAAGTGGAAGACACACGGTTTTAAATCTTGCTGGTCGTGTGGTCTCGCTATCGACCTTCGCCCCGGATTACGCGGATATCGCCATCACGGTGGGTGAAGCCAATTCGATCCAAATACTCGCATATCGGTACGGCATACTTACGAGATATGTTGAGTGCCTCCCGCAGTCCGCTGACTGTAAAGCCATCGCCATCACCAAATTCTGCCGACAAATGCGTTCGTAGATTTTGCTCTACCTCTTCGTGCAGCAACAGTGATTCATTGAGGCGAACCAAGTGGCCCTGCGCCTCGGCCAATTGAATCAACTGCGGAATGCTTTGCCGATGGTGAGCAGCAGTGTTTTGAATGTCTTTGGTGGTCGGTGGGCGAAATCCGGCCTCTAGATATTGTCGCATCAATTGCTTGAAAAGGTCCGTTTCCTTTGCCGACAAATTCGGTCCACGATCGGGTAAGGCGATGCCACCTTTGGTCAATGAAATAACATTTTCTTCCGCCAGGCGCACAAGAACCGCTTTTGCAGTTGCCCGATCTCCAATGAACTGTAATTTGTCTTCTATCTGATTTTGCGGAAAATTGAGGCTCCGGGGATTCTCGTCATGTAGTCTTTCGAGTTTCTTTACCACATCCCGCCCTGATTGTTCCAGGTGGCGGTGGTGTACCATAATCTGCCGCGTAGGGGACACTTCCAGGCACGCGACGCTCTGGGAATCATTCAATAATTGACTGCGGACCTTGTCTGTTTCGCGGACGTCTGCTGTGCGATTCAAGTCATCGGCGGTCCAGCTCTGCCAACGAAAAAAGTAAACCGCAGCTGCAGCTCGCTTCAACGGATCTTCTTCCCGAAGTCTTTCAAGCTGCCGCCAATCTTCCGAGCGTTTGCGGCGAAACTTCCAAACTTCGGGTGCAAGGACGCGTCCCCCGCCGATGGTTTTCACGGGAGATTCGCTGCGGATGATAAACGGTTGGCCCCATGCGGTGGTGATCGGTGTCTCCAACAGTAACTGGGCCACTTGGTGCTCATCCGACTGCAGCGGGCCTGCATCACGTAACAGCAATCGCCCGATCACTTCGGTCGCCCCGAGATGCACACGGACTTTCTGACGATGCCTCAATTTTGCACCGGCAATTGGCGCAACTTCGATACCGATTAACCGCGAAGGTCTGAGCAAATTGGGGCTGGCTAGTTCGCTGCCCCGAGCTATCTCGTCTTGTGTGATACCCGCAAGGTTTACGGCTGCTCGCTGACCCCGCTCAATCTGACCCACGTCTTTGCCATGTGTCTGGAGGCTCCGCACACGGGCGACTCGATCGCCTGGAAAAATGTGGATTTCATCGCCTACCCCAATTACGCCCCGCAGCACGCTGCCTCGCGCAATGGTTCCGTGGCCCGGCAATGAAAAGGTACCGTCCACCGCCATACGGAATGGTCCGGCAGTGCGTGATGTTTCCATTGGCAACTTTGCCTCAATACTTTGTAGTAGTTCCTCTTTGAGCGATTCGATCCCCATGCCCGACAGCGAACTGGTTCGCACAATCGGTGCGTCAGATAAAAATGTATCTTGAACCAATTCACGAACCTCTGCTTCCACCAAATCGATCCAGTCGCTGTCGGCGATATCACATTTGGTTAAGGCAATGACCCCCGCTGAAAGATTCAGCATGCGAAGGATTTCCAGATGCTCGCGTGTCTGCGGTTTGACGGAATCATCTGCGGCAACTACCAGGAGCGCTACATCAATTCCAGTGGCGCCGGCCAGCATGTTGCGGACAAATCGCTCATGCCCCGGAACGTCAACGATGCCCACAACGTAATTCCCCAGTTCAATAGCTGCAAAGCCAAGGTCGATCGTGATCCCACGTTTTTTTTCCTCCGGCAGTCGATCCGTGTCGGTTCCGGTCAGCGCGCGAACCAAGGCTGTTTTTCCATGGTCGATGTGACCTGCGGTCCCAAGGATGAGGTGGGTAGCCATGCGCCCATTCTAAGACATGCGAAGGGAGTTCAAGAGACCCCAGAGGACCGACTATTTCTTCTGGTGTAGCGATTCGGACGCACTGGGAAAAGAATCGTCTTCTAATGCTGCCTCACGGATTTCGGCATTTGAGTCGCGGTCGATAATTTTACCGGGCACGAACCCGTTCAGTGTGCTGCTGACGCCGTTGCATCCAACCAATGCAAGCAAATTAAACACGAGTACTCTTGGCCATGGCCGAGCAATCAAATACGTGATACGCATGGCTATTTGACGACCTTCTCCGGTTCAGTATTTGGCATCAAACTTGGGAACTTGATCCGTAAGGGCTCCCACCTAGGCCAGTCGAATTGGGGGGTAAGGGCGTTGCGCGTTCGTTTAAATGCGGCGGCCGTTTCTCTACCAAATAGGGCGAATCGTCTTTGAATATCCACAGTGGTCGACGGTGTAGCTGGCCGTGTTTCAGACCGTCCGCTATTTACTCTTTCGGATTTCTCTTTTTTCTCGCCGACCGTTTTGCCAGACGTTTTTTTGGTTCGCTTATCGTCTTTCACGGCCGCAGACTTTTTGCCGATGGTTTTTGGTCCAAACGGATTGAATTTTCGGATCGACCAATCTTCTGCGCTGCTTGAATCCTGCAGGACAAAAATGAGCAAAAGCCCCAAAAGCAGAATGAAAGCGGAACGAGTCTTCACGATCGCGTCTCCTCAGAATATTTCGATTCCCTTCTATAGCACGGCTCATCTGCGTATCAGGCAGCGGGCGGAGTCTCTCAGAACCGGTACGTGGCGTCCAGTGCATTCTTCGTGTTCTGTAATTCATGCACAGTCAAAATTGTCTCGGAAACGGGATGGCGTGACGGCATTGCTTGCAGCATTCGTCGGCTATGACCTCACAGTCGTGGACTTGCCCAAGGGTGGATTCTCGTTTCCGATTTGCTTAGCATTGGGTGCTGGTTGGCAAGCGGCAGGTACGGGCGGTTGTTACGCCGCCGACCTGGATCGCTGCGAAGACCACGAGAAAAAAATAAAATGGAAAGCAAACAATGATTGGTTTTATCGGTGCGGGCCAGATGGCACAGGCGCTTGCCCAGGGACTGGTGCATTCCGGCATTTTTCCGGAAGCAGAAATATTTGCAAGTGACCCTAGTGCCGCAGCCAGGGGTGCATTTGTCGAACTGTTGCCCAAGGCAAAAGTGCACGAAGATAATGCGGACCTGGTGAGCGCATGCCAAACGATTGTTTTAGCTGTGAAACCTCAGCAGATGAGCGATGTTCTCTCATCTCTGAGCGATTCAATTGATCGATCACATCTTGTGATTTCTATTGCCGCTGGCATTCGACTTTCTTGGCTTGCCGCGAAAATGCCCAATCAAATAACGCTGATCCGCGTGATGCCTAACACGCCATGCTTGGTTGGCAAAGGTGTCAGTTGCTACGCACTTGGTGGGCAGGCGACTGATGAAGATGGAGCATTTGTCGAACGCTTGCTGTGCAGTGTCGGGAAAGCATTCCGTGTGGAGGAGTCGCAATTAGATGCGGTGACAGCGCTCTCCGGTTCTGGGCCCGCCTTTTATTGTGCAATTCTTGAATCGTTGGCTGCGGGGGGAGAGCAATGTGGCTTGCCCGAATCGCTCGCCGAAGCATTGGCCCTCGAGACGATGCAGGGCACCGCAGCGTATCTTCAACAGACCGGTGTGTCGCCCGGCGAATTGAAAAAGCGCGTTAGTAGTCCGGGAGGAACTACCGTGGCGGGCCTAGCTGCTTTGGAGGCAGGCCATCTGGAGAGCATACTCTCAAAAAGCGTGCAGGCAGCAGCCAAGCGGAGCGGTGAACTTGGCCAGGCATAAGTTTGCTACGGATTTTGATTTAATAAACCCCTGCTCCGCATCCATGCCACGCAGCGTGCCGTCCAGTCGGCTGCGGTAGGGACTGAGCGGGCCAGTCCTAGTCCATGACGTCCTCGCTCGTAAATGTGCAATTCCACTGGTACGTCGGCTTTGCGGAGAGCCTCGTAGAAGGCAATGCTGTGTTCGGGCACCACGCCAGTATCTTCCCCGGTATGCCAGAGAAAAACGGGGGGCGTATCGGAGGTAACCTGTCTCTCGCTCGATAATTTTTTTAGCAAATCTGCATCAGGGTTATCTCCGAGTAGATTTCTCTGCGAGCGAGCGTGGGTAAACGGTTGCCCCAGTGCAATCAGGGGATAACCGAGGACCAGAAAGTCAGGACGACTGCTTTGTCGGGCGATCGGGTCGCTAGCAGACGGCTCACCATCATCGAAGTGGGTGGCCAGGGCCGACGCCAAGTGTCCTCCAGCCGAAAACCCCATTGCACCGATCCGATCAGGCTGCAAGTTCCAATCTTTTGCCCGGGTCCGCATCAGCCGCACTGCCTGCCGCGCGTCCTCCAGAGGAGCTGGGTGACGATACCCTTTGCCTTGATGTCGGTAATCACAAACTGCTGCCGCGACGCCGATCGATTGGAGCCACCTCGCAATTTCAGCCCCCTCATGGCCCTTGGCCAGCGTACCATACCCGCCTCCCGGAAAAATCACTACGCCGGTACCAACGGCCGATTCGGATTCCGGCAAATACAGCTCTAGATAAGGTCTGTCCTTAGCGGCATCGCCTTTTGCGTGAGGTGGTGTTGCTCCCCAGAGGTCAATCCGCTTTGGTGGCGACGCATGATCATCCTGTTTATCTTTCAGTTTCTTGGGTGCCAGATCAATTTCCCTGATCCAGATATTTCGGAAACGGACTGGATCGCCGTGGTATTGGATATGCAGCGGCAATTTGTCCGCGTGGGCCCGATAGGCAGGCGGGCTATCCCAGGCGGTGCTACCCTCGAGTTCAAAATCATTTTGTACCACCACGCCATTGTGTAATACGGTGACCGAGGCAGGCCGCAAAAGGCTTTCATCGGCTGCAAAGCGTGGCGCGCGAAAAATGATATCCATGCTCTGCCATTGCCCGGGCGGTCTACTCGCATTGACCAGCGGCGGACTTTGTTTGTAGATGGCCGCTGCTTGTCCGTCTGGATAGGTCGGATTTTCGAAGGAATCCAGGATCTGCACCTCATAGCGACCCATCAGGTAAATGCCGCTGTTACCCCTGCCCTGCCCGATTCCCTGATCTTCAGGCGGGGAGGCAAATTCAATGTGGAGTTGGCAATCACCAAATGCCTGGCGGCTTGAGATTCCGTTTTTGTCTGAAACTACGTAGCCGTCGCCTAACCGCCAGTTTTCACCTCCCTCAAAAGCCGACATGTCTTTGCCATCAAACAGTATGATTGCATCGTGAGGCGGCCCGCCCACCGGTCCTGGACTAACCGTTGGTGGGACTTTCCAGCTGATTCCACTTTTCCATTCCTGACCGCGCAGCGGCTTGTCAACAGCCAGTAAAAATATTGCGATAAACAAGTAGACCAGACAATGAATGTTCTGCATACGATCAAACCTTTTCGTGAGGCAGGATGATGAAATAGGAGCAGAAAAATCTGCGACCGGTCGGCCATTGTACGTCCTTATGAGAGGCTGGGAACCGGTCGATAGAACCGGGAAGACGCAACGATGGGTGCAACCCCTTTGGGGGCCACTATTTTGGGATTACCGCGACAGAAAAAAATTTCTGCCATTGCCCAAATCCACTTTGTCGACCAAATTAAATAGGGATTGTTTGGTAGGTTATTTGGGTACGCATTTTTCCCGGCAACTGCACCATAGTACGGCATACGCTTCCAGGGGGTCGGATGATGTCTATTTTCTGTACGGTTGATGATAAGCATATTCCCTTGTACCGCATTATGTGGGTGGCCTCGGTACCCCATTTTTGTGGCGAAGAAGATTGTCTTGCCGAGGGGAAATACGAAATTCGTCTGGAACAGGGCGAGGCTGTCTGGGCAAAGGTCGAGGAGCGGGACGAAGCGTTAGAGGCACTTGACCGCTGGCAAGGTGGCCTGGAAACACCCGGAGAGGATTGGGAAGCCTGATGTCGTTGTTCGATAACCCTGAATACCGTTGGCGGGAAACCTACCTTCTCTTCCATAAAAAAAAGCATCGGCCATCGATAGACAAGATCCGACAAGCAATTGAAAGTCTCCGCGGAAGTTACCAGATTGATCAGATGACGGGCACCGAAGAGGGGGTTTTCGAATCTGCCACATTGTTTGCGGAGGAGGCCTTTGCCGCCATCGATATGAGCTTTATAGAAGACGATCAAATCGCCGAGCAAATTATCGATATTCAGCAGGAGATGCGCGAAGTTCTGGAAGACCCGGAGGACCTGGCGAAACTTGATAGCCTTGGGGAATACGACGCGAGAATTGATCTCCTGCACTTTGAACGATTGACGGGGGATTTTTCAGATGACGATGAGGATTTAAACTCTTGCTTTGATCCCTCTGCACTGCTTGCCGTAGCAGAAAAGTGGACCCTTCTGACCGGTGGCGTCTGCCTTGATCCGGCATCTGCCACCATTCTCTGAAGCCTTTTTGGCCGCAAATTTTGAGCGTTTGAAACAACAAGCTACCTACTAATTTTCATCCGAAATCACATCCGTCATCCACGATTGTGATACAAATCTAAGCAGCAAATTTCTTAGCGTCGCTGTGGCTTTCTCCGGTAGC
>CEVF01146431.1_pt1 | contig 10007 bp, 7 predicted proteins | sample 356441 | NCBI WGS metagenome assembly CEVF01 (sample SAMEA2622765, study PRJEB7988) | marine metagenome | biome: marine biome (ENVO:00000447); feature: surface water layer (ENVO:00002042); material: "saline water (ENVO:00002010), including plankton (ENVO:xxxxxxxx)" | depth 5 m
CACGGTCCACGAATACCTATCGAGCCCAAATGGGTTTTGGTATTACTATGAGACCAAGAACGATACCGCTACGTACCTGCCAAAAACGGGAGATCAAATCCTGTTTTCCTACAATTTGATGAGCTTGGACAACGACACTATATATACCTCGGAAGAAATTGGCCCAACATCACATGTAATAGACAAACAACAATTGTTTCCCGGGCTTCAAAATGCCGTAAAACTTTTAAAAATCAATGAGAAGGCCACTTTTTTGTTTCCATCCCCCTTGGCCTATGGCTATCAAGGTGACAACAAGGCGATCGGCCCCAAAACACCGCTAAAATCATCCGTAGAGTTACATACCATCATAATAGATAACGACAGTTTAAACTAAATCCATAAACAATGAAGAAATTATTTTACATCATACCATTATTCCTCTTGGTAATCATAGGTTGCAAGTCAAGCAAATATGCCGATTTGGGGGACGGTATCTTTGCCGACATCCAAACCACCAAGGGAGATATCATCATCCAATTGGAATACAAGAAAACCCCGGTTACGGTGGCCAACTTTGTATCCTTGGCCGAAGGGAAAAACCCATTTGTAAATGATGAGTACAAGGACAAAAAGTTCTACGACGGAGTAATTTTCCACAGGGTCATCAAAGATTTTATGATCCAAGGAGGTGATCCCACCGGCACTGGAAGCGGAAATATTGGATATACTTTCAAAGACGAGTTCAACGATTCTTTGAGACACTCCAAAAAAGGAATCCTTTCCATGGCCAACAGAGGGCCGAAGACCAACAGTAGCCAATTTTTTATCACACACAAAGCAACGCCTTGGTTGGACGGTAAGCACACCGTTTTTGGTGAGGTGGTTACGGGATTGGATGTTGTTGACTCCATTGCGAATGTTGAGACAGGTCCTGGAGACAAGCCTATCACCAATGTCGTGATGAACCATGTGGAAATAGTACGCAATGGCAAAGAAGCACGCCAGTTTGACGCTGTTCAAATCATGAGCGACTACTTTGAAGAGGCCAAAGAAGCTGAGGAAGCATTCAAAAAAATGAAGGAAGATCTGGCTGCCCAGTTTACCGAACAGATCAATGAGGCCGAAGAAACATCGAGCGGTCTACGTATTTTAACCTTGGAAGAGGGTGACGGAGAAAAGCCCAAAATAGGGCAAAAAGTACTGGTTAACTACGCCGGTTGGTTGTTCAACGGTGACTTATTTGACAGTAACATTGAAGAGGTTGCCGAAAAATTCAACCAATTGAACGCAGCGAGAAGAGATCAGGGCGGTTATCAACCTTTTCCAATGGACTATAGTCCCGACGCACAATTGGCGGCAGGTTTCCGCGAGGGACTGTTGACCATGAAAGTCGGTGATAAACTTCGCCTGTTCATCCCACCACATTTAGGATATGGAGACAACGATTATGGACCGATACCAGGTGGTTCCACTTTGGTTTTTGACGTGGAAATCGTGGGAATACAACAATAATCACTTTAGAACATAACACAAAAAAGCCGTACTTTTCCGTGCGGCTTTTTTATTGCGCCTAAAACGATTTGCTTCATTTTTGATGGGACAAAAAACCAAGACAGTCATAGCCATTGCACTTCCGCTTCAAATACTATTGGTAAAATGGATCGGGAGTTACCCAAACTTCGTTGAGGATTATTATAGCAATGGCATTTATCCGTATATCTCACGGCTTTTACGATTGCTTTTTGGATGGTTGCCGTTTTCTTTCGGGGATTTAATGTACACTGCCCTTGTTTTTCTTGCCCTAAGGTACATCTACCTGCATTGGAAAAGCATCAAGGGGGAACCACTACTGTTCTTGAAAAATATTGTCGTGGTGCTATCCATTGCGTTTTTTGCCTTTCATCTGCTTTGGGGAATGAACTATCACCGACAGCCCATCAATTGGAAATTGGGGATTGAGCGTGATTATACAGTTGAAGAATTGGTGGAACTGACCCGATATATTGCTGATAAAGCGAACCAATATCAACTTGAATTGACAGGGGACACCATATCGCCCGTACATATCCCCTATTCCAAAAAAGAAATCTTTTCAAAAACAGAAGAAGCTTATAAAAACTTTGCAAAGCAATACCCGGATTTTGAATACGAACATAGAAGCCTCAAATCATCCATCTATAGCGTCCCTCTTACATTTATGGGCTATGGAGGCTATCTAAACCCTTTCACCAATGAGGCGCAAGTAAATGGGGTTACACCAAAATTCAGGTTACCGGCGGTGAGCGGTCATGAAGTAGGTCATCAATTGGGCTACTCGGCAGAGGGTGCCACCAACTTTATAGGTTTTTTGGTCACTTCGCAAAGTGCGGACCCTTATTTTAAATATTCCGCGTACCATCACGCTTTGGGCTATTGCCTTACCGACCTTTACCATAAGGATGAGGAACGGTATAATGAAATTGTTCCTACATTACACGCTGGCGTCAAGGAAAATTTTAACGAATTGAATGATTTTTGGAAAAAATATGAAAATCCGTTGGAACCCCTCTTCAAATCCGTGTTCAACACTTTTTTAAAGGCGAACAACCAAAAAGAAGGCATAAAAAGTTACAACTCCGTCGTAGGGCTCATGATCAACTACCGAAAACAACGCTCTGGCCAGCTTTGAGACTTGTGGAGTCCTTTCACAAAGATTATCTTTAATCCGACTAATTAATTCTAAACCCTATGAAACTTAAACTTTTAGCGCTGCTGTTATTTATGGGCAGTGTTTCTTTGTTCGCACAGGATTATTTTCCAATAAATGATGGTGTAAAGGCAAAGAAAAACAACAACTACACCGCATTTACCAATGCCAAGATCTATGTAACCCCCACGCAAGTTATCAACAATGGAACTTTGCTGATTAAAAACGGCAAAGTGGTACAAGTGGGGAAATCCGTAAACATTCCGAGCAATGCTATTGTTGAGGATATGAATGGGAAGTTTATCTACCCCTCATTCATTGATGTATTCTCTGGGTTTGGGGTAAAACTCCCAAAGAGAGCAGGCGGAGGCGGAAGGTCTGCCCAGTATGGCCCATCAAGGGAAGGATTTTACTGGAACGACCATATCATGCCAGAGAATGATGCCATCAACAGTTTTGAGTACGATGCCAAAAAGGCCAAAGAACTCAGAAATGCCGGTTTTGGTGCCATCAACACACACATTCAAGATGGTATTGCAAGGGGAACAGGTCTTTTGGTCACCTTAAATGACAATGCTTCCGAAGCGCAGCGAATTCTTTCGGACAAATCGGCACAATACTTTTCCTTTAACAAGAGTGTCGCCTCAAAACAATCCTACCCAAGTTCTTTAATGGGGGCCATGGCATTGATGCGCCAATTGTACTACGATATGGATTGGTACAGCAAAGGTAACGTGGACACCAAGGACCGTTCTTTGGAAGCCCTCATCGCCAACAAGGGATTAACCCAAATTTTCGCTGCCGGTGGCAATGGTAATGTGCTACGTGCCGATAAGATCGGGGATTTATTTGGAATTCAATATACCATTTTGGCCGGTGGTGATGAATATGAGCGTATTGAGGATATAAAAGCCACAAATGCCAAATTGATCCTGCCCGTTGATTTTCCAGACCCATTTGATGTATCCGATCCTCAGAAAGCAAAATACATTGCGTTAAAAGATATGAGACACTGGAATTTGGCACCTTCCAATCCAAAAGTATTGGCAGACAACGGTGTGGATTTTTCCATCACCTTACACGGGCTTAAATCGCCAAAGGAGTTTAAGGAAAAAATAATGAAGGCCATCACCTATGGTCTTTCCAAGACCAAAGCATTGGAAGCTTTGACCACCATTCCTGCCGAAATTCTGGGCAAATCAGACGAAATAGGTTCCTTGCAACCTGGAAGCCATGCCAACTTCTTGATCACTTCAGGTGACATTTTTGACAAAGGAACCACGCTTTATGAAAACTGGGTACAGGGAAACAGGAACGTTATCAAGAGCATGGATATCATCGATGTTCGCGGTGACTACAATCTTACGGTAAATGGAAACACGTATACCGTTTCATTATCAGGGGATTTGGACAAGCCAAAAGCCGAGGTCAAAAAAGGTTCCGAGACCTTGGAATCCAAGATTGATTATTCTTTGGATTGGTTGAACATATCTTTTAGCGAGGGCAATACCGGTGCTTACCGATTGGTGGCCCATGTTTTGTCAAATACGGAGACCATCAAAGGGACCGTGGTCCTTCCCAATGGAAATGAAACTTCGGCAACACTGACAAGAACTGCGCCGTACAAAGAAAAATCCAAAGATAAAGAAGCCGGTGAAAAACCCCAGTTGATGGCGGTAACATATCCAAACGTTGGATACGGCTACAAGGAGAAACCCAAGCAAGAGGATATCCTGTTTAAAAATGCAACAGTTTGGACCGGTGAGAGCATCTTGGAAAACACAGATGTATTGATAAAAAAAGGTAAAATTGCCAAAGTGGGCAAAGATTTACGTCCAGGAGGAGCCACCGTTATAGACGCTACTGGAAAGCACCTGACCGCTGGAATTATTGACGAGCACACGCATATTGCCGCCTTATCGATCAACGAAGGGGGACATAACTCTTCTGCCGAAGTTCGAATGGAAGATGTGGTAGATCCGAAAGACATGGATATTTATCGAAATCTGGCAGGTGGGGTTACTACCGCACAACTTTTGCACGGTTCCGCCAACCCCATAGGCGGGCAATCTGCCATACTGAGACTTAAGTGGGGCGAAAACGCAGAAGGATTGATATTTGAGAACTCCCCCAAGTTCATCAAATTTGCCTTGGGTGAAAACGTAAAGCAGTCCAATTGGGGCAGCTATACCCGTTTTCCCCAAACCAGAATGGGTGTTGAGCAGGTATATACCGATTATTTCCAGAGAGCCAAGGAATACGATGCCAAGAAAAAAAGTGGAGAACCGTACCGTCACGACGAAGAAATGGAAATCTTGGCTGAAATCTTAAATGGGGAACGGTTCATCTCTTGCCATTCCTACGTGCAAAGCGAGATCAACATGATGATGAAGGTAGCCGAGAAATTTGGTTTCAGAATGAATACGTTCACCCATATTTTGGAGGGCTACAAAGTGGCCGATAAAATGGCCGCACATGGTGTTGGAGGCGGCACATTCAGTGACTGGTGGGCCTACAAATATGAGGTAAACGATGCCATTCCCTACAATGCCGCGATCATGACAAGCCAAGGTATCACGGTAGCCATCAACAGTGATGATGCTGAAATGTCCCGCAGATTAAATCAAGAAGCCGGTAAAACGGTAAAATACGGTGGCCTGTCGGAAATTGAGGCCTGGAAAACGGTAACATTGAACCCTGCAAAATTATTGCATTTGGACGACCGAGTGGGCAGTATCGAAGAAGGAAAAGATGCGGACGTTGTCCTATGGAGCGACCACCCACTATCTGTATATGCCAAGGCGGAAAAAACCTTGATCGAAGGAAAAGTATATTTTGATCTCGAAAAAGACAAAATGTTGAGGGAATCCGTAAAAAAGGAGAGAAACCAACTTATTGGTATGATGCTGAACGAAAAAAAGAAGGGTGCAAAAACCCGTACTCCCGTTCAAAACAAGAAAGAACGATTTGAATGTGAAACCCTTTAAAAAACAAATTATGAAAAGAATATTTTTAATCATAGCAATCGTATTTGGGGTTTCATTGAATGCACAACAAACCCCTGCCCCACCTCAATCCGAACAAATTGCGATAGTTGGTGCAACCGCCCACATCGGAAACGGAGAGGTCATTGAAAACTGCACCATCATTTTTAATGACGGCACGATCACGGCCATTGGTGCAAATCTTGAGGCTCCCTCGGTCGGCACGGTAATCAATGCCGAAGGCAAACATGTGTACCCTGGTTTTATAGCTCCTTCCAAATCACTTGGTTTGGTAGAAGTGGATGCGGTTAGGGCCAGTGATGACCAAGATGAAATTGGTGAAATGATTCCCCATGTCCGTAGTTTAATTGCTTACAATGCCGAATCAAAGGTCGTGGAAAGTATGCGCCCCAACGGTGTTCTCATTGGGCAGATAACCCCACAGGGGGGAACTATTTCCGGCACATCAAGTATTGTACAGTTTGATGCATGGAACTGGGAAGATGCAGCGTTAAAAACAGACGACGGCATCCATATGAACTGGCCAAACTTCTTTAGAAGAGGCAGAAGGTGGATGGGCGAAGGAAGAGGTTTTATCCCAAATAAAGATTACGGGAAAGAGATGGATGACATCAAAAACTTCTTCCAAAATTCCATAGCCTACGGAAAGACAACAGAAAAAGAGAAAAACCTTCCGTTTGCAGCCATGCAGGGGCTTTTTGATGGCTCAAAACGCCTTTACATCCATGCCAATGGTGAAAAGGAAATAACCGATGCCGTAACCTTTGCCAAAGAAATGGGGGTTAAGCACGTTGTGATCGTAGGAGGATATAGCGCCAATAAAATAGCTGGTTTCTTAAAACAGCACAATATTCCCGTTTTAGTGGAACGGACCCATTCATTGCCCCGATTTGATGATGATGACTATGACTTTACCTATAAATTACCAAAGTTGTTGGTAGATGCGGGACTTTTAGTGGGATTACAGAACGAGAATGCTGCCAATTTCCAGACAAGAAACCTTGCTTTTTATGCAGGACAGACGGTAGCGCAAGGATTGGACAAGGAAACAGCATTGCAACTGATTACCGGCAATACTGCCAAGATTTTGGGTATTGATGATAGGTACGGAACTTTAGAGGAAGGCAAAAGCGCCACGCTCTTTATTTCCGAAGGAGATGCCTTGGATATGCGCACCAATCAACTGATCAAGGCATATATTGATGGTAGGGATATTTCTTTGGAAACCCACCAGACAAAACTTTGGAAAAGGTATATGGACAAATACGAGAGAGAAAAGGAAGGACAGTAAATTATAGAGAGATATTGTAAAAAAGGCGCCGAAATCGGCGCCTTTTTTATTTATTTTTTATCCAAAACATAGACTGCTTCTGCTGGCTTTTCATAAAAATCCATGGCTTTCGGAATTTCACTCAAGCTAACGCTTTCAAAAATGACCGTGTTTCTCGGCGCAATTAGATTTCCATCCTCTAATTGAAACCAAGTAATGGATTTCGGCAATAGGACCCCATTCACTTTTTGCCAATCGTTGTAATTGATCCATTTAACATTGTCCGAACTTTCCCCAGACCTATAGGTTACCGTATAGCCCAACCACGCCATTTGATGGGTATCGGCATCAAAATGGATATAATATTCATCCTTGGATGAGGCTCCCACCCCAGCCTGATAGGCCACTTTTATTCCAGGGTAGCTCTTTCCATCATACTCCAAGTCGTCAGCCCCTGAATAAACAATGCCATCATCGGCAAAAACAAAAGGCATGGCATAGAAGTAAAACATCAAATTATGATAAAATCCAACATCCCCTTTATAATTTTGATCGGCATCCAACAGCCAAGGTTGTTCACCATCAAAACCCATCGAAAATTGTTCGGCATCAATTCTATCCTTTCTGGACCACAAATCTATCGTATGGGTTTCCTGTAAATTTGGTTTAGGAAGCACAAAAGACAGCGTACGTTGTTTTTTCCATTGCTCCAATCCACCATGCGCCTCAAAAATATTGACGATGGCTTCTGGGTATTTGGGTGTGGACCTAGGGGTTTCTCGAGGAACGGGCGCTTCAACTTTTTCAGCTTTTGGGGCTTGTTTACAGGCACAAAAGGCCAAGAAAATCAATAAAATGGTTAGTTTATTCATGGTTCATATTTTACCCTTTGGTCGAAAACACCTTTTTATAATTACAGGAATATCTATTTTTACCATATTATGGAAGCCAAATTGATAAGTAGTGCCCAAAATTCTTTGGTGAAAAAAATCCTGCTCCTTAAGGAAAAGTCGCGTGAACGAAGAAATACCGGGCTTTTTGTTGTAGAGGGACAACGAGAGATTGAATTGGCCCAAAAAGGAGGGTATAATTTACAGACCCTCCTGTATTGTCCGGAAATCATGGGCGACATCCCCATCGAATCTTTCATCAAAGCTTCCCGACCGGAAATTATCCAAGTCTCCGAGAATGTTTACGGTAAAATCGCACATCGTGGCACTACGGAGGGCGTTCTTGGATTGATGCGTTCCAAAGATCATCATTTGGAGCACATCACTTTTAAAAACAAAACACCTTTGGTCCTCGTTGCCGAAGCTCCTGAAAAACCGGGTAATATCGGTGCTCTTCTACGTACGGCCGCTGCCGCTGCCGTGGACGCCGTTTTAATTGCAAACCCCAGATCTGACCTATATAGTCCAAACATTATCCGCTCCAGCGTAGGTTGCCTTTTCACCAACCAAATAGGAGTCGGGACCACGGACGAGATCATTGATTTTTTGCAAACTAACCAAATCAAAATTTATTGTGCTGCCTTGACCGCTTCAAAAAATTATGTGGATTGTGATTTTAAAGCCGCATCCGCCCTAGTGATGGGTACGGAAGCTACTGGATTGACAGAAAAATGGCTTGAAAATTCCGACCAAAACATAATTATACCGATGCAAGGGGAAATAGACTCCATGAATGTTTCGGTATCCGCTGCAATACTTATATTTGAGGCGAAGCGCCAGCGCGGATTTTAAGCTATGGAAAAAAATTCACTATTTTTTGTTATACTGGCCATCCTTGTGGTCCAATATTTGGCCCACCAGTATTTGGAGTACCTGAATGCCAAGTGGTTCAAATCCACTCTACCCTCAGAGCTCGCCGATGTTTTTGATGAAAACGAGTATCAAAAATCACAGCAATACAAAAAAACGAATTATAAATTCGGGTTGATTTCCGACGGATTCTCACTGGTGGCAACCATTTGTTTCCTCTGGTTCGGAGGTTTTGAGTGGGTGGACCAACTCACACGCTCCATTACGGAAAGTACCATTCCAATGGCTTTGATTTTCTTCGGAATCATTATGCTTGGAAGTGCTGTTTTGGGGCTACCATTCTCCTATTACCGAACCTTCGTTATCGAGGAAAAGTATGGATTCAACAAAACCACTAAATCCACCTTTTTATCGGATAAACTGAAAGGAGCCATCCTTACCGTTATCCTGGGGGGAGGTATTTTGACGCTCTTTATGCTATTTTATCAATCCACTGGACCCAATTTTTGGATCTATGCGTGGGCCATGGTTTCGGGGGTGATCCTTTTTATCAACTTATTTTATAGCCGCCTTATTGTCCCTATTTTCAATAAACAAACCCCCTTACAGGATGGAAGCTTAAAAAGTGCTATTGAAAACTATGCCCAAAAAGTAGGTTTTGAGCTCCAAAATATTTTTGTGATAGATGGTTCCAAACGATCCACTAAGGCAAATGCATATTTCTCAGGATTCGGAAAGGAAAAACGCATCACACTTTTTGATACATTGATCAATGATCTGACCGAAGATGAAATTGTCGCGGTTTTGGCACACGAAGTAGGTCATTATAAACGCAAACATATAATCGTCAATCTTATCGTTTCCCTGTTGACAACCGGTTTAACCTTGTATATTCTATCCTTGTTCATCAATCATCCAGAAATTTCGTTGGCCATTGGCGTTTCCACCCCTAGTTTTCATGCCGCTTTGGTAGGGTTCGCCCTTTTGTACAGTCCCATATCAGAAATTACAGGATTGATCATGAACTACTTATCGAGGAAGTTCGAGTTCCAGGCCGATGATTTTGCCAAGACCACTTTTGCGGCAGCACCTTTGATTTCCTCCTTAAAAAAGTTGTCCAGAAAAAGCTTGAGCAACCTGACCCCTCACCCTGCCTATGTTTTTGTCCACTACTCACATCCACCACTGGTAGAACGCATCAGAAACTTAAAGGCATAGATTTTGTTGTTTAGATTATAAGATTGTAGTAAATTTAATATACTATGACAGAGGCTGCTATTGAAAAAGAGAACAAGGAGATTGCG
>CEVF01075974.1_pt1 | contig 10001 bp, 5 predicted proteins | sample 356441 | NCBI WGS metagenome assembly CEVF01 (sample SAMEA2622765, study PRJEB7988) | marine metagenome | biome: marine biome (ENVO:00000447); feature: surface water layer (ENVO:00002042); material: "saline water (ENVO:00002010), including plankton (ENVO:xxxxxxxx)" | depth 5 m
GAGCTTCCTTGTTTACCACAATAAATCTTCCTTTAAAAATATTTTGATTTAAAACAAAATTTTCAACATTATTTATATAGTAATTTTGAATTTGATCAATGGTAATAACCGTATCAAGATTTTGATCAACTAACTGCTGTTCATAATTGTATATAATTAATGAATTTTTATAATCGTTAATTTTTTTATCGTATTCGTCTTGATCAATATCCATATTAATCTTTGCATGATGAAGCAAAATTCTTTTATTAACCCAATCGTCGATAAAATTTTTGATAACAAAAGAGCTGTCAATTGTATTTAATGGAATTTCTTTAATAACATCGCTTAAAAATAGATCTTCTCCATAAGCAGTTGCTACAATATCTTCATTAAATTTATTTTTACATGAAAATAAAAAAATTAAAAAAAATAAAAGAACATAAAGTTTACTCATTTTTAATTATAAAAATTAATTTTTAACTAATGAGTATAAAACATCTTTATTAATTTTAATAGTATATTTTTTTCTTAATTTTTCTATCCATTGGTCTTCCAAATAAGATTGGTAATCAGAAATAACCTTACCTCTAACATCTGATATATCTTTATTTGTAGCAGGAATTTTATTTTTTACATAAACCATAACAACTGAACCATCATCTAGTACAATATCTGAATTTAAGCCTAATTTTTTTTCAGATTTTTGAATATAAATATTTTCATTTTCTTCAAAAATATCTGTTTGAATTTGTAAATTTAAAGGCGCATCTTTGTTAATACTTTTTAATATATTTTCATTTGATTGTGAAAAGAATAATTGTAATTTAACTCTAGAGGCAATTGCTTTATTAGAACAAGTATATATAGTTGCTTCAAATCTATCAGTCCACATATAATTTTGTTGATTATTTATAAAATACTTATTTAAACCAACTGTATCGATAACAGCTTTGTTCCATACATTTTGATTAGTTATGTCAAATAAAAGAATACCTTCTCTGTATTCATTTAACAAAGCTTTATATTCAGGGTATTTAAAAGAAAGCATGTTTTTTTCATGTGACAACAATTTTTCATTAACAAAATCTTGATATAATATATCAAAATCAGACTCATTTTTTTGATTCAACAAAACATATGACACAAAATCACGAACTAAAATTTCTAGCGAGTCAACAGAAAATAACACTTGACTATCAATTCCAGTAATACCATCCCATTTAGATAATTTTACATTTTTGTAGGCGAGCTTTCTTAGTTTTTTAAAATTATTGACATTATTTTTAACTTTATAATTATTTTTCAACTTATCGTAAAGAGAAATTTTACTAAGTTCACCCCTACTATCCCTTGAAATTTTATTCATTATTTCTTTTTTAACATCATTTAATGATGCAATACCATTTTTATTAATTAATGAAATTATATGCCAACCAAAATCAGTCTCAAATGGTTTAGAATATTCTGAAGGTTTATTTAGTGAAAAAGCAATTTCTTCAAACTCTGGTACCATTTTGCCTACTCCAAATGGTGGAAGCTTACCTCCTTTAACTGCTGTGGATCGATCTTCAGAAAACCTCTCTGCTAATTCAGCAAAATCTTCACCATCATTAAGTTTAGTGTATATTTCGTTAATCTTTTCCTTAACATTAGAATTGTCGCTAGTATTTTTATTCTTTTTAAACATAATATGAGCAACTTGTATTTCACCTAGAGCTCTTCTTTTATCAAATAATTTGATTAGATGGTAGCCATATTTTGTTTTAATTGGCATAGATATTTCATTTATTTCAAGTTCATATACTGCAGACTCAAAATCATAAACCATCATGAAAGCGGTAAAAAAACCTAAATCACCTGAATTATTTTGTGCAGAAGGATCTTCAGAATATTTTTTTGCAGCATCTGAAAATGAAATTTTTTTATTAATTATTTCATTTCTAATTGATGTAACTTTTTTAAAGGCTTCATTGTCTGAATCTTTTGATTTTTCATTAACTTTAATTAATATATGACTTGCTTTTACATCAAATAACATTCTATCATAAGCCTCTTTAATCATCAAATCATCAAACTCCTTATTTCTTAAATAAGGTTTTGCAAGTTGCTCTTTATAGCCATCAAGTTCCTTTATAAATGTTGATATCGTATCCATGTATAAGTATTCAGCCTCTAGAACTTTTAATTTAAAGTTGATGAATAGTTCTATATACTCATCTAAATACTGTTTATCTATTGTATCATTATAATTGTTTTTATAGAATATATTTTCAAATTCTGCTAGAGAAATATTTTTATTATCAATTTGTAAAATATTTTGTGAAAACAATATATTAATATTTGATAATAAAAAAATTAATAGTACAATTTTTTTCATAATTATTTTATTTTCTACTATAATTTGGTGCTTCCCTTGTGATTGTAACATCATGAGGATGACTTTCAGTAACACCAGCTCTAGTAATTTTTATAAATTCAGCTTTGTATAAATCATTAATATTTTTTGATCCTGTATATCCCATTCCAGCTTTTAAACCTCCTATCATTTGATGCATTACCTCAGATAATTTTCCTTTGTATGCTACTCTTCCTACTATCCCCTCAGGAACTAATTTTTTTTCATCATTTTCATTATCTTGGAAATATCTATCTTTTGACCCATCTTGCATTGCATCTATTGAACCCATACCTCTGTAAGATTTAAATTTTCTTCCTTGAAAAATGATTGTTTCACCAGGTGCCTCTTCAACTCCCGCAATAATTGAGCCTAACATTACACTACTAGCGCCTCCAACAAGAGCTTTCATTACATCACCAGAGTATCTAATACCTCCATCTGCAATTAAAGGAATATTGTGTTTCTTAGTTACTTCGTAGACATCCATTACAGCAGTTAGTTGAGGTACACCAATTCCTGCTATGATTCTTGTTGTACATATTGATCCAGGTCCAATACCAACTTTTATAGCGTCAGCTCCAGATTTTACTAATCTTTCAGCTGCTTTAGCTGTAGCAACATTTCCAACTACTATGTCTATATTTTTATATTTTGATTTAATTTTTTTGAGAATACTAATAACCCCTTTTGTATCTCCATGAGCAGTATCAATAACTATTGCATCAACAGATGAAATTGATAAGGCCTCAACTCTCTCTAATGTGTCATTAGTAACACCTACAGCAGCAGCAACTCTTAATCTACCGTAACTATCTTTACATGCATTAGGTCTCATTCTATTTTTTAAAATATCTTTAAAAGTTATTAAACCTACAAGTTGCTTGTTACTGTCAACGATAGGTAATTTTTCAATTTTATTATCTTTTAATATTTTTTCAGCATTATCTAAATCACTTATTTCAGTTGTTATTAAATTATTAACAGTCATGATATCTTTAATTGGAAGTGACATATCTTTTTGAAAACGCAAATCTCTATTAGTAACTATTCCAACAAGTTTATTTTTATCATCTACTATAGGTATTCCTCCAATTTTATTTTCTTTCATCAATTTAAAAGCATCAGCTACACAGGCATCCAATTTTAATGTTATGGGATCTAAAATCATTCCGCTTTCAGACCTTTTAACCTTTCTTACCTCAAGCGCTTGTCTTTGAATGGACATATTTTTATGTAAAACACCTATGCCTCCTTCTTGAGCAATTGCTATAGCCATTTTAGATTCAGTAACTGTATCCATAGCAGCAGATACAACAGGAATGTTTAATTTAATATTTTTGGAAAAGTATGTTAAAGTGTTTACAAATCCAGGCAGAATTTCCGAATATGTAGGAATCACTAGTACATCATCATAAGTTAAGCCTTCTTTTAAAATTTTTTTATTTTCCATTACATTTAAAATTTAGCAAAAATACTAATTTTAAAAAAATTAACAATAAACAATAGATTATAATATGTTTATCTAATTAGGGTAATTGTGTTAATTTGTTCTGTATATTCCCCTAAGCCGTTAATATATTGTAAATGATATACGTACTCTCCACTAGGAAGGATATTTCCTTTATAAGTGCCATCCCAACCCTTACTTGGATTATTAGTTGTAAATAACAAAGTACCTTGTCTATTATAAATACTAAAAGAATATCCTATTTCATCAACAAAAAAAGAAACTGGTTGGAAAATTTCATTATGATCATCCCCATTAGGTGTAAAAACATTTGGAATAAATGTTAATGGAGTTTGAGAAATACATGAAATATTTGACAGACTACCACCAGTAGCTGATCCGTGTGGATTATTATTTCCTTCAATAGCTTGTACATAATAACAAATTCTACCGTTATCTTTACCATATTTTGTTACAACATCAACAAATTCAAGTGGTTCATTCGGATTAGAAACTCTGTCCCACTCATATAATGGAATAGGACTAAAAGTATATCCTCCATCAAGTGATCTAAACAATCTGTAGCTAACAACTTCTCCCAGCCATTTATCATATTCATTAAATGAAACTGTATTTGTATATTGATTGTTAACAGACTCTCCGTTTGTATATGGAATATCGCCAATACCACTAGAGTAATCAACATTAATACTTGTTTCAACTAATATTGTTTGAGCATAAGATGTATCATTAGCTAACGAAATACTATTATACGAAGGAACATAAATTCTTTCTCCACAAGTATCTATTGGATAAACTAAATACTGATATGAATTAGTTGATGTTGAAGCTTCTAAGTCATTATATGAAATTGAAGCAGCGTTTGCAATGAATGGAATTTGTGCAATATTGGTATAATTATTTTCTCCAGTTATTGACCTCATAATATCATATCTAGATATTACTGCTTGATTATCTATCAAACAACTTAAATTAACTGATCCATTGAAATGGTTAATACTAACATAATCTATATAATTAAAATCAGGTTTTTTTGGTAGATCAGGAATAAAAGTAATAACATTTGAAACAGCAACGTAAGAAGAATCAAAATTGTATGCATTTACATTAATAATGTATTCATGACTATCAGTTATATTAAGTAAATTAAAACTATTGTTAGTTACTCTATATTCACTGTTGAATAAATTTCCTGATATATCTGTTTCTTGAACTACAACCATATAATGACTTATTCCATTTTCCCAGTTTATATATTCATTCCAATTTAATTGAGCTGAATACGAACATTCAGCTAATTCCATTTCAAGATATATTGAGTTGTGCTCACCATTAAAATCATAGCTAGCAAGTGACTCATTATCACAACTATCTAAAGCTCTAATACTAAATAACTCAGATTGTTCAATTGCGTTTGAATTTAGATAAGTATAAGTAAAGCTATTTTCAACAGTATCAATGGATAGCCAACCATCAATACTACTGTAAAGATAAATAGCATATTTTTCAGCGCCTAATGTAGGTTGCCAAGATATTACTGACTGCCCATTAGAATTGACAGAAACATCAGTTATAACAGGATTATCAGGATCTTCATCATCACCTAAATGTACACTTACTAAATTTGATTTTGATTGACATCCTCTGGAATCGGCAATTTGTATATAAAACTCAGGATCATAGCTACAAAAATCAGATCTTTTTTGAGTTAATGTATCAGTATATTTAGAAAATAGATTAAAGCCAATAATGTCATCATATTTGTAGAATAAGGAATATAATGTATCAGTTGAAAATACATTATATTGATACAATGCTTGTGTGGCAATATCATAATTTTCTCTCATATGATTCCAATCTAAACTAGCAACAATTGGAACAGAATTTATCGCCTTAGCATCTAAAAATATTGTTCTTAAAGTATCTGAAATTGAATCAACATCATTAACTAAAGAATTAATACATACTCCTTTAGCTACTAAATAGTAATAACTTGATGATAAATGAGCATCAGACCCTTGATGATTGTAAGTGCTATCAGGGAAATCAACAGTACCTATTTTATTGTACGAACCACTTAAATCCTTTGAATGGTAAATATCATAGGAAATATCAGCATTTATAAGACTTGTTGGATAATACCAATGTAAATCAACATTACCAATTGAATCGACTTCTGTGCATCTAAAATCAGGTGTTGGTGGTATAAGATTAATGGTTAAGTTAGCTATAGTTGTGCCATTGGCTGGACAAAAATCATCGTATGCTTTTAAATTAAAATTAAACTCTTGATTAGGAAATCCAGCACAACTGTCCTCTCTCAGGTGATCACAATTTGATTGCCATGAAAACTTTCCAGTTATATCTCCTGGGTTTGAAGATAATATGTTAAAAGTAGCTGGGTTACTCAATGCAAGTGCTAAGTCTATTTGTGCTCCCTCAATTTCTAATGTTAAATTTTGCATATCTACATCATTGGCTGTCACATCAAACTCTACGAGCTCTCCGGCCATGACTGTAGTATAGTAAGATGGAAGTCCAGCAGAGTTTATATATGAATACCAAGTTTGTGTTCCAACTGGTGCAGAAAAAGTTGGAGGTGTGTTACTACTAAATCCAGCACAATCAGTTAACACAACCTGAACTTCTCTAAATACTTCTGATATAACTTGAAAACATTTGACAGTAGTAACTTTTACACATGTTAAAAATACACCCTGCAAACCAGTTGCAATAAATGATATCTCACCTGTTTTATTATTTAAATTTAGAGGACCAGCTGGTGTGCTTGGTAATTGATTGTTAACTGAAAATGGGTAAACTGTTGTTTGATATGACATCGTATCTGATAAAGGTGTAGCTGTATTATATGAGAAAGAACTTCCCTGTAATGGATATGCCCAATTATACGAAAGACTATCAAAATCAGGATCAAAAGCAAGATGACTATACGAAAATGGCACATCTAAACATAGTACAGTTTTTGCTTCTTCTTTGAAAATTGGTGATGAATCAAAGCAAGGAAATGCATCTTCATATACAAAAGGGACCACATTAGTATTTTTTGTGTAAGGATACATTATTGCTCTTAGTAACCATGAGCCAGCAGTAGTCATATTATCCGCAGCATTTCTTGCAGCGCTTCCCCATGTAAAATGCCATCCAGTTACAGGAGGTATTGAACCGTTTCCACCCAAATCAGTCGGTAACGATCTATACGTAATTTGATGAATAACCTTACCAGTTTGAGAACCAGCTGGTGCAGTTGCATAATTGGTACAATCATAACAAAATTGTAAAGAACCTTGGGCTCCACCACTTATACCAGTTGCTGAAATATCAACAGTATTATCCCATAAGCATGCAATATTCGGAACTAACGGATTATCATGTACTGTTAATGTTTCTGAACCACCAGGACTAGCTGATGAAAAATCAATTCCAGTACAATCTCTATATACTTTTAATTGAAATATATATTTACCAAAATCAACATTAGTAGGATCACTAATACATTCCCAAGTTATCTCTCCACCTACAAAATGAGAAGAATAAGATCTTGTAGTAAAAAAAATAATGATGAATAAAAAAATATATTTTTTCATTAATTTCTGTTTAGCCACAAATTTACAAAAAATATATAATTATTATTAAAAAATCATTTTACAATCTTACACGTAAATTACAAAAATTACAGAAAAAAATATTAGAAATATAATTCCGATAATTGAAAGTCTTGTTAGCCATTTTGGAGGTTTTTTTTCAGTTGGAATATTGTCAGAATGAATCAAAATATGATTTATAAGGGCACAAAAAGGTGCAATCAAAAAAGATATAATAGTAGCCATATCAATTAGCATTTTAAAATTAGATAAAAACTTCCATATAATCAGATAACTGATAACTATTAACAACACCACACATAAAATATAAAAATATCTAAATTGATTAATATCAAATAATAATTTACATGTAAATTTCATTGATCTTGTGTATCCATCAATTACCGCTAGTGTCGTACTAAACATAACTGAAAATGCTGAAACAGATATTAACCAATAAGACCAGTTTCCTAATGTGCTAGTATAAATTGATATTAATTTATTTGCAAACATTGAGGACGAATCAGGAATTATTTCACCTGATTTATAAAATAATAAATAACCTAAAAATAAAAAACAAATTGCCATAATAATAGTAAGCAAATAACCTACATTAAAATCAAAGATTGTTTCTTTAAGCGTCGGGTGATATTTTGTTTGTTTAATTCTTTCAATTGTCCAAATACTATTCCAAACAGACATATCAACTGCAGTAGGCATCCAACCCATTAGAGCAATTACAAAAATTATACTCTTTTTATCAAAAATTTCTATATTATCAAAAAAGTCAAAATAATTAAATTTTGTTGAAGATACAGCAAAAACAAAAGCTAATAGAGTTGATAAAACTAAAACTATTGATATTATTTTAACTAATAAATCTAACAAATTAAATTTACCAAATAATAGAACAATCGCACACAAAAACAATACCAATAAAACAATATATTTTATATTTATTGAAATTTGTAACACGTTCATCAATAAACCTGCAGTAACATATGTAACAGCAGCAGTAATGATAAACATACTTAAAATAGTTATTATAAAATAAACTACTAAAATCCACTTATTTAATTTAAAATATCCATCAAGTAAATTAGTTCCAGTTATATTTGCATATCTTGAACCAAATTCAAAAAACGGATATTTAAATATTGTTGCTAACAAAATAAACACCAACATTATCAATCCATATTCTGCTCCAGCTCTGGTTGACTGAACCAAATGTGAAACACCAATCGCTGTACTTGCAAATAATATACCTGGGCCAAGTGTTTTAAACAAAGATTTATATTTTTTAAAAAACATTATAATCTTTTAATTGAATAATCTTATTGTAGTCATTGATAATTTCTTTGATTATTTCATTTGCACTTTGAATTTTATTAATCATTGATGAAACCTGTCCAATTTCTAATTCGCCTTCAACTAAATCTCCATCAAATATTCCTTTTTTTGCTCTACCTTTTGCTAACAAATCTTTTAGCTCATTAATACTTGCTTTTTTATCATATGCTTTTAAAATTTTTGTAAAAAAATCATTTTTAAGTAATCTTACAGGAGTTAATTCTTTTAAAGTTAGTATTGTATCACCTTCATTGGCATTTAAAACATGTTCTTTAAAGAATTTGTGAGCTGAACTCTCAATGCAAACTGCAAATCTACTTCCAATTTGAACGCCTTCAGCACCTAATATCATGGCTGCACACATTGATCTAGCATCATAAATTCCACCAGCTGCAATTAAAGGTATTTTAATTTTATCTGAAATTTTTGGGATCAAACAAAATGATGTAGTTTCATCTATTCCATTATGACCTCCTGCTTCAAAACCCTCACAAACTATTGCATCAACTCCAGCATCTTCACATTTTTTTGCAAATTTTAAGCTTGAAACCACATGTACAACAGTTATTCCAATATTTTTTAATCTAGAAGTATATTTTTTAGGTGATCCTGCAGATGTAAATACAATTCTAACACCTTCCTCTACTAGAATATTTAAATGATCGTCAATATGTGAATATAATAATGGTAAATTTACTGCGAAAGGTTTATTAGTTGCTTCTTTACATTTTTTTATATGTTCTTTTAAAACTAATGGACGCATGGATCCCGATCCGATAATACCTAGTCCACCCGCATTACTTACTGATGATGCTAATTTCCAACCACTACACCAGACCATTCCACCTTGAATTATAGGATATTTTATTTTAAAAAGTTTAGTTACTCTGTTCATAAATATTTAAATTTGTTGCGTTTATCAAAACAAAAATATAAATAATTTAAAATGAGAACAGACCAAGAAATTTTTGACCTTATTGAAAAAGAAAAGCAAAGACAAATAAATGGTATTGAACTAATTGCCTCTGAAAATTTTGTTAGTGATCAAGTTATGCAAGCAATGGGATCATGTCTAACAAACAAATATGCTGAAGGATACCCTAAGAAAAGATATTATGGTGGTTGTGAAATAGTAGATGAAGTTGAACAATTAGCAATTGATAGAGCAAAAGAACTGTTTGGTGTTGAATATGTGAATGTA
>CEVF01016096.1_pt1 | contig 9999 bp, 13 predicted proteins | sample 356441 | NCBI WGS metagenome assembly CEVF01 (sample SAMEA2622765, study PRJEB7988) | marine metagenome | biome: marine biome (ENVO:00000447); feature: surface water layer (ENVO:00002042); material: "saline water (ENVO:00002010), including plankton (ENVO:xxxxxxxx)" | depth 5 m
CTTAGAGTTGTATACATATTGTAGAAAATTAATTTTTCTTCATTTGAGTTAAAAAACTTCTCAGAAAAAGTAACTAAACTTTCAGCTGAATTTAATTTGTTAAGTTCAATAGACTTACTTACAAGACTTATTAGCCAAATCTTAATTTCGTCCTCTTTGAGAGTATTTTCAATATTAACAAGATTTTCAATAGAAATTTTTTTATCTAAATATATTTCATCAATAATCTTGTTATTAATTGTTTGTTTTTCAAATGTTCCAAGAATTGAAAATTTACTTATAAAAAAAATTAAACATAAGGAAAGTACAATCACAGTAATGCCTAAAATTATTCCTTTACTAGATGTCTGGTTTGCTAATAAATAAGCAATGATTGGAAGCGAAGCAACCAATGCTAGCAATATAAAAGTTACCATTATGTTTTTCTTCTAAAGAAGAATATTATAAAAGCGCCAATTATGAATATTAATGGCCCAAACCAAAGCAAATAAGTCTCTTGGGAAAGCTCTGGATCATAAAGCGATTCTTTACCAAAACGTTCTGAAACATAATCCTTAATTTCGGCATCTGATTTTCCTTGCTTTATCATTTCAACAATCTTTAGTTTTAAGTCCTCAGAGATTGGTGCATTTGAACTTGACAGGGATCCAGATGTGCACTTTGGGCATCTAATCTCTTTTATTAGATTATTGAATCTTATCTCGTCAGTTTCATTATCGAACTCATAGACAACACCGGACATAAGGATTGCAGAGAAGAATATGCTAAAAAATAGGAGTTTCTTCATCAAAAAATTATATTTCTTGAAAATATCACTGGTTCAAAAACCTTTTCCCAAATCATTTGATTCACTTCACCTTGATAGTGAGCTATGACAACACCATTACTGATTAAAAATGTTTCTGGCGCCCCTGTGACACCCAAATCAAGCGCTAGAGTTCCTTTAACATCGTGAATGATAACGTCATATGGGTTTCCAAATTTCTGTATCCATTCTGATGCATCACCTATCTCATCTTTGTAATTAAGTCCAACTATTCTAATTCCATTTTTACTAAGTTTAGATAAATATGGATGCTCTACTCTGCATGTTATACACCAACTGGCCCAAACATTCATAAGGTAATTGCCTTGCAGTGAGTTATTATCAACAAAATTATTCTTTTGTAGAGTTGGCAACGAAAACTCAGGCAATTCAGAAACTTGATAATCTGCTCCTGGTATATTTTCTTCATTTGATAACAAAACAAAAAACATAACTATGAATGAGATAGGAACAATTAATACTAGTAATCTAAATGCTATATTCATGACTTAAATCTTTTCCTTGAAAATATTAACATTAGACCACCAAAAGACATAAGAATAGCTGATATCCATATCCATCTTATTAGGTAGTTAATTTGAATATTTAAGACCCAACTCCCGTCGTCCAACTGATCACCTATAGTCATGTAAACATCTCTTAAAGGCGACACATGAATTGCAGTTTCGGTAGTTATTTGTCCTCTCGTGAAGTATTTTCTTTTTTCAGGACTAAGTCTAAATGAATTTGATTTTGTATCACTTACTAAAAATTTAGCTTGTATTGCATCATGATTTGATTTTTTTAATACTTTAATATCCTCAAAATAAATACTGAGATCTTTGTATGTTTCAGTTTCATTAATTTTTATGTTTATTGCTCTCTCAGAGCTGAGCACACTGTTTATTGCAATAGAAACAATAAGTAAGCCAAGGGAAAAATGAGCAACTATACTAAAGGGATTAATATATTTTTTTCTTGTTACTACTAAAAATATTTCTATTAAATATCTAATAACCAAAAGAAATCCTGCAAATAATGATGCAATAATTGTTATTGATTTAGTTTCAAAGAAAAAAACACAAAAAATAGTAACTATAATTGTAAAAAAATAGGATGCTATCTTAGGTCCACCAAAAAAAGGAATCTTTATTGTTCTTTGCCACTTCGAATCAATTGAAAAAAATAAAAAGAAGGCTGCTATAACAACAATCGGAATAAAAATAGCATTATAAAAAGGCGCTCCAACGCTTATTTTTTGTTCAAATAGATATTCATATATTAATGGATAAGTTACTCCCAACATCACAGAAAATACTAGAGAAGCAAAAAAGATATTATTAATTGATATAAAGGACTCCTTTGAAAAGGCTTTTATATTCCCAATAGATCTTACTATTGGCAGTCTGTATACAAACAATACTATTGAAATAATAATGATTGAACCAATGAATGATAAAAGATAAAGTCCTCTCTCTGGATCATTTGCAAAAGAATGAACGCTATCAATTATCCCTGATCTTACAATGAATGCACCAAAGAGACTCAAAGAAAATACCGATATGGATAGTAATATTGTCCATATTCTAAGGTTTGAGGATTTAATTGATACACTTAAAGAATGCAAAAATGCTGTTGCAGCAAGCCAAGGCATGAGCGCAACGTTCTCGACAGGGTCCCAAAACCAGTAGCCTCCCCATCCTAACTCATAATAAGCCCACCAACTTCCTAGTGTTATACCAAGTGTTAAAAAAATCCATGCAACGACAGACCATTTTCTGACAAGCTCCTCCCATTTGATATTGGAATTTCCATTTATTAAAAAAGCTAATGCACATGCAAAAGGAATAACAAAACCTACATAACCTAAATAAAGGGTTGGAGGATGAATCGCTAATGCTGGATCCTGTAAAACCGGGTTGATATCTGCTCCATTTGAAGGCGCAAAGGGCAATATAGTTTCAAAAGGATTTGATGTGATTAATAAAAAAGATAAAAAGCCTACTAGTATGAAAGATATTATCCCTATACTCATTGGCTTTAGTACTTCTTTATTATCAACTCTATTATTAAATAAATACCCCCATAGAGCTAAAAATAAAATCCATAAAAACATTGAACCTTCGTGAGCGCTCCAAATTGAGGAAACTTTATAAAATACTGGAAGGTCCGTATTTGAGTGACTCGCTATATAAGCAACTGAAAAATTATCTGAAATTGCAAGCCAGACATAGATTAAGAATGAAGAAAGTAAAAAGAAAAATGCATGTGAATATGTTCTACCTATAAGATTAGAAATATAAACATCGCCTGATCTTATAAATGAGAAACAACCCACCAACAGAAATAGTCCTGTTGCTAGTAGTGCCAAGAAATGAGAAATTTCAACTATCATCAACAATATTTAAATTTGGTGGCATGTAATTTTCGTCATGCTTTGCCAATACTTCTTCTGCTAAGAAAATATTGTCATTTAAAAAACCGAGCGCAACAACACCACTTCCCTCTTGAAACAAGTCTGGCACTATTCCTTTAAATTCTACTTTTACCGAACTTTCATAGTCTGTAATCATAAAAATAATTCTAGATTCATCTCTTGTTACTGAGCCCTCAAGCACCATTCCACCAATTTTAATTCTTTTATCGGCAGGTATATTCTGTTCCTTGAGCTCAGATGGTGTAAAGAAAAAATCTAAATTTGAATTCAAAGAATACAATATTAACGAGATGCCTGAAACTGTAAATAAAAGAACTAACAAAATGTTATAAATTCTTTTCTTTCTAATTGGATTCATTTAATTTTTTTTTAATCTTCTGAATTTTATTTTTATAGCTTATAAAAAAAGCTGCTAAGCATGATATTACTATGGAGAAAACAATCCAAACATAAATACCATGTCCATTCATATATATGGCCTCTTCAAAAGAATTAAATGCAAAACTAAACATAATCTTTTATCCATGATTTTGTTTTTTCTCTGATTAATATTTGATGCTTTGATGAAATCAAAACCAAACAAATTATTAGTCCAAAGAAACCAATAATTGACCCAATTAATGGATAAAACATTGAAGGATCAATTGATGGCTTGTCAGTTAGAGTTATAGAAGCAGATTGATGTAAAGTACTCCACCAATCAACAGATTTCTTTATTATTGGGATATTTACAGCTCCAACAATTACCAACCAAGACAAAAGCTTATCAGCCTTCTCATAATTACTAAAAGAATTATGAAGAGAGATCAAACCAAGATACATGATGAATAAAATTAGAGTTGATGTAATTCTAGCGTCCCATTGCCACCAAGTACCCCATGTAGGTATTCCCCAAAGCGAACCAGATATTAAAGCCACAAAAGTTGTCATGGCTCCAACTGGCGCAATTGCAATGATGAGATAAGCAGCCAGTTTAACTCTCCAAACCAAATAAGTAATACTCGCAAATGCCATCGCAACATATAGTGATTGAGACAAAAATGATGCAGGTACATGAAGATATATAATCCTGAACGAATTGCCTTGAACAAAGTCCTGAGGAGTAAAAAGCAGACCCCAAATCAAAGAAAAAGTGTAAATAATTAAAGATATATAAAAAATATACGGGTAAAACCTATTTACTTGAAAAAGATAGGTTTTTGGTGACGCAAATTGATGTATAAATTTTTTAATCACTGTCGTATGTGTGCGAAAAGTTTTATTCTAAATGGGCTTTTATTATATAAGATACAATAACAGGCACTATTATCATTATAATAGATAAGCATCCTAATAATAAGAGTATAAACTCTAAGAAATTAATTCCGAGCTGAATTGAAATTACACTCTTTCCTAAGACAATCAATACAGGAAGAGCTAAAGGCATTGTAACTAAAGCTCCCAATAAAGAACCTTTGTTTAAGCTCAAGGCATTTCCTAATACAAATAAATTTAGAAAAATATATGAACTTATAAGTGCCAAAGGAAATATTGATAAACTCAAAAATATCTCTTCGGTTGTTCCTAGTGAAAAAAAGAAACTCAAACCCGAAATTGGAACACCAATCATTAACCAATAGATAACGATTCTCATAGATACCAAAAACTGAAAAGAGGAATTTTTAATCATAATTTGCTCAAGGGATCCATCATTATAATCTTCAATAAAAATATCTTCTGTTGCTAACATCATTGAAATCAATATTGCTATCCATAAAACAGAAAAGAAACCGATTTCAAGTTTATCTTGCAAAAATTCAACAGTTAAAGGATAAGCCAACATAATCAACCAGAAAACTAATATTGGCCCCAACCAGCTTCTCGTTTTTTTTCTAAGTTTTAAATACTCTAATCTTAATATTTTCATTTTAATAGAAGAATTTTTGATTCTAGGGAACAGCTTATATGTGATGTATATATTATTCCTTTATTTTTATTGAGTTGGTCTTTTAAAAAATTACTTAATATTTCTTGAGTATTATCATCCAAGCCAACAAAAGGTTCATCTAGAACAATTAAATCAGATTCATTTAAAAATAGTCTTAAAAGCGCTAATTTTTTTTGCTGACCGTAAGATAAATTTGCAACATTAACTTCTAATAATTTTTTTAACCCTAAAAGATCAATATATTTCAGTAAATCTAAATGATCATCTAATTCCATCAAAAGAATATTATCCTCCAAACTTAAATAGTTTTTGAGTGCATTCTTGTGTCCTAAATAACTGATACCTTTTTCTGAATTAATCTCAATTTTTCCTTTAGTTTGATTTGTAATTCCTAGAATAATCCTAAGTAAAGTAGACTTACCAGAACCATTTGCACCTTGAACATGCAGGGCTTCACCTTTTTCAACAGTAAAAGAAAGATTGTGAAATAACTTAAAGTCATTCACTTTATAAGCAATATTTTCTGCATTTATGATCAAACTAGTGTTCATCAAAATATATCAACATTTTTTGTTCTTATTATAAGTGCTGGTAAAGGGTTTTGTGGATCAATTCGTGAATAAAATCTTTTTGCTAATTCTTTAAAAGGTGATGATCCGCACTCTCCCATACCACCAACAGAAAAATATAATCTTTTTGAAAAGTAAATTCCTTGTTCAAGATTAGGAATGCTTCTTACTTGTGAAGATATTTTCTTTATATTGTTTATAAAATCGTTTCTTTTTTCATTAAATTTGAACCAACCCCATGCTGATATATCAATCATTGCTATTTTTTTAAGCACTTCTTTTGTTTTAGTGTTTGGAATAGAAGACGGTGGAAGAAAGACGATCACATTTCCTTTAGCAGAGCTAACTAAACTATCTATATCAGCAACTATGTTTTTGTTTTGTTTGAAATTAGCAGCGATATATTGCTCTGTCTTGCTAGACTTAGGAATTTTAATATTCTTTAATCTTTCAGATGTGCCAAGAATTATAAAAGTTACTAATTCTTGGCTCAAATTCTCTATATCTTAGACAATGCTTGTTCAAAGTCAGCAATTATGTCATCAACATGCTCTAAACCAATTGAAAGTCTGACATACCCGGGGGTTATCCCAGCTGCTAATAACTCTTCCTCATTAAGCTGACTGTGGGTAGTGCTTCCGGGATGAATAGCAAGACTTCTTGAATCGCCAATATTAGCAACATGATATACCATCTCAAGTGAGTTAATAAACTTTTCTCCAGCATCTCTGCCGCCTTTAACTTCAAAGCCCATTAAGCCACCGTTACCTCTAGTCAGATATTTCTCAGCTCTTTCTTTGGCATATCCATCCATTAAAGACGGATAGCTAACTCTTTCTACTGAGTCGTGATTTGAGAGATATTCGGCTACTTTTTCTGCATTGCTACTATGCTCACGCATTCTTAAAGCAAGAGTTTCTAATCCTTGAATAAACATAAAAGCGTTAAAAGGACTCATTGCAGCTCCCATATCACGAAGTATTGTAGTTCTAGCCTTAAGTATGTATGCAATTGGGCCTAAAGGCTTAACTGCTTCCGTCCAAACTGCACCCCCATAAGAAGGGTCTGGAGTATTTAAAGCTGGTTGTCTCTCGGGGACAGCTTCCCAATCAAAATTACCGCTGTCAATAATGATTCCTCCAATTGAGGTCCCATGGCCTCCTATGAATTTTGTTGTTGAATGCATAGAAATAGCGGCACCATGATCAAACGGCTTACATATTACAGGAGCTGCTGTGTTATCAACTATTAAAGGAATTCCTAATGGTCTTCCAATTTCAGCAACTTCAGAAATTGGAAATACTTCAAAACTTGGATTTGGAAGAACCTCACCATAATAAGCTCTTGTTTTATCATCTGTAGCTTCAGCAAAATTATTTGGATCTGCAGGATCAACGAACCTCACTTCAATCCCCATATCTGATAAAACATTTTTAAATAGGTTATATGTACCACCATATAGATGAGCAGAAGCTACTATATTATCTCCATTTGTAGCTAAATTTTGAATTGCAACTGCAGAAGCTGCTTGACCGGATGCAACAGCTAAAGCACCAACACCACCCTCAAGAGCAGCAACTCTGTCTTCAAGAACAGCACAGGTTGGATTCATAATTCTTGAATAGATATTTCCAAGCTCAGATAAAGCAAAAAGGTTTGCAGCATGTTCAGTATCATCAAATTGAAAACTTGTTGTTTGATGAATTGGTACTGCAACAGAATTTGTATTTTCATCTTTTCTCCACCCTGCATGCAACCCGATTGTTTCTGGATTTGAATATGTTTTACTCATTGAATTACTCCCATTTATGATCAATATAACTATGCATAAGTATAGTAAATATTATCTAATAACGACACCCTTATTCATCGATATACTGGAATATTAATAACAAATAATTATAATTAGCGAAGGAAAATTATTATGGCAAAAAAATATACAAATTTTAGAATTGGTGGATCACCACAAAAAGTCACTGATGATTATACAGTTTGGTCAAATGACTTGTTGCAAAGAATCATTGCAAGTAAAACTGTTATTCAACCAGGGGCTTCCACAAAGGGTCATAAGCTAATTGACTCTGATGTAGTTTACATAATTACAAATGGAAGAGGTACTATGGAAATAGTTGAGTATATGAATACTGATGAAGGTCATGGCTCAAATCCATCATATGGCATTGAACACAAAGATTCTTATGATCTATCTGCTGGTGATGTTGTTTTGGTAGAGTCTGGAGACTATTGTAAGGTTGTTAATGATTCTGATCATGATCAGCTTACATATTTAAGAGTTTTCGATAGAGGCGGATGGAGACAGTAATTAAATGCTTAAAACTCAGATGAATTCCGACAAAATTGCAATGAGTCTGTCAGCTGCCTGTGCTATCCATTGTTTTTTTGCTCCTACATTGATCATATTTTCTTATGGAATATCATCTATTTCTATTGAAAGTGAATTAATCCATTATTTAATCTTATTAGTAGCAGCACCGGTTAGTATTTTCGCTCTATCTTTGGGATACAAGAATCATAAGACCCTAGGTTATTTAATTACAGGTCTATTTGGGTTATCTATTCTGGTTTTTGCTGTTCTATTCGGTGAGCCTCTTGCTGGAGAAACTGGAGAGCAATTCATTACGCTTTTAGGTTCTTTAGTCGTTGCCTTTTCACATTTCAAAAACTATAAAACATGTCAGGAAGTTGAGTGCTCTTGTCATGAAGATCAAATTAATTAAATTTCACTAAATCTTATTTTTGCGACCATAGGAAGATGGTCTGAGACACCTGTTTTTTTTATTGGATTGAATCTTATGGGCTTGCCGGTATCTTTATATGCATTTTGATCAGTTATATGAAGTTTTATAGTATTTGGAATGTAATTTATATTTCTATTTTGAGATAAAAAAATAGTATCCAAAAAACTCCATGATTTACCATAACTGTAGTAATAGGTTCCTTTACATTTATCACAACCTCTTAGATGGGCAACCTCCCAAACATCTTCTTGGTCTTTGTATATATAAAGTTGGCTATCCTCTTCTATATTTACATTAAAATCACCTAGTGCAACAGATGGCATACTATGCTGATTAACTAACTCTTTTAACTTATCCAATGAATCAATTCTCATTGAAACATCGTGATATCCTGCTGGAAAATGAACATTGTAAACTTTCAATTTGTTATTATTGATTTTAATTGTAGTGTCTAGAATTGGTCTGGTATCTTTATCCTCAAATTCACCAGAAAATTTTATGTAATGAAGTTTAGAATTCAATATTTTATATTTCGTGATTATTGCGTTATCAATACCTCTATAATCTCTGCTTTCTATTAACTCAAAATCAACATATCCGAAAGGCTTCAGCAAATTAAAAAGCTGCTCAAGAATATTTTCATTCTCAACTTCTTGCAAAGCCAAAATATCAGGTCCATCTTTATCATAAGCAACTATATCTTTGACGATATTTTTTAACTTTGCGTCTTTTGTATCTTTATCCCAGTCTAGATTTAAACATTCATTCTTCCATGAATTTACTCGTATTTTCATACAGGAATCTATATGCTGTTTTGATTTTTTAAGTTCTATTGGTAAATAAGCCTTATCATCTTTATATGGATCATCGAATACATCGAACAGATTATTAACATTCAGTGTCATGACTGAAAACTCTGATTCACTGAAAGCCGGTAAAATTAGGAAAAAAAAGAAGGAAAATCTTATTGCAAATTTATGCATCCATGTCCTTTATGAAAAGCTTTACGTCAAATGATAGCTCTGATTTAGTGTGTTGCTCGTCAGTAACATTACATAAATGAAGAAGCCTCTCACTTGGAAATTCAACTATTTTTCTTTTATGTAAGTCAATATGACCAAGAACTGTTTCAAATATTGCAGCAGTTTCTTTATCCTCATTCTGCAATATGCCAACAAAATGAAGTAATTTTTTATTAACTTTATAGAGCATAAATGAAGGATAGACTTTATCATCAAGTCGAAACTCTTTAAGGTATCTGATGTTATCCTCAAGTGTAAAAGTGGAAAAACCACTTTCTAGATAATCATCTCCAAACCCTAATTCATCAATATAAAAAGATGTATAGGTACTATCAAACAGTTGATAATAGTAATTTACATTCATGTGACCATTGTGATCACACATTTCTTGGGTAACTGTTATAGATTCTGGGTTATAGGGTAATGGTTTCATAAGTTCAAATATAAGCAAAAAAAAGCCCAGTTTTACACTGGGCTTTT
>CEVF01040835.1_pt1 | contig 9983 bp, 8 predicted proteins | sample 356441 | NCBI WGS metagenome assembly CEVF01 (sample SAMEA2622765, study PRJEB7988) | marine metagenome | biome: marine biome (ENVO:00000447); feature: surface water layer (ENVO:00002042); material: "saline water (ENVO:00002010), including plankton (ENVO:xxxxxxxx)" | depth 5 m
GGTGTCCTGTGCCGCCTATGCCCTGGTGGCCTGGCGGACGACGCCCGCGCTCGCCGGCTGGCCGGAACGCCGCGCCGGCTGATCAGCGCCGCACGAGCCGATACAGGCCGATGGTGAACAGGGGAATCAGGAACACCACCAGGTAGCCCCAGGCGATGCGCCCGTAGCCGCCGGCGATGAGATCGACCACGCCGACCATGGACAGCAGCGACGAGGCGACCAGCGCCACCGCGGCGACGCCGGCGTGGGCCCAGCGGGACAGGGTCTCGCCGCGCCGTTCCCGCCACCAGCCGTCCAGGCGCTCGATCAGCCCCTGGATGTTGCCGGCGCCGGTCTCGACGAAGGTGCCGAACAGCACCACCAGGTAGAGGCCGTGCAGCAGCGGCACCGCCAGGCGTTCGAACATGGCGTACACCGGCAGGGGCTCCTCGACGATGCCGGGCCAGGCGCCGACGAAGCTGAGGTGGAACATGGCGGCGGGCAGCATGGTGATGATGCCGCCGGCGAGGCCCGACAGCAGGGCCTGGCGGCGGGTCTCGATGGCCCGGGCGGCGTACAGGATCACCGGCACCGCGGCGACGTTGTACAGCGCGTACTGCAGCGCCGACAGCACCCAGGCGCCCTCCACCTGCCAGTCGAACGCGCCTTCCGGCAGGGGTCCCGCCCGCATCACCACGGTGACGAAATAGGCGATGAACACGACGTACAGGAACGCGCTCCAGCCGGCCAGGATGCGTGTCACCCATTCCCGGCCGAAGAAGTTCAGCGTCACCACGGCGACCAGCAGCAGGGCGCCGCCGGCGGCCGCCGGCAGGCCGACCTCCCGGCTCAGGATCTCCCCCGCGGCGGCGCCCATGACGGCGAGCACCAGGATGAACAGCGCGACCGCCAGAATCTCGAACAGGAACCAGGCGCGGCCCAGCAGGATCTTGAAGAACGTGCGGTAGTCGTAGGCGGCGAACTGCTGCGCCAGCGCCAGCGACAGGGCGAACACGACGGCCATCAGGCTGGTGGCCAGAATCATTCCGGCCAGGCCGTTGCCGATGCCGTGGCGGGTGAAGAACTCCACCAGCTCCCGGCCGGTGCCGTAGCCGCCGGCGATGTTCACGGACTGCAGGATCGCGCCCGGCAGCACGTAGATGCGCAGCCAGCGGATCATGCCGGCGCCGGGCCGCGGCGGAGGAGCGGGCAGGGCCGTCTCACTCGACGATGGCCTGGTAGGTCAGCACCTGGAAGTCCTGGCGGATGTCGAGATGGGTGTAGGGGCGGACCTGGGTCATCAGCACGGCGACCAGCTCCTGCTCAGGGTCGATCCAGGACAGCGTGCAGTAGGCGCCGCCCCAGTACGCGGTGCCCACGGACATGGGCATCGCGGTCTCGCCGCGGTCGAGCACGATGCCGTAGCCGAGGCCGAAGCCCATGCCCGGTCCCGGCAGCCACAGCGGCAGATCGCCGGTGTGGTTCTCCAGCATCAGGCTCACGGTGGCGGGGGCGAGCAGGCGCACCCCGTCCAGGGTGCCGCCGTTCAGCATCATCTGCTGAAAACGCAGGTAGTCCGAGGCCGTGGACACCAGGCCGCCGGCGCCGCGAAACAGCTTCTTCGGGCCGCTCACCCAGCGGCTGCCGGCGCCGGCGGGGTCGTCCAGCTCGATGGTCAGGTCCTCACCGGGCCGGTACTGGGCGGCCAGGCGGTCGGCGCGATCGTCGTCCAGGAAGAAACGGGTGTCGGTCATGCCCAGCGGGTCGAAGATCTCCTCGGCCAGAAAGCGGTCCAAAGGCCGCCCCGAGAGGACTTCCACGAGCCGGCCCACCACGTCCGTGGCCGCCGAGTACTGCCACGCCGTGCCGGGATGGTAGTTGAGCGGCAGCGACGCCAGCCGCTCGATGTAGGCGGCCAGGTCGTCTTCGGGGCGGGCCTGCATGGTCTCGCGGTAGAACTCGGTATTGCCGATGTAGTTGTTGGCGAGCCCCGCCGTGTGGGTCAGCAGATCGCGCACGGTCATGGGCCGCTCGGGCGCCACCAGCTCGCCGGTCTGGCCGCTGGCGTCACCGGTGGTCGACACCTTGGCGTCGGCGAATTCCGGCAGGAAGTCCGCCACCGGGTCGCGGAGCTGAAAAGCGCCCTGCTCCCAGAGCATCATCAGCGCCACCGACGTGATGGGCTTGGTCATGGAGGCGATCCGGAAGATCGTGTCCGGTGCCATCGGTTGTCCGCCCTCGACGTCCATGCTGCCGCGGACCTCGAAGTGCACCAGCCGGCCCCGGCGCATGATCGCCGTGACCGTCCCGGGCACCAGGCCCTCGTCGATGTAGCGCTGCATCACCGGGCCGATCCGCGCGAGTCGCTCCGGGTCCATGCCGACGGCGGCTGGGTCGGCTTCGGGCAGCGCCGAAGGCCGGCCGGAGGCGGCAGCGGCCGCCCCGGCGAGCAGGCAGTACGAAACGATGGCGGCGACGGCGGCGGCCGCGACGGATGCTCTGGTCATGGATCCTCCCCGATCCCTTCCCGGCGTCCTGACGCTCGGGTCAGGACTTCCGAGTGTGTTTCAGCACACTGGTGTGCCCCGCCCGCTTGCGCCGCGGACGGAAATCGAAATAGGTCTTGTGGATCTCGTCGTGCACCTGATTCAGGCGCACCTGACACTGATCGAGATACTCGGACACCCCGGCGGCGGTCATCCCGCGCACGTCGGTGGCGGACAGCTCGCGGCGGATGCGGTTCACCGCCCGCATCGGCTTGTCGTGCCGGGGCAGGGCCCGCAGGTTGTTGCGTATCGAGTTCAGCCCGTAGGCGAGCGAGCGGGGCAGACGCGGATCGTTCATCAGGAAGTCCATCACCGGCCCCTGGGTGACCGGCTCGGCCACCGTGGTGTTGTAGCTCTGCAGGGCATACAGGGCCCGCAGCACGCTGCGCCACTGGATGTCGGCGAAGGGCTCGAGCTCGGCGGCGGAGTCCCAGAACGTGCCGGTGCCGACGTCGATCATGCGCGTGGTCATGTCGGCCCGTTCCAGGAACTGGCCGATCCGCAGGAAGTTCCAGTGGGCGTCGTGGAGCATGTTGGCGGACATGTAGCCGTCCACCTGCTGGGCGTACTCGGTGATGGTGGTGAGCCCCGACACGCGCCGGGTGCGGGACAGCGGCTCGGTGAGCTGGTCCTTGGCGAACAGATACGCCTCGTTGACGAACTCGAAGGCAGGGCGCGGGATGATGCCGCGCAGGGTGCGGGCGTTCTCCCGGGCCCAGGACAGGCTCTGGATCAGCGAGGCCGGATTGCGCTGGTCGTTGATCAGGAACCGGCAGACGTTCTTCTCGGTGGTGTCGTCGAACAGCTCGTCGTAGAGCTCGGTGCTGCCGGTGATGGCCACCAGCGGGCGCCAGCCGAGCGGCATGCGCCGGGGCATGTCGAACAGCAGATTGGCGTGGACCGAGACCAGCCTCGCGGTGGTCTCGGCGCGCTCGATGTAGCGGCCCAGCCAGTAGCTGCGCTCGGCGGTGCTGGACAGGGTATGGGCGTTCATTCCAGATCCACCACCCAGGTGTCCTTGCTGCCGCCGCCCTGGGAGGAGTTCACGACGGTGGAGCCCTTGCGCATCGCCACCCGGGTGAGGCCGCCGGTGGTGACGTAGGTTTTCCTGCCGGACAGGATGAACGGGCGCAGGTCCAGGTGGCGGGGCTCGGCGTGATGGTTGACCAGGGTCGGCGCCGTCGACAGCAGCAGCATGGGCTGCGCCATGTAGTTGCGCGGGTTGGCGAGAATCTGTCGGCTGAACTTGTCCCGCTCGTCCCGGGTCGCCTTGGGACCGATGAGCATGCCGTAGCCGCCGGACTCGTTGGCCGGCTTCACCACCAGCTTGTCCAGGTTGTCCAGCACGTAGTCGCGCTGCTCCTTGTCGACGCAGCGGTAGGAGGGCACGTTCGGCAACAGCGGCTCCTCGTCCAGGTAGTAGCGGATGATGTCCGGCACGTACGTGTAGATCACCTTGTCGTCGGCGACGCCGCAGCCGGGCGCGTTCGCAAGGGCCACGTTGCCCGCCCGCCAGGCGCGCATCAGGCCGGGCACGCCGAGCTGGGATTCCGGGTTGAACACCTCGGGATCCATGAACAGGTCGTCGATGCGGCGGTAGATCACGTCCACCTGGATCAGACCGTCGATGGTGCGCATGTAGACCCGGTCGTCCCGGCCTACCACCAGGTCCGAACCCTGGACGAGCTGGGCGGACATGGCGTTGGCCAGGTAGGCGTGCTCGAAGTAGGCCGAGTTGTAGATGCCGGGCGTCAGCACGGCGATCTGCGGCGACTTCATGTCCGACAGGGAGCGCAGGCACTCGGCGAGCTGGTCGGGATAGTCGTCCACGGGGTAGATGACGTACTCCTCGAACAGCTCGGGAAACACCCGCTTCATCACCTCGCGGTTCTCGAGCATGTAGGAGACGCCGGAGGGCACCCGCAGGTTGTCTTCCAGCACGTAGAACCTGCCGTCGGCGTCGCGGACCAGATCGGTGCCGCAGACGTGGGACCACACCCCGTGGGGCGGGTCGATGCCCACGCACTCCGGGCGGAATTCCTTGGATTTCTCGATGTACTCCCGCGGCAGGATGCCGTCGTCGAGGATCTTCTGGTTGTGGTAGATGTCGTCGATGAAGCGGTTGAGGGCATCCACGCGCTGCTTGAGACCCGCAGCCACCTGATCCCACTCGCGCTTCATGATCAGCCGGGGAATGATGTCGAAGGGCCACTCCCGGTCGATGGATCCGCTGCCTTCGCCGGTGTAGACGGTGAAGGTGATGCCCATGGACCGGATGGCCAGCTCGGCCGCGGTCTTGCGCTCGGCGATCTCCTCGTCGGAGAGCTGGCTGAGCACCCGGCAGAGGTTCCCCGCCCCGGTGCGGGCGCGCCCCTTCGGCGTGATGAGCTCGTCGAAGAAGGCGTCGGTGCGGTATTCGCTCCAGTTTATGGTCATGCAGTCCCTGGCCCGCGTGGTCGAGACGAAATTCGCACAAATGCGATGCGAGTTCCACTGTGATCGCTCCCCATGCGATGGGGCGAACCTCTACAATGGCGTCATGCTCGACGGCACCATTCATCCCGATTACGCCGACGTCGCGTCGACGCTGATCCGCCAGATTCCCCGCGACCGGCACGGCGGCTCCGCCGTGTGCGTCTACCATCGGGGGCGCAGCGTCGTGGACATCTGGGGCGGCGCGAAGAACGGCGCCGGAGAACCCTGGGCGCGGGACACCACCGCGCCGTCTTTCTCCACCACCAAAGGCGTGCTGTCGACGCTGCTGCACATTCTGGTGGATCGGGGCAAGGCCGGCTACGACGACCCGATCGCCGCGCACTGGACCGCGTTCGGCTGCCGCGGCAAGGAGCGGATCACCATCCGCCAGGCGCTGTGCCACGAGGCCGGGCTGTACCGCATCACCGATCTGGTCTCGAGCCCCCGGGAGCTGCTCGACTGGGATCACATGAAGGCGCGCATCGCCGACGCCGAACCGGTGCACGCGCCCGGCGATGGCCAGGGCTACCACGCGTTGACCTACGGGTGGCTGATCGGCGGGCTCATCGAGGAGATCGACGGCCGCCCCCTGCAGCGGGTGCTGGCCGAGGAGCTGGTGGATCCCCTCGGCCTCGACGGTGCCTTCATCGGCATGCCTCACAACGAGCTCTACCGGCGCGCCGAGCTGGTGCACGGCGTGTCCCGTCCGGGGAGCGAGAAGCCGGAGTGGCAGGCGACGCTGCGGGCCTGGGTGGGCGGCGGGCTGGCCGCGCTGGGGGTCGACATCGACGAGTTCGACGCGGCGCTCAATCCGTTCACCGAAGCATTCGACTGGAACGACGAGGCGGTGGTGCAGGCCGTGATCCCCGCCGCCAACGGCCAGTTCACGGCGCGCTCCCTGGCCCGGGTCTACGCCATGCTCGCCGGCGGCGGTGAGCTCGACGGCGTGCGTGTGCTGTCCGAGGAGCGGGTGCGGGAGATCGCCCGCGTACGCAATCGCGGTCGGGACCGGGTGCTGCTCATTCCCATGCACTGGCGGATGGGCTACCACCGGGTCTTCACTCTCGGCGCCAGCGCGCCGCTGGCCTTCGGGCACTACGGCTACGGCGGCAGCGGAGCGTTCTGCGATCCGTCCCGGGAGCTCGCGGTGGCGCTGACCACCAACAGCGGGTCCGGCACGCCCATGGGCAACAGCAACGTGCCGCGCATCGCGCGGGCGGCCATCCGCGCCGTGGACAGGCTGCGTCGATGAGAGACGGCTTCGAGGCGGTCGTCGACGTGCTGGCGCCCCGGCGGCGCATCGCCGTGATCACCGGCGCCGGCTGCAGCACCGCGTCGGGCATCGGCGACTACCGGGATCGGCAGGGCGCCTGGAAGCGCCGGCCCCCGGTACAGATGCAGGCCTTTCTCGATCAGCCGGCCACCCGCCGTCGCTACTGGGCGCGCAGCATGCGCGGCTGGCCGGTGATGGCCGCTGCCCGGCCGAACGACGCCCATCGGGCGCTGGCGGCGCTGGAGCGGGACGGCCGCGTGCACGGCCTGATCACTCAGAACGTCGACGGCCTGCACCAGCAGGCGGGACACCGGCGCGTCCTGGAGCTGCACGGCGCGCTGGCCGAGGTGCTGTGCCTCGGCTGCGGCGACCGCGTCTCCCGGGCGTCGGTGCAGCGGCGTCTGGAACGGGACAACGCGTTCGTGCTGCGGGCGGCGGCCGCGGCGGCACCGGACGGCGACGCCGATCTGGCCGAGGATCTGGATCTGGCGGATTTCCGGGTGCCCGCCTGCGAGCGCTGCGGCGGTGTGCTGAAGCCGGACGTGGTGTTCTACGGCGACTCGGTGCCGCGGGAACGGGTGGCCGATGCCGCCGACCTCGTCGACAATGCCGATGCTCTGCTGGTGGTGGGTTCCTCGCTGATGGTGTTCTCGAGTTTTCGCTTCGCCCGGCGCGCCCACGAGCGGGGCATACCGCTCGTGGCCGTCAACGAGGGCGTCACCCGGGCCGACGACCGGCTCACCGCCAAGCTTGCGGCCGACTGTGCACAGGCGCTGCCGCGGCTCGCCGCGACGCTGTCCGGAGACGGGATGCAGGGGGCTGCCGGCGGATGATGTCAGCGGCGTCGTCATGGCTGCAGCGCTGCGCCGCGCTGCCGGTTCTCCTGATGCTGGCGTCTGCCGGTCAGGCCGCTGCCGGGTCATCCAGCGTCGACTGCGAGCCGCTGACCGGGCTCGACGAAGAGGCCCTGGCCACCTACCGGTTCGAGAGCGGCCGGGAGCCGTGGCAGCCGCTGCCGCCGGACGCGGACTACCAGCTCGGCGAGATCACCGTGGTGCGCCAGGACGTCTTCGAGCGCGCCGACAACTGGCTCCAGCGTCAGGCCAACCGCTATCACGTCCGCACCCGCGAGCGGGTGGTGCTGAGCGTGCTGCCCATGCGCTCCGGCGAACGGGTCGATGCGCGCCTGCTGGCGGAAGCGGAGCGCCTGCTGCGGGCCAAGAACTACCTCTACGACGCCCGGGTGATCCCGCGCCGCCGCTGCGGCGACGTGCTGGACATCTACGTCGTCACCCGGGACGTGTGGACTCTGATGCCCAGGGTCTCGGTGACCCGGGCGGGGGGCGAGACCGATCTGGGGCTCGGCGTCGGCGATACCAACGTCGCCGGCCTCGGCAAGACGCTGGCGCTGGGCTTCGACCGGGACGAGGACCGACGGGGCTGGAGCCTGTCCGCCAGCGACCCGAACATCCGCGACAGCCGCTGGGCGGCGGATCTGTTCGTCGTGGACAACGACGACGGGGAGCTTCTGGCTGCCAGCCTGCGCCGGCCGTTCTTCGCCCTGGACACGCGCCGCTACTTCCGTCTGGACGGCAGCCGGTTCGACCGCGAGGAGGGCCTCTACTATCTCGGCGACGAGATCTGGGAGTACCGGGCGGAGACCGAGAGCGCCCGGGTGGCGGCGGGCTGGTCGCCGGGCCTGCGGGGCCGCTTCGTGAACCGCTTTCTGCTCGGCGTCGCCGTCGAGGACCATCGCTTCGAGCTGCCGCCGACGCTGCTGGCTGCGTTTCCCGACATCACGGACCCCGAGCGTCGCTTCGTCTACCCCTTCATCGGTTACCAGAACCTGGAGGACGATTACGACAAGCGCGTCAACGTCGACCGGGTGCGGCGCACGGAAGACCTGGCGCTCGGCCGCAGTGTCTACGTCGAGCTGGGTTATTCGAGCGACGCCACGGGCGGCGATGGCGAGTACCTGGTCGGCCGGGTGAACGTCGGCGACGCGGCCTGGCTGACGCCGCGCCAGCTCCTCACGGGGCGCGCCTGGGCGAACGGCTACTTCGACCTGGACGCGGACCGCAGCGAGAACCTGTTCCTGGGCGTGCTGGCGGAGTATCGGTACCGGCATGCGACCAAGTGGAGCCTGGCCGTGCGGGCCTCGGCCGCCGCGCTGAAGAACCCGACCCTGGACCGTCAGCTCCTGCTCGGGGGCAGCGACGGTCTGCGCGGCTACCCCAACCGCTATCAGATCGGTGATCGGCGCTTTCTCGTGACCGTCGAGGAACGCTACTACTCGAACATCTATCCGCTGCGTATGTTCCGCCTGGGCGCCGCCGCCTTCGTGGATGCCGGCCGGGCATGGTACGAGGACGAGGCGCCGCCATGGCTGCCGGCGGACGACGGCAGCCATCGTGACGAGCTGGTAAACGTGGGCCTGGGGCTGCGTCTCGAGTCCACCCGGACCCGCGGCGACGCGATCATTCACCTCGACGTGGCCATGCCGCTGCGCGACGGACCCGGCGTGCGGGACGTCGAGGTGACGCTGACGGCCAAGCAGACCCTCTGAGTTGAGCGGCCCGAACCGCTGGGCTATAGTCGCGGCACGTCTGATGTCGGGTCCCCAGCTTCCGGGCTGATGGCCGGACATGCAGCTCTCTCTACACCCGGGGTTCTCTGCCAGTTCCATGAGCGGATACACGACGAGCGAAGTCTCCGAGCTCATCGGCCTCAAGCCCACGCAGGTCCGTCACTTCGTCCGCCGCTCCCTCATCGCGCCGGCGCGGGGGGAACGCGGCGAGTACCGTTTCGGCTTTCAGGACGTGGTGCTGCTGCGTACCGCCAAGGGGCTGCTGGAGTCCAAGATGTCGGCGCGCCGCGCCATGCGGGTGCTGCTCAAGGTTCGCTCTGATCTCGGCGATGCCAAGGGCCTGGCCTCGGTGCGCATCTTCGCCGAGGGCAGCAACGTGCTGGTGCGCGAGGACAACCGGGTCTGGGAGGCCGAGACCGGCCAGACCCAGTTCGATTTCGAGGCCCAGGAGCCGGCCCGGCAGGTCGCCCGCCTCGGCGACCGCGAGGACCTGGTCGTGGTCCGCGAGCCGGACACCATGGACAGCGACGACTGGTACAACCTCGGGCTGGATCTCGAGGACGCGCGGTCGCCGCGGGCGCGGGACGCCTATCTCAAGGCCATCGAGCTCAATCCCCGGAACGCCGACGCGTTCGTCAACCTGGGGCGGCTGATGCAGCTCGACGGTGATCTCAAGCGCGCCAAGCGCCATTACGAGCGCGCCCTGGACCTGGTGCCGAATCACCAGCTCGCGCTCTACAATCTCGGTACGGTGTTCGACGAGCTGAACGAGCTCGAGAGTGCCGCCGACTTCTACCAGCGCGCGCCGTCGGTGCCGGATGCCCACTTCAACCTGGCGCGCATCAGCGAGCTGCTCGGCGACGAGCTTTCCGCGCGCCGCCACATGCGCCAGTACCGCCAGCTCGTCGACGTCGATTGACGCGGCGGCCGGCGGCCGCTCAGCCGTCGTAGCGGAGACCGTCCTCGAGGAGCGCGGCCGGATCGTCGGCGCAGGCGCGGACACGGTCGAGCGGAAACACGTAGTAGCGGGTCGAGTCCGCCTGGCGCACCACCACGTTGAACCGGCCCGGGTCGTCGCGCAGCTCGACACCGGCGCCGTGGCGGCAGACCACCCCGGCGACCG
>CEVF01004133.1_pt1 | contig 9976 bp, 8 predicted proteins | sample 356441 | NCBI WGS metagenome assembly CEVF01 (sample SAMEA2622765, study PRJEB7988) | marine metagenome | biome: marine biome (ENVO:00000447); feature: surface water layer (ENVO:00002042); material: "saline water (ENVO:00002010), including plankton (ENVO:xxxxxxxx)" | depth 5 m
GCGCCAGCCGGCCCGCGGGCCGCTGCGCCAGCGCGCCGACCAGCGCCGCCGGCCCCGATCGAGCTCGAGCGCCACCAGCGCCCACCGCCCGTGCCGGTCCGCGATGTCCGCCTGCCAGCCCCAGGCGCCCCAGGAGCGGCAGCGCACCGCCTGCACGTCGCCGGCGTGGACGTGGGGCAGGCGCTGCCAGTCGAGCAGGTTCTCGTACAGCCGCTCGAGGGACACGGGCAGGTGGCGGCGCAGGCCGCCCAGGTCGAGCAGCTCCGCTTCGCCGCCGGGGGCCAGCCGGGTCGAGGCGGTCATCGCCGGCCCGGCTCCGGCCCGCCGGACCCGCGCCGGCATTGCGCAGTGCACGATTGACTTGGGTACGGGGCTCTGGTGATATCAACCGCGGGGAGGAAAGGGAGTTGCGGACAACGCGCCCTTTTCGCGAGGGGCGGCCGAGCTGATGCTCGGCCGACTCGTTTCTGGCCCCGGAAAATTCCGCCGTTCGCACCACCGGCTGCTGCGCAGACGCCGCCCCGCACCTCGATCCACCCGCCTCCGGGCATGCCCCCGACCGACGGCCTTTCCGGCCCCGTCACCAGGCGCCGTCTTCGCCGCGCTGCCCGAGCAGGTCGCTCAGCCGCCGGCTGTTGGCACCGACCGTCCGCTCGATGAAGTCGTCGAGCTGCTCCTCCCCGGCGAAGGCCACGAGCTGACCTTCCAGCAGAAGCTGCGCGTAGCCGTGGACGTGGCTCCAGCCGAGCAGCACGTCCTCCATCAGCGCCGCGTCCTGCACCCGCTCGGCGAGCTCGGCCGGGGCCACGTCCGGCTCGCCACGCAGACGGGTGATGGTGCCCGTCAGCTCGGCGAACGCCCGGGCGGATGCCGCGGCGAGGGTACGGTTGCAGGGATCGAGGCCGTCGGACCGGAACATCAGCCGGAAATGCGCGGGATGCCGCCGCGCGAACGTCACGTAGGTGCGCGCCGCCGCCGTGAACCGCCGGCCCGGATCCTCGCCGGCGGCCTCCCGCGCCGCGACCAGCGCTTCGGTCAGACGGTCGAAGCCGCGCGCCGCCACTTCCGAGAGCAGCGTCGAGACGTCAGGGAAGTGATGCTTGGGCGCGGCGTGGGACACGCCCGCCCGCCGGGCGCAGGCGCGCAGGGTCAGCCCACCGAGCCCCTCCTCCCGCAGCAGCGACTCGGCAGCCTCCAGCAGCGCCTCCCGCAGGTCGCCGTGGTGGTAGCCGGCCCGGGACCGGGCGTGCCCGGCGGTCTCGCTCACGTCGCCTCCGAGCGGCGCACCGTGAAGCGGAACGCCAGCCCGTCGATGGTCACCTCGACGCCGCCGGTCAGTCCGGGCTCGCGCTCGAACACCACCGCGAGCACCTCGCCGGCGACGTACGCCGCGTGCTCCTGCGCGGCGCGGACGAGGGCCTCCTCGCCGTCGAACCGCACCAAGATGCGGTCGGCCACGTTCAGGTCCATTTCCTTGCGGTGACGCTGGATCCGGTTGACGATCTCGCGGGCATAGCCGCCGCGCAGCAGCTCGTCGTCGAGCGCCGTGTCGAGATCCACGGCGATGGCGCCGTTGGACACGGTGTTGGTGCCGTCACGCGGCTGCTGCACGACCTCGATCTCTTCGCTGGTGAAGCGCTCGCCGTCGATCTCGATCCAGCCGTCCCGGGACAGGCCGCCGATCCGGTCGGAGTCGAGCCCCCGGATCGCCTGGGTGAAGGCCTTCATGCGCTTGCCCAGCCGTTTGCCGAGCACGGGAAAGTTCGGCTTGGCCGCGATTTCGATGTAGGCGGCCTCGTCGCTGTCGTAGCGGACCGCCAGCACGTTCAGCTCGGAGCGGACGTAGCCCTCCAGCCGTTCGAGCTCGTCGAGCACGGCGCGGTCCCGATGGACGACCGTGAGCGAGCGCAGCGGCGTGCGCAGACCGATCTTCACCTCCTCCCGCTTCTGCCGTCCGAGCAGCACCACCTGCTGCATCAGCGCCACCGACGACTCCAGCTCAGGCCGCGACCACTGGGGCTCCGGCGTGGGGTAGTCGCACAGGTGCACCGACGCCGGCGTCGGCTCGCCGCCGCCCAGCGCGCCGAGCTCCCGGTAGACGTGCTCGGCGAGGAACGGCGCGAACGGCGCCATGACCTGGCACAGCTCGTAGAGCGCCGTGTACAGGGTGCTGAAGGCGGCGATCTTGTCCGCGGTGATGTCCTCGCCCCAGAAGCGCGACCGGTTCAGCCGGATGTACCAGTTGGTGAGGTCCTCGATGAAGTCGAAGAGCTGGGGCACCACGTTGTACAGGCGGTATCCCTCCATCTCCTCGGCCACCCGGGCCTTCAGGGTCTGGAGCCGGGACAGGATCCACTGATCCAGCACGTTCTCGCCGACGTGGTGGCCCTTGTCAGGGGACCACTGGTCGATCTCGGCGTAGGTGCGCAGGAACGAGAAGGCGTTGTACCAGGGCAGCAGCGCGCGGCGCGTCATGTCACGCACGCCGGCGTCGGCGAAGCGCTGCTCCTCGCCGCGCACCAGGCCGGAGTTGATCAGGTACAGGCGCAGCGCGTCGGCGCCGTAGGTCTCCATGAGCTCGTCCGGCGGCGTGTAGTTGCGCAGCCGCTTGGACATCTTGCGGCCGTCTTCCGCCAGCACCATGCCGTTGACGATGACGTTGCGGAACGCCGGCTTGTCGTAGAGCGCCGCGGCCAGCACCGTCAGGGTGTAGAACCAGCCCCGGGTCTGATCGAGACCCTCGGCGATGAACTCGGCCGGGAACCCCGCCTTGAACATCTCCTCGTTCTCGAACGGATAGTGAAGCTGGGCGTAGGGCATCGAGCCGGACTCGAACCAGCAGTCGAGCACCTCTTCCACGCGTCGGTAGGTGCCTTCCTCGCCGGGCAGCTCGAAGGTCAGCGGGTCGACGTACTCCCGGTGCAGGTCGTCCACCCGCACGCCCGTGTAGCGCTCCAGCTCGTCGATGGAGCCGATGCACACCCGGTTGCCGGTGACGTCGTTCTCCCAGATGGGAATGGGGGTGCCCCACACACGGTTGCGGGAGATCGACCAGTCGATGGCGCCCGCCAGCCAGTTGCCGAAGCGGCCCTGCTTGATGTGCTCCGGCACCCAGTGGATCTGCTCGTTGGCGGCCAGCAGCCGGTCGGTGATCGCGGTCACCGCCACGTACCAGGACGGGATCGCGCGATAGATCAGCGGCGTGTCCGACCGGTAGCAGAACGGATAGCTGTGCTGGATGACGTCCTGCCGGAACAGGGCGCCGGAGTCCTTGAGGTGGCGGATGATGTGCCGGTCGGCATCCTTCACGTATTCGCCTGCGAAGTCGGCGACCTCGTCGGTGAACACGCCGTTCATGGTCACCGGGCAGACGAAGGCGTCGATGCCGGCGGCCTTCAGCACCCGGTAGTCGTCCTCGCCGAAGGCGGGGGCCTGATGGACGAGCCCGGTGCCGCTGTCGGTGCTGACGTAGTCGTCCATGACGACCTGGAACGCGCCCAGGGCGGCCTGGTCGGCGAAGTAGGGGAACAGCGGCCGGTAGCGGCGGCCGAGCAGCTCCCGGCCCTTCAGCCGCGCCTCGATCTCGAAGTCGCCGTAGGCGCCGAGCCGTTCTTCGGCCAGATAGAGGTGCCGGCCGCTCTCGGGGTCCCGCACCTTCACGTAGTCGATGTCCGGGCCCACGCAGATGGCCAGGTTGGACGGCAGCGTCCACGGGGTCGTGGTCCACGCCGCCAGGTAGGCGTCCTCGTCTTCCAGAGCGAACAGCACCGTCACGGACGGGTCCTGCACGTCCATGTAGTTCATGTTCGCTTCGAAGTTGGACAGCGGCGTGCCGAGCGCCGTGGACAGGGGCATGATGCGCACGCCCTGGTAGACCAGGCCCTCGTCCCACAGCCGCTTGACCACCCACCACACCGACTCCATGAACGACGGGTCCATGGTCTTGTAGTCGTCGTCGAAGTCGACCCAGCGGCCCAGCCGGGTGATGGTCTGGCGCCACTCGGACACGTAGCGCTGCACGATGGACCGGCACTGGGCGTTGTAGCCGGCGACGCCAAGCTCCTCCACGGCCTGCTGGGCGGACATGTTGAGCTGTTTGTCGATCTCGTGCTCGATGGGCAGGCCGTGGCAGTCCCAGCCGAACCGGCGCAGCACGTAGCGGCCCTTCATGGTCCAGTACCGGGGCACGATGTCCTTGATGGTGCTGGCGACGATGTGGCCGTGGTGGGGCAGGCCGGTGGCGAACGGCGGGCCGTCGTAGAAGATGTACGGCTTCTTGTCCCGCGTCTTCGCCAGGGTTTTCTGGAAGACTTCCCCCTCCCGCCAGAACGCGAGCACGTCGTGCTCCATGTCCACGAAGGAGAAGGACGAGCCAGTTTGCGCTGGTTCAGCCATATCGTCAGCGGGGTGTTCCAAAAGGCCGCGCATTGTACCCTGATTCTTTCCGTACCACCGCGAGGACACCATGGAATTCGGCGCAGTCTTTCCCCACAACGAGATCGGCACGGACCCGGGCGCGATCCGCGCCTTCGCCCAGGGCGTGGAGGCCCTGGGCGCCACCCATCTGCTGATCTACGACCACGTGCTGGGCGCCGACCCGGACCGCCCCGGCGGCTGGAAGGGCCCCTACGACAAGGACGTGGCGTTCCACGAGCCGCTGACCACCTTCGCCTACATCGCCGCCGTCACCGAGCGCATCGAGCTGGTCACCACGGTGCTGATCCTGCCCCAGCGGCAGACGGCCCTGGTGGCCAAGCAGGCCGCGGAAGTGGCGATACTGTCCGGCAACCGGCTGCGCCTCGGCGTCGGCACCGGCTGGAACCGGATCGAGTATCAGGCGCTGAACGAGGATTTCGGCACCCGCGGCCGGCGCCAGGCGGAACAGGTCGAGCTCATGCGCCGGCTGTGGCAGGAGGACTCGCTGACCTTCGAGGGGGAGTTCCACACCGTCGACGCCGCCAGCATCAACCCGCGGCCGTCGAAGCCGATCCCGGTTTGGTTCGGCGGCTCCGCGCCGGCGCTGCTCGAGCGCTGCGGCCGCCTCGGCGACGGCTGGATCCCGCTGATGGGCCCGAACGACGCCGCCCGGGAATGCATCGACACCATCGCCCGCCACCGCCGGGACGCGGGCCGGTCCATGGACGGCTTCGGCATCCAGGCCCAGGCCCAGTACAGCGGCGGCAACCCGGACCGCTGGGCGAACCACGCCGCCCGCTGGCGCGACCTCGGCTGCACCCACCTGGCCGTGGCGAGCCACAACGCCGGGCCCACCGACGTGGACGGCCACCTGGCCCGGGTCGAGGAATACCTCACCGCGGTGCGCTGAAGTCACAGCCTCCGTAGCAGCGATCTCCAGATCGTGATCGCGCGGGACTTGGAATGAACCTGCGGTTTCCCCCGGGAAACCGCCTGGCCGCCGCCGTGCGGCGGCCAATCGCGATCTGGAGATCGCTCCTACAGGGCCGGCCCGGCGTTTTCAGGGCCCCGAGCAGGGAGGGGGCAGGGCGTCAGCGGTCGACGGCCCCCATGAAGTCGCCGCCGCCCGCCGGCGCCGGCACCTCGACCACCCGCTCAGGCTCGTCGTCGTACTCCAGGTGCAACGCCCGGCACATGGTGGCGTGCATCTCGTACATGCAGGTGGTGTAGGTGAGCTCGAGAATCTCGACGTCCGACAGGTGTTCCTTCAGCGCCTCGAACAGGCCGTCCGGGGTGCGTCCGCCGTCCAGCACCAGGCAGTCGGTGTAGGCGAGCACCAGGCGCTCGAGCTCGTCGAAACAGTCCGCGGCCTGCCAGTGGGCCACCGACTCGATCTGCTCCTCGGTGAAGTCCAGCGAGCGCATGGCCTTGCAGTGCTGGGAGAACACGAACTGGCTGCCGCGGGCGTAGCCGGCCCGGGTCTGTCCCAGCTCCCGCAGGCGCGGATCCAGCTCCCGGCGCTCGCTGCGGTAGAAGCGGAAGCCCTCCACGGCGTGGTCGAAGCAGTCCGGCACCAGCGCGAACACGGTCCACCAGTTGCCCGGCGTGCCGGTGTCCGTGCCCGGCTCCTCCACCGGATCCCGATCGCCGAACAGGAATTCGTACATGCGCCGGATGTGCTCCGGCGCGTCGTCGCGGCTGACCTGGCGAAGTCTGGGCATGGCCCCCTCCCGAATGTGTTGGAGGACCATTATGACCCCCGCCCGCCAGCCGGCAAGTTGGCCACCGCCCCGGGGCGGCAGGGCGGACCGGCGGCGCGGCGCCGCCGGCCGGATCAGCTCGCCTGGCCGAAGCTCGGCGCCAGCGGCCGGCCCATCACGTAGGAGTCGAGGACGAACTCTCGGATCACGTTCAGGGGCCCCTCTGCTTCCGCCCGCTCCCGCAGCAGCTCCTTGAGCATGCCGGCCTCGATCTCCGCTTCGAACTGGGAATCGTACGGGCCGACGTCCACCCCCTCCCGGGTGTGGAAGTACCAGCGGCCGTCACTCAGAAACACCCGTTCCGAGCGGAACCAGGTGCGTGGCCGTTCGTTCAGTCGTACCGCATTCATCGCTCACAATCCGCAAGACGTGAGGGACCGAGTGTGTGCGCGGACCGCCGGGTCGTCTGTACGAAACTTGTCAACGAGATTTGGGCAGATCCATCGCCGGGGCCGCCGCATTCCGTGGCGATTGCGCATTGACAAGCCGGCGTACTGGGGCAGAATTCCGCGCCGTTCCGGGATGTCCGAATCATGCGTCTCGTTTCCTTCGACCTTTTCCGCACCCTGGGGGTGCCCGGCGTGCGCTACGTCAAGCCGGAGCGCTACCTCGACCACCTGCCCGAGATTCTCGAGGCGGACTGGCTGCTCTTTCCCGAGTACTGGCAGGTCAATGCCCTGCATTACGCCTACGGCAAGCGGGTGTTTCCGAGCCTGGCCAGCTACCACCTCGGCCACGACAAGATCGAGATGACCCGGGTGCTGGAGGGCCGCTGGGGCGCCCATCTGCCCCGCACCCTGATCGCGGCCTCGGTGCCGTCCGAGCGGGCCCGGCTGCTCGATGAGCTGGGCCTGCCGCTGGTGGCCAAGGCGCCCCGCAGCAGCGAAGGCCGCGGTGTGGCATTGATCGGCACCGAGGCCGACTGGCACGCCTGGTGCGACGCCAACCCGGTGCTGTACGCCCAGGAATACCTGCCGATCGATCGCGACCTGCGGCTGGTCGTGGTGGGCCGCCGGGTCGTCGCCGGCTACTGGCGCCTGGGCAGCGAGGGCGGCTTCCTGAACAATCTCGCCGCGGGCGGCCGGGTCGCCTTCGATCCCGTTCCCCCCGAGGCGGTGCGGGTGGTGCGTGACATCGCCCGGGCCCTGTCCATCGACCATGCCGGCTTCGACGTCGCCTGGGTCGACGGGCACCCCTACGTGCTCGAGTTCAACCGGCTGTTCGGCAACGCCGGCCTGCGCGAGCTGGGCGTCGACACCGGGCCGCTGATTCACGCCTACCTCGCCTCCCGCAGCGGCCGCCGTCCCCGGGGCGGCGCGCCGCGCCGGGCAGCCTGAGCCGGCCCGGCGGCCGCCGTGCGGGCCGGGCGCGTCCGATATGCGGGTATGATGCCCGTCGCAGCGATTCCGGAACCACCATGACCGACGCCACGCCGGCGGCCGAGGCGCCGCCACGCTCCGCCTATCCCTGGTTTCTCACCAGCTCGAGCCTGTGGCTGGCCGGCATGAGCCTGCAGGGCTTCCTGTTCTCCTGGCTGCTGGTGGGCATTCTCGAGCGGCCGGCGGACGAGGTCGGCATCGCCCGCTCCCTGGCGGAGGCGCCGCCGCTGCTGGTGCTGCTGCTCGGCGGCATGCTCGGCGACCGCTTCAACGGCCGTGGCTACCTGGCGACCATGCACCTGCTGGTCGCCCTGCCGCCGCTGATGATCGCCGCCGTCTACCAGGCGGGCGTGCTCGGCTACTGGTGGGTGCTGCTGTTCGGCGTGCTGATGGCCAGCCTCCAGGCCCTCGCCGACCCGGCACGCCAGTCACTGATCAGCCGGGTGACCCGCATGGACATCCAGCGAGCGGTCACCATCATGATCATCACCACGTCGCTGGTCGGCCTGTCCGGTTTCTACCTCGGCGGACGGCTGGACGTGCTCGGCCTGGCGACGGTGCTGGGCATTCAGGCGGCGCTGTTCTTCGCCGGCACGTTCGCGGTGCTGCGGCTGCCGTCGCTGCCCCGGGTCGGCGGCCCGGGCCCGCGGCCCGGCTTCGCCGCCGGACTGTCGGCGGTGTGGCAGGCGCCGCTGGTGCGCAACATCATCGGCCTGAATTTCCTGTCCAGCCTGTTCAACGCCGGCGCCTACGTCATCGCCATCCCGTTCATCGTCAAGGAGGTCTACGGCGGCGGCGCCGCGTTCTTCGCGACCGTGATGATGGTGTTCAGCGCCGGCAGCATCAGCTCCAACGTGGTGCTGCTGGCGTTCATGCCCCTGCGCCGCCCGGGCCGGGTGTTCCTGCTGATGCAGCTCACCCGCATGGTGATCCTGCTGGTGCTGTTCCTGCAGCCGAGCCTGTGGCTGTTTTACGTGGCCATGTTCGCCTGGGGGCTGAACATGGGGGTCACCACCACCCTGGTGCGGACCACGGTGCAGGAGCTGGCGGCGCCGGACCGCCGGGCCCAGATCCTGTCCGTGCTGCTGCTGAGCTTCATGGTCACGGCGCCGGTCAGCTCGATGCTGCTCGGCCTGCTCATCGAGCACACCACGCCGCTGGCGGCGCTGCTGCCGGGCATCGCGGTGTCGCTGGTGATCTTCACCCTGGGAATGCTGAAGAGCGGCCTGTGGGGCTTCGAGTCCGGCAGCCCCCACACCGCCCGGCCGGCCTGATTCCCGGTCAGCCCGCGGTGTCGGGATCGACGATGTAGCGCGCCACCAGGGCGGGGTCCTGCATGGGGATGAAGTGGGTGAGCTCGGGCAGGTAGACGTCGCGCCCGTTGGGGAACTCGTCAGCCAGGCCGGGCCAGGTCGGCGACTTCGAGAAGTCCATCTCGTTGCCGTCCTCCGGCGTGCGCATCCGCGCCCGCAGCACGGTCACCGGCAGCTCGATGCCGGGTACCAGGGTATGGACGTCGGTGCCCGCATTGCCCATGTAGATGGATGCCTCCACCACCGGCGGGCAGGCCAGCTCGTAGCCGTCGCCGTCCGGGGCCGGCAGCACGCCCCAGCGGCAGTAGTCCTCGAGCACCTCGGGCTGCCAGGCCGAGAACGGAAAGCGGTCCGCGAAACGCTCGTACATCTCCTGCCAGGACGCCCAGCGGTTGCGGCGCCGGGCCACGGGGTGGTCCTCCACCCGGGCGAAGCCGCTGTGGCGGCCGCCGTCGTAGAGGGCCGGATCGAGGATCACCGGGTCGAGCAGCAGCAGCCGGCTGAAGGTTTCGGGCGCCCGGGCCGCCACCTGGGTCACGCAGTGGCCACCCATCGAATGGCCCACGCCGATGGCGTCCCGCAGCCCGAGATGCTCGGTGAAGGCCGCCAGATCGGCGCCGAAGGTATGCCAGAGATAGGGGGACTTGCGCTCGCTGCGTCCGTGTCCGCGCATGTCCGGCGCCACCACCCGGTAGCCCTCCGGCAGCGCCGCCACGGTGCGGTCCCAGCAGCGGGCGTGGAACCCGGTCGCGTGCACCAGCAGGATCGGCGGCGCCTCCGCGGGACCCCAGGTGAAGTAGCACAGGGATATGTCGTCACCGTCGAAACGGTGCATCTGGGGCTCGCCCGTCATGACCTGCTCGCGTCCGCAAAACCCGTCATGGTATGGCTGGACGTAGGCACCGTCCACTTCGAGGCGCGGCGCCGGCCCGGAGCGGGGACTGCACAGGCAGTTTTCGGTACACTGCCGGTTTCGAACGCGCCGCCCGCGCAGGACACGTCCTTGGCACAGCCGCTGACCAAATCCGACATCGTCTCTTCCGAGCAGGAACCGCTGATCCTGGTCGACAGCGACGACCGCGAGGTGGGCCGGCTCGACAAGTCCGCC
>CEVF01059569.1_pt1 | contig 9970 bp, 9 predicted proteins | sample 356441 | NCBI WGS metagenome assembly CEVF01 (sample SAMEA2622765, study PRJEB7988) | marine metagenome | biome: marine biome (ENVO:00000447); feature: surface water layer (ENVO:00002042); material: "saline water (ENVO:00002010), including plankton (ENVO:xxxxxxxx)" | depth 5 m
GACTGTAAATCTGTTGGTTTTTACCTTCGCAGGTTCGAATCCTGCTCCCCCCACAAAAGTTGTTCGGCGGAACAACTGGGAAGAAGGTTTATTGAAATAATGGAATCTTTTGGATGAAAATCCAGAAAAAAAATGCGGGAGTAGCTCAGTTGGTAGAGCGTCAGCCTTCCAAGCTGAATGTCGCCGGTTCGAACCCGGTCTCCCGCTCTAAACTTGAAATATTGATTTCAAGAAGAAGGTTGAAGTTTTGACGAGCTAGACTTGTAACTTTAAACTCTAAACCTGATAACCCATAGGCCGGTGTAGCTCAGGGGTAGAGCGTTTCCTTGGTAAGGAAGAGGTCACGGGTTCAAATCCCGTCATTGGCTCAAAACGATTTGTACACTAATATAAACTAAGATTAAAATTATTTAAAATGGCAAAGGAAACTTTTGATCGTTCCAAACCGCACTTAAATATTGGTACCATTGGACACGTGGATCACGGTAAAACTACATTGACCGCTGCTATTACCAGTGTATTGGCCAACGCAGGTTTGTCTGAAACAAGAAGCTTTGATTCTATTGACAATGCTCCTGAAGAAAAAGAAAGAGGTATTACAATCAACACTTCACACGTTGAGTACCAAACAGAAAAACGTCACTACGCTCACGTTGACTGTCCTGGTCACGCGGATTACGTGAAGAATATGGTTACCGGTGCTGCTCAGATGGACGGAGCTATCTTGGTTGTAGCTGCTACAGATGGTCCAATGCCACAGACTCGTGAGCACATCCTATTGGGACGTCAGGTTGGAATTCCACGTATCGTTGTTTTCTTGAACAAAGTTGACATGGTGGATGATGAGGAGCTTTTGGAGCTTGTTGAAATGGAGGTAAGGGAATTGCTTTCTTTCTACGAATATGATGGTGACAATGGTCCTGTTATTGCCGGTTCTGCACTTGGTGCTTTGAACGGTGAGCAAAAATGGGTTGACAGTGTTATGGAATTGATGAAAGCTGTTGATGAGTGGATCGAGGAGCCTGAGCGTGAAGTTGACAAAGATTTCCTAATGCCAATTGAAGATGTTTTCACAATTACAGGTCGTGGAACCGTTGCTACTGGTCGTATCGAAACTGGAGTTGCCAATACTGGTGATCCTGTGGATATTATCGGTATGGGTGCTGAGAAATTGACTTCTACCATTACCGGAGTTGAAATGTTCCGTAAGATTTTGGATAGAGGTGAAGCTGGTGATAACGTAGGTCTTCTTTTGAGAGGTATCGAGAAATCGGACATTAAAAGAGGTATGGTTATCTGTAAGCCTGGTTCTGTAACTCCTCACGCCAAATTTAAGGCAGAGGTTTATATCCTTAAAAAAGAAGAAGGTGGTCGTCATACACCATTCCACAACAACTACCGTCCACAGTTCTACTTGAGAACAACGGATGTAACAGGTAACATTAACTTGCCTGACGGAGTTGAAATGGTAATGCCTGGTGATAACTTGACAATTACTGTTGATCTTATTCAGCCTGTAGCTTGTAACGTAGGTTTGCGTTTCGCTATCCGTGAGGGTGGTAGAACCGTAGGTGCTGGTCAGGTTACTGAGATTTTGGATTAATCATTTTAGAATAAAGTTGCACTTAAGGGTGTCCCGATTTTCTCGGGATACCTTTCAGTGTAATTATAAACGGGTGTAGCTCAGTTGGTAGAGCACTGGTCTCCAAAACCAGGTGTCGGGAGTTCGAGTCTCTCCTCCCGTGCAAGCAAAATACATAAAAATCATGGTCACTTATATAAAGGAATCATTAGAAGAACTTAAAAACAATGTTACTTGGTTGGAAAGAAGCAAAGCTTCCAATCTAATGGTTATTGTAGCGGTTTTCTCCATTTTATTTGCTTTGGCAACGTGGGGAGTGGATTCCTTGTTCAGTAACTTGATCAGATTGTATTTTGAAAAATTAATAGGATAAAGATCGGTTGATATGTCTGAGGTTCTGGAGAAAAAATGGTATGTGGTTAGGGCAGTCAGTGGTCAAGAGAATAAGATCAAGGGCTATATAGAGAGCGAGGTAGAGCGCGCAGGATTTGGCGACTATCTTGAAGAGGTTCTGGTACCTACCGAAAAAGTTGTTCAGATTAGAAATGGGAAGAAAATAAACAAAGAACGTGTTTACTTTCCAGGATATATCATGATCAAAGCCAATCTTGGTGGTGAAATGGTACACATCATTCGTTCCATTACCAATGTAATTGGATTTTTGGGAGAAGTAAAAGGAGGAGATCCAATTCCTTTGCGAAAGTCCGAAGTAAACCGTATGCTCGGTAAAGTGGATGAGCTGGCTGTCAATACGGACAATGTGGCCATTCCATTTGTACTGGGAGAAACGGTCAAGGTGATTGATGGACCTTTCAATGGTTTTAACGGAACTGTTGAAAAAATCAATGAAGAAAAGCGTAAGCTGGAGGTTATGGTTAAGATTTTCGGAAGAAAAACACCATTGGAACTCAGTTATATGCAAGTTGAAAAAGTATAATGGAAGTGAGGTAGAAGGGATTGCATTTGAAGTTGTTCATTTCATTTCTTAAATCTCATGTCTGAAAACTAAAGTCTTTAAAAAGAGCTGTTACATATATATAAAGCTGTGTTGCTTCCAATTGACACACTTTAAATTTAATTAGAAACAATGGCAAAAGAAGTAGATAAGGTAGTTAAATTACAAGTTAGGGGAGGTGCTGCGAATCCATCGCCACCGGTTGGACCCGCCTTAGGTGCTGCTGGTGTTAACATCATGGAGTTCTGTAAGCAATTTAATGCGCGTACACAGGACAAACAAGGCAAAGTACTGCCTGTTGTTATCACCGTTTACAAGGATAAATCTTTCGATTTTGTTGTAAAAACACCACCCGCGGCAGTTCAATTGATGGAAGCAGCTAAGATTAAAAAAGGATCTGGCGAACCTAACAGGGTTAAAAACGGTTCAGTGACCTGGGATCAAGTAAAAGCAATCGCCGAAGACAAAATGGTGGATCTTAATGCTTTTACCGTGGAGTCTGCAATGAGTATGGTTGCGGGTACTGCAAGATCTATGGGACTGAAAATAGCCGGACCAAGACCTTTTTAAAATCTTAAAAAGCAGTAATTAAATGGCAAAATTGACTAAAAAGCAAAAAGAAGCCCAGTCCAAAATAGATAAGAACAAACTCTATTCTTTGGAAGAGGCATCAGCTTTAGTAAAAGAAATAACCAATGTGAAATTTGATGCTTCCATTGATTTGGCGGTTCGTTTGGGCGTAGATCCAAGAAAAGCCAATCAAATGGTGCGTGGCGTTGTTACACTTCCTCACGGAACAGGTAAAGACGTAAAGGTTTTGGCATTGGTGACACCGGACAAGGAAGCAGAAGCTAAAGAAGCGGGAGCTGACTTTGTAGGGTTGGACGAATATTTGGAGAAAATTAAAGGCGGTTGGACCGATGTTGATGTAATCGTCACCATGCCAAGCGTCATGGGTAAACTGGGGCCATTAGGTAGAATTTTGGGACCTAGAGGTTTAATGCCCAATCCAAAAACCGGAACGGTGACCATGGATGTAGCGAAAGCAGTGTCCGATGTTAAGGCCGGTAAGATCGACTTTAAAGTGGATAAAACGGGAATTGTACACGCTGCAATCGGCAAAGCTTCTTTTTCAGCAGATAAGATTGCGGGAAATGCTAGGGAGTTGATAGACACCTTGGTGAAAATGAAGCCTTCTGCAGCAAAAGGGGTGTACATGAAAAGTATTTACTTATCCAGTACAATGAGTCCTAGTATTCAATTAGATCCAAAAGCAGTTCAATAACTGGTAGTTCAATTTTATAACTATGACAAGAGAAGAAAAAGCAACAGTAATAGAAGACTTGACTGCACAGTTGGCTGAGAACCCAAATATTTATTTGGCTGATATATCAGGATTGAATGCTGTGGATACCTCTAATTTAAGAAGAGCGTGTTTTAAAGCGAACATTAAACTAGCGGTCGTAAAGAACACCTTGCTTGCAAAAGCAATGGAAGCTTCTGATAAGGAATTTGGGGAACTTTCCGAAGTGTTGAAGGGAAATACATCTTTGATGTTGTCCGAAACAGGGAATGCACCTGCGAAACTTATCAAGAACTTTAGGAAAAAATCAGAAAAGCCCGTATTGAAAGGTGCCTTTATAGAAGAGGCGGTTTACATCGGGGATGAAAACCTTGACGCACTTGTTAATATCAAGTCCAAAGAGGAGGTCATCGGGGATATCATCGGATTGTTGCAATCACCGGCCAAAAATGTTATTTCTGGACTTAAGTCTGGAGGTGGTAAACTGGCAGGTATCCTTAAAACTTTATCTGAAAAAGAATAATTCGCGCACAATAAACTAAGTATATTTTTAAAAATTTTTATTAAACGATAGAAAAATGGCAGATTTAAAAGATTTTGCAGAACAGTTGGTAAACCTTACAGTAAAAGAGGTAAATGAGTTGGCCGACATATTGAAAGAAGAATACGGTATTGAGCCAGCTGCTGCTGCAGTGGCCGTTGCTGGTGGTGCCGCCGCCGGTGGAGGTGAAGGTGAAGCTGCTGAGGAAAAATCAGAATTTGATGTAATCCTTAAAGCTGCTGGTGCTTCTAAATTGGCAGTCGTGAAATTGGTTAAGGAATTGACCGGTCTTGGACTAAAAGACGCTAAAGAAATCGTTGACAGCGCACCAAAAGCTGTTAAGGAAGGTGTTGCCAAAGATGAGGCAGAAGGCATCAAAAAATCATTGGAAGAAGCAGGAGCAGAAGTTGAGCTTAAATAATCGCTTTTCCCATAAGAACTTGGTTAAGGTCTTTCCATTTTTTGGTTAGACCTTAGCCTATTTATATAAGGAGTGTATAAAGCCGTGCACGAACCCACTTAGTATTCACGATCAAAATTTGTCCATAGATGTTCACAAACACTATTGAAAGAGTTAATTTCGCATCCGCTAAGAACATACCGGAATACCCGGATTTCTTGGACATTCAGATAAAATCGTTCCAAGACTTTTTCCAGCTTGAAACTAAATCTGACGAAAGAGGAAACGAAGGTCTCTACAACACCTTCATGGAGAATTTTCCAATCACAGACACCAGAAACCAGTTTGTACTTGAGTTTTTGGATTACTTCATAGATCCACCAAGATATTCCATCCAAGAATGTATTGAGCGTGGACTTACCTATAGCGTACCATTAAAGGCACGTTTAAAATTATACTGTACCGATCCGGAACACGAAGATTTTGAAACCATCGTACAGGACGTATATTTGGGAACCATCCCATACATGACACCTAGTGGTACTTTCGTGATCAACGGTGCTGAAAGAGTTGTGGTTTCCCAGTTGCACAGGTCTCCAGGGGTTTTCTTTGGACAATCTTTCCACGCAAATGGAACAAAATTATATTCAGCCAGGGTAATTCCTTTTAAAGGATCTTGGATTGAATTCGCCACCGATATCAACTCGGTGATGTATGCCTACATTGATAGGAAGAAAAAATTACCGGTAACCACTTTGTTCCGAGCCATTGGTTTTGAAAGGGACAAGGATATTTTGGAAATCTTCGACCTATCAGAAGAAGTAAAAGTTTCCAAATCCGGACTTAAAAAAGTATTGGGCCGTAAATTGGCTGCTAGGGTGTTGAATACTTGGCATGAGGATTTCGTGGATGAAGATACCGGAGAAGTGGTATCTATCGAACGAAACGAAATTGTACTTGATCGTGACACCGTTTTGGAAAAAGAGCATATCGATGAAATCATCAATGCCGATGTGAAGACCATTCTCCTTCACAAAGAGAACAATGCACAATCGGACTATGCCATTATCCACAATACCTTGCAAAAAGACCCTACCAATTCTGAAAAAGAAGCGGTAGAACACATATATCGACAATTGCGTAATGCCGAGCCGCCCGATGAGGAAACAGCTCGTGGTATTATCGATAAATTGTTCTTCTCCGACCAACGTTACAACTTAGGTGAAGTAGGTCGATACAGAATGAACAAGAAATTGGGATTGGACATTGGAATGGACAAGCAAGTCTTGACCAAAGAAGATATCATCACCATCATCAAGTATTTGATCGAGTTGATCAACTCAAAAGCAGAGATTGATGATATTGATCACTTGTCCAACCGTCGTGTAAGAACAGTAGGTGAGCAATTATCCTCACAGTTTGGTGTAGGTTTGGCACGTATGGCACGTACCATCCGTGAGCGTATGAACGTTCGAGACAACGAGGTGTTTACTCCAATAGATTTGATCAATGCGAAGACATTGTCGTCCGTGATCAACTCCTTCTTTGGAACCAACCAGTTGTCCCAGTTTATGGATCAGACCAACCCGTTGGCAGAGATTACACACAAAAGAAGATTGTCCGCACTGGGACCAGGTGGTCTTTCCCGTGAAAGAGCCGGTTTTGAGGTGCGTGACGTTCACTATACACATTACGGAAGATTGTGTCCGATCGAGACACCTGAAGGACCGAACATTGGTTTGATTTCCTCATTGTCCGTATTTGCCAAGGTGAACAATATGGGCTTCTTGGAAACCCCTTACCGTAAGGTTGAAAATGGAAAAGTGGATACTAAGAACCACATCTATTTAAGTGCGGAAGAAGAAGAGGGAATGAAGATTGCACAAGCCAACATTCCATTGGCAGAAGATGGTACCATCGAAGCCGAAAAAGTGATTGCCCGGGAAGAAGGCGATTTTCCGGTTGTTGATCCAGGAGAAATTAAGTATACAGATGTTGCACCTAACCAAATAGCCTCCATATCTGCATCTTTGATTCCGTTTTTGGAACACGATGATGCGAACCGTGCCTTGATGGGGTCCAACATGATGCGCCAAGCAGTGCCATTGTTGAGACCAGAATCCCCAATTGTAGGTACAGGTTTGGAAAGACAGGTGGCCACGGACTCCAGGGTGTTGATCAATGCTGAAGGAGATGGTGTCGTGGAATATGTGGATGCACAGAAGATCACAATAAAATATAATAGAACCGAAGAAGAGCGCTTGGTAAGCTTTGACGATGACTCAAAGACCTACCAACTGGTGAAGTTCAGAAAAACAAACCAAGGGACCAGTATCAACTTGAAACCGATCGTAAGAAAAGGGGACAAGGTGAAAAAAGGTCAGGTGCTTTGTGAAGGTTACGCGACCGAGAAAGGTGAATTGGCTTTGGGTAGAAACATGAAGGTCGCCTTTATGCCTTGGAAAGGATACAACTTTGAGGATGCGATCGTGATTTCCGAGAAAGTAGTTCGTGAGGATATCTTTACCTCTATCCACGTCGATGAGTATTCGCTGGAAGTTAGGGATACCAAATTGGGTGCTGAGGAATTGACCAATGATATCCCCAACGTGTCCGAAGAAGCGACCAAAGACTTGGATGAATACGGTATGATCCGTATAGGTGCAGAAGTTAAGCCAGGAGATATATTGATAGGTAAAATCACTCCAAAAGGTGAATCCGACCCAACTCCTGAAGAGAAACTGTTGCGAGCTATCTTTGGTGATAAAGCAGGTGATGTTAAGGATGCTTCATTAAAAGCATCTCCATCCTTGAGAGGTGTAGTGATCGATAAGAAATTGTTCTCACGTTCCATTAAGGACAAGAGAAAACGTTCCGAAGATAAAGAGGCCATCGCCAGATTGGAGATGGACTACGAAGTGAAGTTCCAACAACTGAAAGACCAATTGATCGAGAAATTGTTCAGTTTGATCGGTGGAAAAACATCACAAGGTGTAATCAACGATTTGGGGGAAGAAGTACTTCCAAAAGGAAAGAAATACACCATCAAAATGTTGAACGCCGTTGATGATTTTGCCCACTTGGTTGGAGGAAGCTGGACAACGGACGAGAAAACCAATGCATTGGTTGCGGATTTGTTGCACAACTACAAAATCAAATTGAACGATATTCAAGGTAACCTGAGAAGGGACAAGTTCACCATCTCCGTGGGGGATGAGCTTCCTGCAGGTATCATGAAGTTGGCCAAAGTCTATATCGCTAAAAAGCGTAAGCTTAAAGTAGGTGATAAAATGGCAGGTCGCCACGGTAACAAAGGTATTGTTGCCCGTATCGTTCGTCAAGAGGATATGCCGTTCTTGGAGGACGGAACCCCTGTGGATATTGTATTGAACCCATTGGGTGTACCATCAAGGATGAACATTGGTCAGATCTACGAAACCGTATTGGGTTGGGCAGGACAAAAATTGGGTCAAAAATATGCGACACCAATTTTCGATGGCGCCTCATTGGATCAGATTAATGAAATTACCGATAAAGCAGGTGTTCCAAGATTTGGACATACCTACCTTTATGACGGGGGAACAGGTCAGCGTTTCGACCAACGTGCAACCGTTGGGGTCATCTATATGCTGAAACTAGGCCACATGGTAGATGATAAGATGCACGCAAGATCTATAGGACCATACTCATTGATTACCCAGCAACCATTGGGTGGTAAGGCACAGTTTGGTGGTCAGCGTTTTGGAGAGATGGAAGTTTGGGCATTGGAAGCCTACGGCGCATCATCGACCCTAAGGGAAATATTGACCGTGAAATCGGATGATGTTATCGGAAGGGCCAAGACCTATGAGACCATTGTAAAAGGTGAGACCATGCCAGAACCTGGGTTGCCAGAATCTTTCAACGTATTGATGCACGAACTTAAAGGTTTGGGCTTGGATATCAGATTGGAAGAATAGAATACTATATACATTAATTATATCATCACCATATTGTTATGGCTAGAATAAAAGATAATAACGCACAAAAAAGGTTCAACAAAATTTCCATTGGATTGGCCTCTCCGGAGTCTATCTTGGCCGAGTCCCGTGGCGAGGTGTTGAAGCCAGAAACCATAAACTATAGAACGCACAAACCTGAGCGTGATGGATTGTTCTGCGAGCGTATTTTTGGTCCTGTAAAGGATTACGAATGTGCCTGTGGTAAATACAAGAGAATTCGTTACCGTGGAATCGTTTGTGACCGTTGTGGTGTTGAAGTGACGGAGAAAAAAGTACGTAGAGACCGTGTAGGGCACATTAACCTCGTGGTTCCTGTGGCGCACATCTGGTACTTCCGTTCACTGCCAAACAAAATAGGATACCTTTTGGGACTGCCTTCCAAAAAATTGGATATGATCATTTACTATGAAAGGTATGTGGTTATCCAACCTGGTATTGCCAAAGGTCCTGAAGGTGAGGAAATCAAAAAAATGGATTTCTTGACCGAAGAGGAATATTTGAACATTTTGGAGACTCTTCCTACCGAGAACCAATACTTGGAAGACACCGATCCAAACAAGTTCATCGCCAAAATGGGCGCCGAGTGTTTGATTGATTTATTGTCCAGAATTGATTTGGAACAATTATCATACGAACTACGTCACAAGGCGAACACAGAAACCTCAAAACAACGTAAGACCGAAGCCCTTAAACGCCTTCAGGTTGTAGAGGCACTTCGTGAATCACAGAACAACAGGGAAAACAACCCTGAGTGGATGATCATGAAGGTGATTCCCGTGATTCCACCAGAATTGCGTCCGTTGGTGCCATTGGATGGTGGTCGTTTCGCTACTTCCGATTTGAACGATTTGTACCGAAGGGTTATTATCCGTAACAATCGTTTGAAGCGTTTGATGGAAATCAAAGCGCCAGAAGTAATCTTGAGGAACGAAAAACGTATGCTTCAAGAGGCGGTGGATTCCCTTTTCGACAACACAAGAAAAGCATCTGCGGTAAAAACAGAATCCAACAGACCATTAAAGTCCCTTTCCGATTCATTGAAAGGTAAGCAAGGTCGTTTCCGTCAAAACCTATTGGGTAAACGTGTGGATTACTCCGCCCGTTCCGTGATTGTTGTTGGACCGGAATTGAAATTGTATGAATGTGGTCTTCCCAAAGATATGGCTGCCGAACTCTACAAGCCGTTCA
>CEVF01057200.1_pt1 | contig 9966 bp, 6 predicted proteins | sample 356441 | NCBI WGS metagenome assembly CEVF01 (sample SAMEA2622765, study PRJEB7988) | marine metagenome | biome: marine biome (ENVO:00000447); feature: surface water layer (ENVO:00002042); material: "saline water (ENVO:00002010), including plankton (ENVO:xxxxxxxx)" | depth 5 m
CTCTTAATAGCTTTGATAAATAAAGAAGCTAATCTTGAGTTAATAGAAGAAAATTCTGACGAATTAACTTCTAATTATCCTAGTAACGAATCAATCAATTTCTCAAAAGTTATTGAAAGAAATCGGCAAATCTTGAAGAAATATCAGTCACTTGTTAGATCAGCAGTAACTCTTGATGCACTTATGGATTCAGAAAATGAAGAAAATTACAAATTTAATAAATAAATTTTCAATTAAACGCTTTTTTTTAAGCTTTTTAATGATTTTATTTATCTTAGCTCCCATGCAAGTCTCAGCTGAAATAGCAGACACGGAAATTAATAGTGGAATTATAAATGCAAGTAGTGAGTTTCTTAGAGATTTAGATTATGAAACATGGCAACTAGTTGCCTATAAATCTTCTTTTAATGATGATAGATTAATCTTAAGGATTATTGGTTATCCTGGAAGTCTGAGGATAGATCATCCTCTCGATTTAAAAGTTGAGTCAGGAAGAAAAGAATGGCTTTTATCGGATAAAACTTTACTAAATAATGAGCTAGCTAAAGATAGCAGACAAGCGGCAGCAGAATTTGATTTAGAACAACTTATTCAAGATATTTCTCAAAATAGACCATTGCGACTATCTTTGGATGGGGTCTTTTCAGAATTACCTGTTCCTCCTTTTTTAGTAAAAGAATGGAGATCTCTAGATTAATCTAAAAGTGAAATGAATATTGATAGTAAGAACCACGTAAAATGGATGAGAAGGGCGATTGATTTAGCATTACTAGGCAAAGGCAGAACAAGTCCTAATCCTTTAGTAGGAGCAGTTATTCTTGATAAAAATGGTGAGTTGATCGCAGAAGGGTTTCATTTAAAGGCAGGATTGCCCCACGCCGAAGCAATGGCTTTTGATAATTTAAAGAAAAGTCCCCAAGGAGGCAGTATTTATGTAAATCTTGAACCATGTTGTCATGAAGGCAAAACGCCGCCTTGTGTAAAAAGAATAATATCTTCAGGAATAAAAAAAGTATTTGTCTCCATTAAAGATCCTGATCAAAGAGTTTCAGGAAAGGGTATTAATGAGCTACTAGATTTTGGAATAGAAGTTAATCTAGGTTTATGTCAGGAAGAGGCTCTTCTAATAAATAAGGCCTTTATACATAAAAATTTAACTGGCAATTCTTATGGGGTCCTCAAATGGGCTATGAGTTTAGATGGTAGAACCGGATTAAAAAATGGAAAAAGTAAATGGATATCTAGTGAAAATTCAAGGTCTTACGTTCACTCTATTAGATCAAATTTTGATGCAATAATTGTTGGAGGTAACACTTTAAGAAAAGATGATCCTATCTTGACAACCCGTTCTCAAAAAGATCCAGAGCCTGTCAGGGTAGTTTTTACAAGGACTCTTAATTTACCTGTAAAAAGAAGACTTTGGGACTGTAATGAAGCAAAGACTCTAATCGTATATGACGCTTCTAAGGCAGATGAAAGAAATCTAAAGAATATTCCATCCTGTGTGGAGGTTGCAAAAATATCTTCAGACAATCCAATTCTTCTTTCAAAATTATTAGCTGAGAGAGGACTTAATAGTATATTTTGGGAATGTGGCCCTACATTAGCTACTTCAGCATTAAAAAATGGTTGTATTCAGGAAACAATGACCTTTATCTCTCCAAAAATAATAGGAGGTATTAATTCAATGAGCCCTTTTGCTGACTTTAATTTTCAAGAAATGAAAGAGATCTATAAATTGAATTCAAATAAAATAAAGATTTTAAACGAGGATATATTTCTTGAAAATAAGTTATGAAAACCCCCCTATAGAGAGAAGATAACTTAACGAGATAATTTTACGGTTCTTACCCAAATAAAATATGCCAATACGTATTAGTCTTGTTTAGATTATAATAATTACACTACGATTTTAAGCAATGCCCATTAGACAAGATGATAATCAACCAAATAAACGTTTTGGCATAATTAATATAGTACTTATAGGTGTTGGTGCCTTACTACTCTTTAGTAGTTTATTCCCTAATCAAAATATGCAAATCCCTAGGGTCCCATACTCCTTATTTATAGATCAAGTGAATGATGGAGAGGTTAAAAGAGCTTACATTACGCAAGAACAAATAAGATACGAATTGAATGGAGCAGAAGAGGGAGCACCTTCAGTTTTAGCCACTACACCAATCTTTGATATGGATTTACCGCAAAGATTAGAAAACAAAGGAGTTGAATTTGCTGCGGCACCACCCAAAAAACCAAACATTTTTTCTACTATCTTAAGTTGGGTAGTTCCCCCTTTAATTTTTATTTTAGTATTACAGTTTTTTGCCAGAAGAAGCATGGGAGGGGGTGGAGCCCAAGGAGCATTAAGCTTTACCAAAAGTAAAGCAAAGGTGTATGTTCCCGATGATGAATCAAAAATTACTTTTGATGATGTAGCAGGAGTTGATGAGGCTAAAGATGAACTTACTGAAATAGTTGATTTTCTTAAAAAGCCAGAAAGATATACTGACATAGGCGCAAGAATTCCAAAAGGGGTTTTGTTAGTTGGCCCTCCAGGTACAGGAAAAACTCTTTTGTCAAAAGCTGTAGCAGGAGAAGCTGAGGTTCCATTTTTTATAATTTCAGGATCAGAGTTTGTTGAACTGTTTGTTGGTGCAGGCGCGGCACGAGTAAGGGATCTTTTTGAGCAAGCAAAGAAAAAAGCCCCATGCATTATATTTATTGATGAGTTGGATGCAATAGGTAAAAGTCGTTCAGGTTCGATGGGTGTTGTTGGTGGAAATGATGAAAGAGAGCAGACTTTAAACCAATTACTTACTGAAATGGATGGTTTTACTGCTTCAGATAAACCAGTTATAGTTCTTGCAGCAACCAACCAACCAGAAGTTCTTGATGCAGCCTTACTAAGACCTGGAAGATTTGACAGACAAGTTTTAGTTGATAGACCAGATTTATCTGGTAGAAAAACAATTCTAGAAATTTACACAAAGAAAGTTAAATTGTCTGATGCTATTGATCTAGATTCTATAGCTCAAGCTACTTCAGGCTTCGCTGGAGCAGATTTAGCAAATATGGTTAATGAAGCTGCTTTATTAGCTGCAAGAGGTAACAGAAAAAGTGTTGAACAACAAGATCTAAGTGAAGCCATCGAAAGGGTTGTAGCTGGTCTCGAAAAGAAAAGTAGAGTATTGCAGGACGATGAAAAAAAAGTCGTTGCTTACCATGAAGTTGGACATGCAATTGTAGGCCACTTAATGCCAGGGGGTTCAAAAGTAGCAAAAATATCTATTGTACCTAGAGGTATGAGTGCACTTGGGTACACTCTTCAATTACCTACTGAAGAAAGGTTCCTTAATTCAAAAGAAGAATTACAGGGCCAGATAGCTACTTTATTAGGTGGAAGATCTGCTGAAGAGATAGTCTTTGGGAAAATAACTACAGGAGCCTCAAACGATCTTCAAAGAGCAACTGATATTGCAGAGCAAATGGTTGGAACTTTTGGAATGAGCGATATCCTTGGCCCATTAGCTTATGATAAACAAGGAGGAGGCCAGTTTCTTGGAAATGGTAATAATCCTCGACGTGCTGTAAGTGATGCAACTGCCCAAGCCATTGATAAGGAGGTAAGGGATCTAGTAGATGATGCTCATGAAAAAGCTCTTCAAATCCTAAGAAACAATCTACCCTTACTTGAATCAATTTCTCAAAAGATCCTTGAAGAAGAAGTAATCGAAGGTGAAGATTTAAAATCTTTATTGTCTGAAACTAAAATGCCTGTTTAAATTTTTAAGCTGTAAAAGATGAATAATTCTAAATATTCAAATAATAGAGATTTTCTTACTAGCGATGATCTAAACAAATCAGAAATTCTCTCTATTTTTGAACTTACAGCAAAATTCAAGAAAGGTAATTATGAGAAAAGTTTTGACAATAAGGTTTTAGGCTTAGTTTTTGATAAGGCTTCAACAAGAACAAGAGTAAGTTTTCAGGTTGCTATGAGTAGATTAGGTGGATCTACAATTGATTTAAATCCTCAATCTTCTCAAATTGAGAGAGGAGAACCAATTCGGGATACAGCAAGAGTATTAAGTAGATATTGTGATATTTTAGCTATTAGAACTTTCAAACAAAGTACTCTTGAAGAGTATGCTCATTGGTCTTCTATCCCAGTAATAAATGCTTTAACAGACCTTGAACATCCTTGCCAAGCATTAGCTGATTTTTATACAATAAAAGAAGAGTTTGGTGACTTTGAAAATATTGTTTTAACTTTCATTGGTGATGGAAATAATGTAGCTAATTCACTTATAATGTTTAGCGCAATATTGGGAGTGAAGATACGTATACTTTGTCCTAAGGGATTTGAACCATCAACAAAAATTTTAACTAGAGCAAAAGAAATAAGTAATGATTTAGATTTAATAATAACGGATGACCTAAACAAGGCTTTAGATGGAGCTAATGTTCTTTATACGGATGTATGGTCTTCAATGGGGCAAGAAAAAGATAAATCCACTAAAGATAATCACTTTAAAGGATTTACTTTAGGTAAAGAAATGATTAATAAAGTTGAAAATAAAGCAATTATTATGCACTGCTTGCCTGCTTATAGAGGTAAAGAAATTACTGATGAGGCTTTTGAAAGTACTAAGAGTAGAATTTTCGAGCAAGCTGAAAATAGGATGCATGTTCAACAGGGTCTACTCTCTTATTTATTAAATTAATGCTTGCACAACTTTTAATAAAAAGGTACTAATGTATTAGAGTACATTTGTTCACTTGGAAAAAACTAGCTTTGAAAATTTAACTAATGCGCAATATGAGCTTTATGAGTGGATAGAAGAATATATAAATAAGTTCCAGCATAGTCCGTCAATCAGGCAAATGATGAAAGCGATGGGACTAAAATCCCCAGCACCAATACAAAGTAGATTAAAGCATCTTCAGGATAAAGGATTAATTTCTTGGCAAGAGGGTAAAGCAAGAACTCTAAAACTTTTAAATGGAGTAATTAATAATGGTATTCCCATTATGGGATCAATTGCGGCTGGGGGGCTTGTTGAAACTTACGCTGATTTAAATGAACAACTTGATATAAGCGATGTTTTAAAGAAAAAAAATATATTTGCTCTTACAGTAAATGGAGATTCAATGGTGGATGCTTTTATAGCAGATGGAGATATGGTTTTGATTGAGCCAATCAATGATGTAAGTTCCTTAAGAAATGGAACAATCATAAGTGCTCTTGTCCCTGGTTCAGGAACTACATTAAAATATTTCTTTAGAAAAGGTAGAGAAGTTACTCTTGAGGCAGCCAATCCTAATTATGAACCAATAAAAATTGATTGTGATCAAGTTATTATCCAAGGTAAATTACTTGCAGTTTGGCGTAAAGTTTGAAAATATATCATAATGATTTTTATTAAATCAAAATATTCCTATATGATTAGATTCTAAAGTTGAAAATGGCGATAAAAAATAATAATCTTTTTTGTAGATTTTTTATTTTTCTACCTTTATTTATATACTTTGGAAAGAGAAGCGTAGTAGCATATGATGAGGGATTTTATGCAATTCAGGCAAGATTTATATTAGAAAAAGCTAATTGGATAGCGCCAATGTGGTGGGATTCAATGACGAATGATAGGACTATTGGAATCCAATTTTTATTGGCTTTTTCAAGAAACATTTTTGGTGACTCATTATTTGTTTTATATCTACCTATATTCGCTTCATCTTTTTTAATGCTTTTTGCTACCTATCAGATACATAAGGAGCTATTTAATGATAAGTATTCTTTTTATTCACCAATAATATTATCCTCTACTTTTTTATGGATAAGTTATGCAAATATGGCTACACAAGATATGATATTCGCTTCAATAATATCTTTTGGTATAGCAAGTTCAATTAAAGCTTATAAATCATATAAGAATATTTTTTTCTTATTGTCTGGATCCTGGATTGGGCTTGCTGTTATGTTTAAAACTTATTTGACAGTAATCCCATTAATTGCAATAACACCTTTTCTATTAAGTTCCAAAATAGCTTATAAAAAATACTTTTGGTTTGGTTTCATAATTGGATTCTTACCTTTCCTTATATGGAGCTATCAGTATATTTCTTTATATGGATTTTCATTATACGGAGGGATTTATAGAAAACTTATTTTATTATCGGAAAATAATAATTTCTCAAAATCAAATTTTTATTATTTATGGAATTTTACAATTAATATTTTTCCATGGTCATTTTTATCAATAGTAGGATTCTTGCAATCTTTTCAAATGAATTCACTTAAAAAATATTTTCTGTTTTTTTATCCATTATGTATTATTTCTTTATTAAGTTTATTCTCTACAAAAACTCCTTATTATCCATTACAGATCTTATCTTTAGTATCTGTTAATTCATTTTTAGGAATTAAATATATTATTGAAAAAGAGCATAAAAATCTAATTTCTTACTTTGAAAAAATAAACTTTTTATTAGTACCATTGATTTTTATTTTTGCGATATTAATTTTAAACTTTACGTCATTAATTGTTTTTGATAGTAGAGCAAAAATTTTTATGACTATAGGAGCTTCTTTTTTTAGTATATCTTGGATTCTTTTTTCTCTTATTAAAAATAAAAATATAAAACTTAATTTATCAATAATTGGCCCTTATTTACTTATCATAATGCTTGTTCAATCGGGTTTAATTACTGATAAATCAAAAGAATTAAGGGTTGTAACTGAAGAATTAATTAAATCCGAAAATCTTTCAAGAACTTCAATTTTTATTGATAGGTCTTATTCTGGAGATAATGCCGACTCTCAAATTATAAAAATAATGATGCAAATGCCTAAATTAGGGAAATCAGTAAGTAAGTTAGAAAATTTAAGCAACAAAAGTTATGCTTGGACAACGTCAAATAAGCTTGATGAAAATTATGAACTAATCAATTCAGATAAAGTTTTTCACCCTTGGAAATTAATATTTAAAAAATAATTTTGCTTTCAAGAAAAAAATCAAAAAGGCAATTAATTTAATGCTGAAGTACAACAGAATCTAAAGAATCTTTAAGAGGAAATTTTTTTAAGAAGAATTATTAAATTAAAATAATAAACCAACTTAATAATTTTCAAATTAAAATTTTATTTTTAGAAATATAAAGGTCTATAAAAAATTAGATAATAAAATAAATTTAATAAAATATTTTTCTAGAATGGTACTGTCTTAAACAAATTTAGGGAAATCGAGTTTTTGAGATGAATTTTATTTGTAACTATGTATTAAGTTAAAATACCCATTGATAATCAAAAATATTTTCTAAATTGTTATAGTGACGGGGCAAAAAACTAGTTTTAAAACTGAATAAACCCTTTTTAAAAAATTTAAACAGTTCAAATACCCTCACATTGGAACTAAATTCTTTTGAATATTGGTTATTATCAAAACTAGGATCCCTTTAAATATTATTAATGAGCACTAAGTTAGTCGTATCTGTAGATGGTCTACTACTAACCAATTTAGATACTGTAGTTAGTTCTAGAAGTATAAGTGAGGTTGTATTGGTAAGTACAGCTTCTGGTTTTAGTAGCTTAACTCCATCAGAACTCACCAGTATAAAAACAGCTAAAAATACTCAAATTGGTAGTGCAAATTTAACTGTTGCTTTAGCTAACTCAAGTTCAGGTGATATAAGCAACGATTTCTTTAATTTTCTTCAGACTAATAATATAAAGTTTTTAAATGACCCTGGTTTACAGAGTTTAAGTTCAGGATTAATTCTTACATCTAACGGAAGTGAGGTATTATCTGAAATTAGTGGTGATACAAGTAATAATTTCAATAACAAAATTGCAGATTTCAATTCATCTAATCTGTCATCTAATAGCCTTTACATCGCAAATAGTGCACTAGCTTTAGGTTCAAATTTTGGAACCAAACCAACATTAAACGTAATTAATCCTTCAATTCTAAGTGATCTTCAGGGTTCAATTGTTGTAACTATATCTGCTAGTGAATTTTCAAACTATCTCAGTTCATCCTCTGACGTTATAAATCTTACTGATTCGACAAATATATCAGTAAATACGTCCACACAGGTACATACAGCTATCAATGCGAATTTTTCAGTAGTTAATAAATCAGATTTATCAGCCGGTTATAACGGATCTAACAGACTAAATGGTGTTCTTGTTCAAAATACTATTGGAACATCAGCTAAAAATAATTATTGGGCTGACTCAAATGCAATAGACATAAATGTTTCAGAGGCATTAATGATACCTACTATGGGTGTCGCGCCGCATGCGAACTATGGACAAGTAACTTTAAAAGATAGTGCAGAAAAACTTTCTGCGGGCCTTAAGGCTTTTACTGCTGGTCAAATAGCTTCCTTCAATAAAATAGAGATAAATGATACTGGTGAACTTGTTTTAGATCCTGATACTTTTAAAAGTCTTGACACAGCCAATCAAACAGCCACTTGGAGCTCACATAATGGAACATCTGTTGTAAGAACTGATGGTAATACTGCCGTAATAAAGTTGGCTGGTACTTTGGCAGAATTTACGGATGCTGGTTTATGGAATGGTGAAACTTTAACAACTTCTCTTAACTCTGATGGGATTAATTTAGTAACACAGGCGACGCAAATATTTATTAAAGGTACTATAGGTTCAGCTTCTGAAGTATCTTCTTATGCAGCATTATTTACCGCTGCCTCCGATGCGGGAAAAACAATAACTTCTGACCTGAAATTTGGTTCTTCTTTTGCTTCTTCTGGTTTAACTGCTGCGCAATTTATTTCTCTTGCTGATTTAGATAATGGAACAGGTCAAAATTTAATCGCAGATAATTTTGGTTCAGGTGGTCTGACAATTTCTGATACGACTGATAATATTAAATCTCTCATAACAAATACTTCTTCATCAGTAATAGCTGTAAAATCTTACATTAACAGTATTACAAGTACCTCAGACTCAACAGATAAGATTCAGTTAACTTGGGAAGAGTACATGGGTGCTCTTTCAGGAACTAGTTTTGATAGTACAAGCACATCTACTTGGTCAACAAGTGCTATTGCGTTTCAAAACCTTGGTAATATTGAATTGATAGTTGCGGGTACTTCCACAGAAATTCAAGCAATAATTGACAAATATGGATCTTCTCTCACTAATTTCCCTTCGGGTCTAACATTTAATGTTCTTGATGGTGGGGCATTAACCCTCAACCAAGATCAGTTAGATAAGTTAGACGCTAGGATTGATGGAGTTGTAACCATTACTGATACTAGTGACAAAGTAGGAACTTTGCTTAATAATGCTATCCCCACTAGTGTTCAGCAAATAACTTCTTCAAGTACTCAAAAATCTGGCGAGTCTCTATCTATCTCTTTTGCTCAATTCAGAAATCTGCCAAATTATTATTCTGAAAATGTCGTAATCAGAGATACAGAAGATAACATTGTCAAAGCTCTTAACGAAGACTTACTAGACGATAGAGTCACTACTTTAGTTGTTACAGCTCAATCTACTACAGTTGGTAAAGCGACAACCTCTGGCGGAACAACTTCTACAGCAGATTCTGCACTAACTGTTACAGCAAATGCTGCAGCAAATATATTAACTAGAAAAGTATATTCATCTACTAATTATGATAGTTCAAGCTTTTCTTCTACAACCTATTTAGATATCAATATTGTTGATAGAGGTGCTGCAATCGCAGGTTTTATAGAAAAAGCCTCTATTCCTGGTGCATCTACTGCTGCAAATCAAACTGGAAAAATTAACTTCACTGAAAAAGATGGTGGATCAATAACCCTTTCTTATAATCAAAATCTAGCTTATCTAGCTTTAATTTCTGCTGATGTTCTTAAGGAAGACTCCAATGGAGCGCTTGATTTAACTACAACTCCTGCTCTTGCCGCCGTTAATCTACAAACTATATCTGATGCTATTGCGAATGCTAAAAC
>CEVF01011101.1_pt1 | contig 9952 bp, 10 predicted proteins | sample 356441 | NCBI WGS metagenome assembly CEVF01 (sample SAMEA2622765, study PRJEB7988) | marine metagenome | biome: marine biome (ENVO:00000447); feature: surface water layer (ENVO:00002042); material: "saline water (ENVO:00002010), including plankton (ENVO:xxxxxxxx)" | depth 5 m
GGAGTAAAAAAAGTAATCAAAGTTTTCGAATACGTCACTTAGCTATTTATAAATCATTTTACAATTTTGAGTGAAGGCTTAGCTGGCCTCTTATCTAGAGATCCTTTCTTTCTAAAATTTAAGGGTTCCTCTGGCGGGTTAGGTGGGTCAGGCAACTCGTCTGATTCAAAAATCATACCCTGACCATTTTCTTTAGCATATATTCCGAGGATATATTTTATGGGAACCAGCACTCTCTTCGGGATACCACCAAATCTTCCATTAAATTCGACTGCGTCATTTGAGATTGAAGCAGATTGCACTGCTGTTGGAGAAATATTCAAAATAATTTGGCCATCTTTAACATGATCCTGCGGAACTTCAACCCCTTCCCCAAAAGCATCCACTAAAATATATGGAGTGCATTGATTTTCGAGGATCCAATCATATAGAGCTCGAATAATATACGGTCTACTTGAATTCATTGTCATAGCAATAACCTATAACTATTCAGCGTAAACTACATCATATCCTTTTCTTTTTCCGAAAGGCTATCCATAACCGATTCTCTTTCAAAAAGACGGTCTCGGTAACTTAAGAGTGGTTTGGTGGCTTTGTTATTTGGAAGTCGTATACCCATTTTTGGCAATCGCCATAAAATAGGACAAACGCAACAATCTACAATTGTAAAATCATCACTCATAAAAAAAGGTTTTTCTCCGAAAATCGGCGCAATTGAGACGATACTATCAGTTAACTCCTTCCTCATTATATCCAACTCAGATGCTGTGCCGTCCTCATCTAAAAGCGAATCTACTAGAGAGCACCAATCCCGGCGGATTCTATAAATCCACAATCTACTGTGAGCCCGCGCGACAGGATACACCGGAAAAAGTGGGGGGTGAGGAAAACGCTCATCTAGATATTCCATCATTATGTCCGCTTCATACAAAACCAAGTCACGATCAATTAGAGTCGGCAGTGTATTGTAAGGATTCAAACTTGCTAGATCTTCTGGTTTGTTACTCGGGTCAACATCGATGGTTTCAACAGTAACACCTTTTTCTGCCAGAACAATTCGCACTCGATGACTATAGTGACTTTCCCCATCAGAGTAAAATGTCATAGAAGACCGCTTTGCCACAACACCCATATTATGCCCTTTTATGAATTCTAAATTTTTTTATCAATGGTAGTCTTTAGAAAATTCTTTACTCATTAAGAACACAAGTATGTAAAGAATTCCTAAAAATGCCAAGACCCAAAAACCGATACTTTGTCGGCGCTCTCGAACAGGCTCTCCGACATAGTAAAGGAAATTTGTTAGATCAGCGATGGCAGTGTCAAATTCAGTCTCTGACAACAATCCGTTACCGGCCGAATGGAGTTCACAATGTTCTCCATCATCATCACATTCCCTTGAGACATCGCCTTGAAGCTCATACAGAACGTTAGGCATACCAACGTTTTCATAAATCGTATTGTTGGTTCCAAGGGGTCTTGAGCTATCGTTGTAAAAGGACCTCAAGTAAGTGTAAATCCAATCTGGAGAGTGAACACGTCCAGCTAATGTCAAATCTGGTGGGGCTGCGCCAAACCAATTTTCGGCATCATCTGTTGACATGGAATTTAAAATCAAGTCACCGATCAAAGAATCATCAAATACAAGATTCGCAAGAACTAAATCGTGAGGGATTTCTAAATCATCTGCTGTCTTTTCATAACGCGCATAACCTAACTCGTGGCAGCTAACACAGTAATTTATGTAATATTTGAATCCTCTTTGCAATGAATCTTTGTCTCCAAAATCAGTTTCTACATGATCCAAATCAAGATTTCCGGCAGATGCTGCCTCTGCTTCAGAAGAGACAAGCATCAATGGAACAACAACTAGAAATGCAATCAGCAGTAAACTACCTATCAACTGAGGTATGCTTATGAATCGTCCCGTCAAGCGCTCGGGTGGCTGAGCTGTAGTCTCAAATCTTGTATACCATGGCATGGCGAAGAAGAAAGCGAAATACACTACTGTCATTATTTGAGCCAGAAAAGTTTTACCGGGACTAACGGCTTGCGTCCCAAGATAACCGAGTGTGATAAATGAAACCACAAACATTAAAAGAGCAAAGCGACTAAAGCGCCCTTTGTACCGTATCGATTTGACTGGGCTTTTGTCTAGCCAAGGGAGAGCAAACAATATGCCTATAGCGCCAAACATTACTAGCATTCCCCAAAATTTTGCATCGATACCAAAAAGTGGGATAGTTACAGCCCTTAGCATTGAGTAAAAAGGTGTGTAATACCAGACTGGAGGGACATGCTCAGGTGTCTTCAACGAATCGGCTTCTTGAAAATTAGCCAACTCCAAAAAATACCCGCCCATTTCAGGTGCAAAGAAAACAACCGAACAAAACGCAAGTAAAAAAAGCACTACCCCACCCAAATCATGGTACAAAGTATAATAGGGGTGAAAAGGAACACTATCTAATGGAATACCATCCGGCCCTTTGTTTGCCTTGATTTCAACACCATCGGGATTGTTTGATCCCACTTCATGAAGAGCTAATATGTGAACGACCACTAAACCAATTAGAACAAGTGGAAGTGCGACCACGTGAAGTGCAAAAAATCGGTTTAAAGTTGCTCCAGATATTAAATAATCTCCTCGAATCCATACCAACAGATCTTCTCCAATTATCGGAATGGCTCCGAATAGAGAAACGATTACATTAGCCCCCCAATAAGACATCTGTCCCCACGGAAGTACATACCCCATGAAACCTTCTGCCATTAGTACAAGATAAATGGCCATCCCAATTACCCAGATAAGTTCACGTGGTCTCTTATATGAGCCGTATAGCAAACCCCTGAACATGTGAAGATATACAACTATGAAGAAAGCTGACGCACCAGTTGAATGAAGATACCGGAGTAACCACCCATATTCGACATCCCGCATAATGTACTCAACTGAGGCAAACGCACTTTCTGCGCTTGGCGTATAGTTCATTGTCAGGAAAATTCCACTGACGAGCTGTATTACCAGCACTAGTAAGGAAAGAACACCAAAAAAGTACCAGAAGTTGAAGTTTTTTGGTGCGTAATACTGACTCATATGCTTCTTCCAAGCAGCGACAACTGGAAGTCTTGCGTCAACCCAGTCTCTCAATCCGGCGAGGGCTGTCATCAGTCGATTACCTTTACTAGCAGTAGTTTCCGCTTGAGTCGAGTCGTTCATGCTACCACCTCCTCATCCACCCCGATTACCAGAACATTCTCTCCCTCAAATGAGTGAGGGGGTACCTGCATGTTTCGAGAAGCTGGCGAGCCACTGTATACTCTACCTGCTAAGTCGAATCTAGATCCATGACAGGGACAAAAGAAGCCACCTTTCCAATCCGTATCAAAGGGCTCAGGCTTAAGTTCTATGTGGGGTGTTGGAGAGCAAAATAAATGAGGGCATAAACCAACTAACACCATAAGGTCTGGTCTGCGTGACCTGAACTCATTTTTTGCGTAAGCCGGCTGTTCAGGTTCGTTGGAATTTGGATCTGCGAGTCTGCTGGGATTGTCGTTCAAAGCCCCTAAAGCATCTTCACCGCGCTTGATTACAAATATCGGACGACCTCGCCAAGCAGGAATTGGGCCTAACATTTCGCCTGCTTGAAGCTCACTTATATCTATACGGACTGGAGCTCCAGCGGCTCGTGCTTTAGCGCTTGGATTCCACGAACCAATAAAAGGAATTGCGGCACCAGCTACCCCGGCAACCCCAGCAGCTGATGTTGAACCCACAAGAAATTTTCGACGGCCAGCATTTGTACTGTCGTTAGTCACCGTGATTTTCTCCCTGAGAACAAATAATGAAAATTGTGGATCGACGCGGACATATTGTTAGTCTAGAAAACTGGTTAAGACTGCTACATGACCAACCATAATTAGGACGATTATTTTACTCAAATTTTATGATTTTATCAAGCAAGAACCCAGTCGGTGAATGAGCTATCTTATTGATCTTAATGAAGAATATTTTTTCTAGGCGCAATAAAACGCCAATTCGTTGTCGAAATATAACTCAGTAATGATATGGAGCAATTTCATCGTTTTGAAAACTGTGGTTTCTTTCGGGCTTTTCTTAAACCAACCTTCTTTCTCTCAACCTCTCGGGCATCTCTGGAAACGAACCCCGCCTGCCTCAACTGAGGCTTTAATTCGACATCATAATCCATAAGAGCTCTCGTGATACCGTGTCTGATCGCCCCGGCTTGTCCAAAACTACCACCCCCGCGGACGGTAACTTTAATATCGAATTTCTCTGTCAGCTCAACAAGTTCTAGAGGTTGTCTTACAATCATCCTGGCAACCTCTCGTCCAAAGTAGGTTTCCAGTGGCCTCTTATTAACGGTTATTGCGCCTTTTCCAGAACTCATAAAAACTCTAGCGGTTGAGGTTTTTCTCCGTCCAGTGCCGTAGTAGTGGGTAGCAGTCATAATTTCTAATACCTATATTTGAACGGATTGGGGCTGTTGTGCACTGTGCGGGTGACTAGCACCGGCGTACACCTTCAACTTTTTTAACATGCTTCTGCCTAATGGCGTTCGGGGCAGCATACCTTTTACGGCGAGCTGAATTATTCTCTCCGGCGCTTTATCTTGCAACTTTTCGAAAGAAATAGACTTGAGGCCGCCCGGATAACCTGAATGAGAGTGGTAGTATTTATCTTTCATCTTATTTCCGGTGACCTTTACTTTTTCAGCATTAATTACAACTACATAATCGCCCGTATCTACGTGCGGCGTGAATTCGGCTTTATGCTTTCCCTTTAGACGACTTGCGATTTCCGTAGCCATACGACCAAGTGTTTTACCGGTCGCATCAAATAGCAGCCAATTTCGTGAGACTTCGTTGGTTTTTGCGCTGTAAGTTTTCATTTTTACTTGTGTACGAAAGATCTGGAGGGCGCATACTACCTGAGCACAAGACAATATTCAAGAAGATTTCAGCCAACAATTATTGACACCCCGCGTGCCAGTTAGCGTTATATTGGGTGAGACAACCAAGGGAATTTCAGCAATAGCTTAAATAATAACATGCGGGCTCGCCAAGTAATCGAGAGATTGCATCTCAATTAGGCGCGACTTTGTACGTTCAAACTCAAACTTTTGTCTATCTCCTGAATAAATACGGGTTATCTCGACATCTGCAGAGATAATTAGTTTAACCTTTCTATCATATAGCTCATCAATTAAGACTACAAAACGTCGTGCCTTATCTTCATTTTTTTCGCTGAGTTGAGGAACTTTACTTAACACTATTGCATGGTAAGTCCTAGCAAGCTCTATATAGTCAAGAGCTCCTCGCGGGGAACTACATAAAACCTCGAAATCGAACCAGATTACATCGTCTAATCTGTATCGCGCAGTTATTGTGCGCCCCATTACTTGGACAGTTTCATTCTTTCTAATGCCTTCGGAATACGGAACAAGTTCTACAAAACTCGCATACAGGTGTTGTTCCGTATCTTGATTGTGAGGAGAATGATACAAAACCGCCTTAGTTAAACTCCGTAACCTATAATCTAAAGCGCCACTGAGCTCGATTACATCAGTATATTTCTTGATAAGTTTAATTGCCGGCAAGAAACTATCCCGCTGCAATCCATCCTTGTATAAAGAGTCCGGGTGAGCATTTGACGTCGCAACAAATACAACACCTCTTTTAAACAAACCCTCAAGTAAGCCTGAAAGAAGCATCGCGTCACCAATATCCAATACGAAAAACTCGTCAACGCACAGAACTTTTGTTTTCTCTGCTATTCTAACCGCGATTCTATCCAAAGGATTTCTAACCCCTTGAAGGCACTCGAGCTCTTCATGAATGGATAACATAAACCGATGAAAATGGATCCTTTGCTTTTCAGAAAAAGGTAAACACTCATAGAACAGATCCATGAGATATGTTTTGCCTCTTCCTACCCCGCCCCAAAGATAAATACCCCGTAAATTTGAATTGACGCCCACCCACTTCTTAAAAAAACTAAAGACGCGCTTATGGTTTAAATGAGCAAGCATGAGCCTTTCGTAGAGAGCATCAAACGCCTCAGCTATGTGTTTTTGACGTCCATCGAATGACACTACCTTCTGAGAAACATCATGATCGTAGCGCCGCATAGGAGTCATAGGGTTGCATTCCATAACTAAACTTATATATTTGGTCTAATTAGAATAACTTGATAATAACCCCAATTGTAACTAATTACAGCGAACCTATTGATTTAAGGTATACTCGAACACATTGTCACGAAATTCAAAGTTCGCAAATAAAGCCAACTATGAGGACGTAAATTCTGATGTCTATATGGTTTTTAGTAATTGGATCTCTTGCCGTTGGAATAGTGATTGGAATTACATTCACTAGACGATTGGGCACTGATGCCATCAGGGTACAGCAATTAGAAGAGAAATTAGAGAGTATGTCCGAATCTCATATGGAGTATCGTAATAACGTGAGCGAACACTTTAATATGACTTCTGAATTAATCAACCAAATGACCGATAGCTATAAAAAAGTGTATGGGCATCTAGCCATCGGAGCACAGGATCTTTGCTCAGACCAGGTTGCAGAGAAGCTTCTTCCCCTTCAGCCTGATGCTATGTTTGAAGACGAAACTGTTAGTAGTAACCAAAATCAAATTGAAGCTCCTAAGGACTACGCGACAAAATCTAATCCTAATCAAGTTGGGGCACTCTCCGAAGATTTTGGTTTAAAGAACACCAAAGTAAATCCAAATAAGAATAATCCTTGAGTAATCCTTTCGATAAACTATCGATAGGAGATTTTAAAACCATGACAGATTACAACCTTACCCACTTAAAACAGCTTGAAGCTGAAAGCATACATATAATTAGGGAAGTTGCTGCTGAATTTGATAATCCCGTAATGCTTTATTCCATCGGCAAAGACTCTTCAGTAATGCTCCACCTAGCGTTGAAAGCTTTCTTTCCTGGCAAACCACCTTTCCCTTTGCTTCATGTCGATACAACATGGAAATTTAAAGAAATGATTGAGTTTCGAGAATTTCAACGAAAAAAAATGAAACTTGATTTAATAGTTCACATAAATCAAGAGGGTGTGGCCCAAGGCGTTGGCCCTTTCACTCACGGAAGTGAAATACATACCGACATTATGAAGACACAGGCACTCAAACAAGCTCTTTCTATTCATAAATTTGATGCGGCTTTTGGAGGTGCGCGAAGAGACGAAGAGAAAGCAAGAGCAAAAGAGAGAGTTTTTTCGTTCCGAAACAAGAACCATGTGTGGGACCCAAAGAACCAACGACCAGAACTATGGAATCTGTATAACGGAAAGGTAAAGAAAGGCGAAAGCATTCGGGTTTTTCCCTTATCAAACTGGACTGAGTTAGACATTTGGCAATACATTTACATCAATAATATTGAGATAGTCCCATTGTATTTTGCAAAAGAAAGACCTGTCGTAAATTTCGATGGGATCGATATTCTCGTAGATGATGATCGAATGCCAATTCGGGATGATCAGAAAATTGAGTTGAAAAGTGTTCGATTCAGAACTTTAGGATGTTATCCGTTGACAGGTGCAGTGGAATCAAATGCAACAACTCTACCCGAGATAATTCAAGAGATGCTCCTAACGAAAAGTAGCGAACGACAAGGGAGGTTGATTGATGCTGATCGGGCGGGTTCCATGGAAGAGAAGAAACGCAAGGGTTATTTCTAGTCATTATGTCTCATCAATCAGATTTAATCTCAAATGATATAAACGCCTACTTGGCACAACACGAACGCAAGCAACTCCTGCGTTTGCTTACATGCGGTAACGTGGATGATGGTAAAAGTACACTAATCGGCCGCTTATTACATGACTCAAAAATGATTTACGAGGATCATTTGGCATCTATCGCTGCAGAAAGCGCTAAAAGTGGAACGACTGACGGGGATCTGGATCTGTCTCTACTAGTCGATGGCTTACAAGCCGAGAGAGAGCAAGGCATCACTATTGATGTTGCTTATCGATATTTTTCAACCGCAAGACGAAAGTTTATCATAGCCGACACTCCCGGCCATGAACAATACACCAGAAATATGGCAACGGGAGCGTCAACGTGCGCTCTTGCAATTATTCTCATCGATGCAAGAAATGGAGTTCAAATACAAACACGAAGACACAGCTTTATAACCTCCCTGTTAGGAATAAAGCATGTCATAGTAGCTATCAACAAAATGGATCTTGTTGATTACGAGGAATCAATTTTTAATAAAATCAAAGAAGAATTCCTAAAGTTTTCGGCTAGCTTACCACATGCGGACTTGCACTTTATTCCACTTTCAGCCCTTACAGGGGTAAATGTCGTGCAGATCGGTGAAGAGGTGCCTTGGTATAAAGGAAAATCACTGATGGACATTCTTGAGAGCGTTGAAATTGAAGCTGACCGGAATTACATCGATTTTAGATTCCCCGTCCAATATGTTAATCGACCAAATTCAAATTTTCGCGGTTACTGCGGAACTGTAGCCTCTGGGGTCATTCGGAAAGGCGATAAGGTTACCGTGCTTCCGTCTATGAAAACCAGCAATATAAAGTCGATAGTGACTTATGACGAAGAAATTGAATTAGCACATGCGGAAATGGCTATTACTCTAACTCTAGAGGACGAATTAGATGTCAGTCGCGGAGATATGCTAGTACATCCCAATAATCTTCCAACAACCCAGAGCAGCTTTAACGCAAAGATCGTTTGGATGACAGAAAAATCAATGCGACTCGGCAAAGAATACGATCTTAAGCTAGGCGCAAAAACTGTTGCTGCAACGATCAATACGCTTTTTCATAAGATAGACGTAAACACGTTACAAGAAAAATCAGCAGAGAGCCTTGAACTAAATGAAATAGGACTCGTCGAGGTAAATTTGCTTGAAAGTTCAAGTTTCGATTCCTATGAAAAAAATCGCGCGACTGGTTGTTTTATCCTAATTGATAAACTAACCAATGTGACTATTGCCGCAGGAATGATCGAGCAGACTGCAAGAATTAAAAATCAAAAAGTAGAAAATCATAACTCACATGTCTCCAAGGAAGAGCGCACCGCCAGGTATGGTCAAAAACCGGCGACTATAATGTTTATCGGCCTGTCAGGCTCAGGAAAATCAACATTAGCTCATGGTCTTGAACGACGATTATTTGACAAAGGACATGTTGTTACTGTGCTCGACGGAAAAGCTATGCGGCTTGGTATCTCAAAAAATTTGCCACACGACGCGAAGGGCCGCGCTGAAAACCTCAAGAGGAGTGCCCATATTGCCAGGTTTTTGAATGATTCCGGTGTGATTTGCTGTGCCTCTTTCGTCGCGCCAAACAATGATTCTAGAGAGCATGCTATTAATGTTGTCGGGAGTGAAAACTGCTTTATAGTTTACTGTAATCCACCAGTAGAAATTTGCATAAAAAGGGATCCTTCAGGTCTTTATGCCGCGTTTGAAGAAAACAAAACTGATATTGTTCCAGGCTTATCCTTTCCCTACGAGAAACCAGAAAAGGTTGATCTTGAGCTTGATACAAGCTCCGAATCTATAGATGCGTCTCTTAATAAAATTACACTACTACTCGAAAAAAACTTAGTCATATAAACTAAAGGATGCTACGAAAATCTGCTAGGTTCTTTTTATACCGGATTGGGTATATCGATGAAAGTATGTGAAATTGAATACTCATTCGCCAAATATTCTCCTAATGCCTGGACACCGTAACGCTCAGTCGCATGATGACCTGCAGCAAAGAAGTGTATCCCAGATTCTCTGGCTATATGGACCGTCTGTTCGGAAACCTCCCCAGTCAAATATGCATCTGCGCCAGATTCTACCGCCAGCTCTATAAATCCTTGAGCTGCACCGGAACACCAAACTATCGATTTAATGTTTTTGCTCCGCCCCTCAATTGA
>CEVF01034497.1_pt1 | contig 9921 bp, 8 predicted proteins | sample 356441 | NCBI WGS metagenome assembly CEVF01 (sample SAMEA2622765, study PRJEB7988) | marine metagenome | biome: marine biome (ENVO:00000447); feature: surface water layer (ENVO:00002042); material: "saline water (ENVO:00002010), including plankton (ENVO:xxxxxxxx)" | depth 5 m
GTCTGATAATCATCAGGCCGCCATCGAATTATATGAAGAGCTGATGGCAGAACCGGCTCTAGCGCCCCGATCAATTTATTCCATCGCTTTAGCGCACCTAGAAGCTGGTCAGAAAGACGTTGCATATCGCCAATACGTTCAGCTTATGGAAGAATACCCCAAAGACAAACGCGCGCTCAGAGCTGCTATTGACATCGAGGGACCGCTCAATGCGAAAGCAGCTTTTGCCGTTGCTTCTACCTACCATGCGCACAAGCGCTACGCCGACTCCAAAAAGCGCTTTCAGCAATTTATAAAGAGATTCCCACACGACCAGCGCGTGGCGGATGCGTACTACAACTTGGCTCTTTCACAGCTGGGCCTCGGCCAGTATGAAACCGCAATCCGCACGTTTGAGAAAACGTACGAACAGTACGGATTGCCCTCGGCCCTTTATCGCATTGGGGGCGTATATATCACCCGCAATAACGAAGCTGATGCCATCGCTATTTATGAACGTTTTTCTCGTCAATATCCACAACACAGCTTAGCTGATGACGCCCTGTGGCAGGCAGCCAAATCAGCCGAACGCAACAATCGTTTTTCCGAGGCGGAGAGACTATACAAGCTACTAGTCAGCCGTCACCCGCAAAGCACTTATCGCGATGATGCAGGCTGGGGAATCGGCTTTACATTTTACTGTCGAAGCGAGTTTGACAAAGCACTGCATGTATTCGAACGACTCAGCAAAATAGCGCAGCAGCCGCATGTTGTCGACCAGAGTCTTTACTGGGCCGGGAAGGCAGCCGCAGAGTTAGGCCGCAGCGTAGAGTCACAGAGCTATTATAACCGAGCAGCCGATGGGTTTCCCCGCTCATACTATTCAACGCGCGCAGTCAAAATGGGCTACGGCCAACTCGGGGCTCTGGAACGGGTGGGTGCCCCCGAACGCAGCCTGCTCTCGATAGAGGACATAAAGGGAGCGGACCACTTGGCAAGAAGCGACGCACTCTTTTCACTGGGCTTACACCAACAGGCACGCCGAGAGATTGGACGAGCTGAAAAACTGAACGAAAGCAGCGTAGAAAGGCTCGAACTGATCCGCGACCGATACGAGGCGCTTGGCTTCCTTAGCCGCGCCCTTAGACTTTCCATACGCATTTTTGTCGCCAACGACAAGCGAAGCGATTGGGAACGCGTATACCCCAACTACTACTGGGAAGAAATCGTTACAGCGGCAACCGAGGCCAAAGTAGATCCCTATCTAGTCTTGTCTGTAATACGGCAGGAAAGTACGTTTAACGAGGGAGCGACCTCGCGCGCGGGAGCGCGCGGACTGATGCAAATTATGCCCAAGACGGGAAAAAAACTAGCCGCTCATATAGGCATGCATCGCTTCAAGCACTCTTCCCTGTACGATCCGGACGTCTCTATCCGGCTCGGCAGCTATTTCTTAGGAGACCAAGTGCGACAATTTACAAATGGGACAACAGCTGATATGGGGTTTGAACTGGGTCTGGCTGCATACAACGCCGGTCCACATAATGCACGGCAGTGGTTAGAACGATTCCCACATAACGATGCTGACGCCTTCATTGAACGAATTCCCTTTAAGGAAACCCGGCTCTACGTCAAATTAGTCCTCAAAAACTACGCGATATACAAGGCACTATCCGATGTCTGAAGAGCATGATCCCGGCAAGAAAAGTCGCCTGATTGAAGATGTCTTTATTCTCGTTAGTATCTTCGCTCTTTGGCCTGTCGTGCTGGGCTGGGAAGGATTTATCTACGAACTCGTCCTCTACACGGCATTGGCTGGCTTGGTATATATATTTTACCGTCGAATACAGCGTTTTCGCGCAGCACGCGATGAAATTGATGAAATGGACGAGTAGTTGGCTACGAAGGCAGCAACATTTATCTTCTATCCCGCTGCCCAATCTGCTCCAATACGAGAACCAACACTGCCCCCATACCCATCAGACCAAAGCTAAGCCATACTTCACCAGCAAACTCAGGTGGCCATATGCATTCATCGCGCAGAACCAGCGTTTTAGATCCGACTACGCGTTCTTCCAGCACGGTGCGAAAAGGCCATACCTTGCGCAGGGATCCCAGCATAAGCCCAACTAAAAACGCCATTGTTGCAGAGTAATAACGAGCGAGCAGTCGCTTTAGAAGACGAGAGAAAATCAATACACCCGTTACGGCACCAAGACCAAAAAGTGCTATGACCTGCCAATCTCGCTCATGAACCGCACTGAATACCTGCTGATATTTGCCCATAATTACGAGTAGAAACGAACCGCTAATTCCCGGTAGGATCATGGCGCAAATTGCAACGAGACCAGCCAGTATAAATTTATAGCTCTCCGTGCCCGTTTCCACTGGAACCAAAACTGTTATACCATAACCGAAAGCCGTACCAAACGCGATAAAAAGAGGAATTTTTACGCCGTATCCTCGTTCGATCTGCCGAGCGACATAAAGCGCACTAGCGAGAATCAACCCAGTAAAAAACCCCCACACTGGCTGAGGATACATTGCGAGTAAATAAGTTATTAATTTAGCAAACGTCGCAATGGCCAATATAATACCCGCTAGAATAGGTACGAGGAAACCGGCGTTAACCAGACTTAGCACTTCGATCACGCGGCCGCGCAGCAGCGCCTGCAGCACGCGACCGTCAATAGAGGCAATGGTGCTTACCAGTTCATCGTATATACCCATGATCAGAGCGACAGTGCCGCCGGATACTCCGGGTATCACGTCAGCAGTCCCCATGCACATACCGCGCAGCAGTAAGCCGGGGCCGCGTCTTCTTGCCTTGTCCAACGAATTTTCTTCTGTAGCCAATACTTTCTCCCTTAAAAAAGCGCCAACTGCCATCCCCGCTGGCGCACAAATTCAATCACCTTTCGGTCGCTGCGCGGAAAGGCGAAGTCGTCTAGCTGTTCGGGGTAGACCCAACGCCAATCCTCGCATCCTATCGCCTTGGGTTGCCCTTCCTTATATCGTGCACTTAGGGCATGGAGTGTTATGCTGAAGTGCGTGTACGCGTGGTCAACGCTGCACAGCACTTCTCCCACCTCTATCTCAAAATCTAGCTCCTCGCGAATCTCTCTACGCAGACATTCCTGCAGTGACTCTCCCTTTTCGCGTTTTCCTCCTGGAAATTCCCACAGCCCGCCTAACATGCCATCGCGAGGTCGCTGCGCGATGAGCACCTGATCTCCTTTCAAGATCAGCCCCGCCGCTACAGGATAATGCGGCTTCCGTTTTTTCGGCGCTTTCAAAGGCAGTAAAGTCGGATTATACAGCTCGGCTTTAACCCGACACAGTTCCTCTACCGGACACGTTTGGCAGTCCGGCTTCTGCGGAGTGCATACGCGCGCGCCCAGTTCCATCATGCCTTGATTAAAATCGCCGGCTTGTCCCGGCTGCAAAAGGCGTTGGCTCGCATATATAAGCTGTTTCTTAGTCGCGGCGCGGCGTGGATCTTCTTCTATTCGCAGCAAACGGCACAGCACGCGCACTACGTTCCCGTCTAGTACGGCGTGATCGCGATCGAATGCGATACTGCTTACGGCCGCTGCCGTATATGTGCCAATACCCGGTAAGGAAATTAACTCTTCGTAGGAGTCTGGAATCTGACCTTCATATTGGGTAACCATCAGCTGTGCGGCCTTGTGCATGTTCCGCGCACGCGCATAGTAACCCAATCCTTCCCACACTTTCAACACGTCGCCTTCCTGTGCAACAGCTAAATCCACAAGCGCGGGAAAACGTGAAATAAAACGCGTAAAATATGCATCCATCTGATCAACGCGGGTTTGCTGAAGCATAATTTCAGAAATCCACACGTGATAGGGATTATCGCTATCACGCCATTCAAACGAGCGCTTGTTGACTCTATACCATGCGAGAAGAGCAGTACGAAAAGCGGCGACGTGGCTCGGCGTATTGAGCAGGTCAATCATACATTTTTCTTGGCAGCATACTAATATCTAATACACCTAGCGAATGCCCATTTACTTGTAGCGGCTTTGCTTCACACAATGCACTTACAGTAGCTGATTCCACCGTTTCTGCGCCAGCCTGAAAGAGCGCATACAACGTATCATCATCTGTTGCCGATATGCGATTAAGCTCGACGTTCGTCACATCACCTTCAGATCTTATCGTAGTGAACACGCATACTTGTGCCTCACGCGTGAGCGGATTCCACAGGCCGCAGCGGCTCGCACCTAACGCCGCACGCTGCGCAAGAGCTCGTAGCTGAAAGGGAAGCAGAGGCGCGTCGGTAGCCAACACGGCGACAAACTCCTGCGGTCCGCCGGCTATAGACCCAGGGATCCGCACGGCCTGTCCGTTAACGCGTAGATCTCCAGGGAGCCCGCCGTTGACTGCGACGAATGCGCCAACATGTTGCGGTCCGACTCGACGAGATGCGCTGCCCACCCCCCCCCGCAAGCCAAATGCACGCAGCGAACGTCCAATGCCCACGCTACCCTCTAAGAACGCTTCACTAGCGTCTGAAAGGGCTTGATTTAAATCGCGTTGCTCTACGCTTTCATATACCCGCCGGGCGTCGTTCCACACGCCATCGTCCATACCTATCACAAAAGGCGGCCATCCAGCATCGGTGGAGAGACCACGATCTCGTCGAATACTCTGGTGTATTAAAGCCTCATACGCGCGTCCAAAAGCAGGGCCAGGCACAACGGCAATTGGTGCAGAGAGCGTGCCAAAATCTTCTGCTACACCCAAACCAGAAGTACTGCCTCCACCATCGAGAGACCAGCGCCCAATATAGAGTCTCCGCTTTTCCTCAGAAAATGGATAGGGCTCAACAATGCTCAGGCCGATTTGTGCATCTTCGACCTCGATATCCACATGGCCAACTCGAACCCCTCTCACATCGGCAATCGAATCGCGCGCACCCGACTCAAACTGACCAATTTGAATACCCTCTCTATGCAGCGTCTTCACTTAATTCTCCCATGCGCGCGCATAATCTGAACCAAGCTATCAAGCGGCAGTGCGTGATAGGTATTACCGTCGCGTCCTGTCATTGAATGCGCCATCGTCAACGAGTTGAGAATGGACTCTTCTGTCGCTTCTATTACTGCTTGATGCAAATGCGAAATCCAGCGATTCTTTAGCGCAAATAGATCAGCGGGCTGTTCCTGCACGACGTTCTTACCTGTGGAAAAAGCAATAAAGAGATCCCCACTACCGTGCGAAGAAATCGCCCCCGTACGCGCCAGCCCCATAGATGCGCGTTTACACAAGCGCTGGAGTTGCACTGGAATAAGCGGCGCATCGGTTGCTACGGCCACCAGCAGGGACTTGTTTTTTTTGTCACTACCTCGCTGAGGCATGCGTTCAGTCATTTCTCTCCCCACCGGTACTCCGTCAACGCGTAGCTGGTCGCGGCGGCCAAAATTCGACTGCACGATAACGCCCACCGTGTATCGCGCATCTGCACAGGTAACGATGCGCGATGCAGTTCCAATACCCGCTTTGAAATTAAACGCACGCATAGCAGTCCCACCGCCGACACATCCCTCTTCCACGGGCCCGCTCTGTGCTGTCTCAATGGCTTCATATGCGTGCTCTGGCCGCACGTGTCGTCCCGCTGTATCATTGAGAAAGTCGCCCCACGTCTCTCCTACAACAGGTTCGATTCGATATCCACGATTAAAAAGTGTCGGGTCTCGGTCCATCATCCACTCAAGCGCGCCGTCATACGCGTTGCCTACGCTCGACGTATTGGTGAAAAGGATTGGGGCAGCCAAAATTCCGCGCTGCCGAACAAGGCCGACGCCCGTCAATTCTCCGTTACCATTCAGCGTAAAATCAGCTGCGTGGCACGCCTCTTTTGACAGCATACCCCCATGCGGCAAAATCGCCGTCACACCCGTGCGCACAGGACCCTCTCCAACAACAAGTGGGCCTTCGCCGCTAACGAGCGTCACGTGGCCAACCCGCACTCCAGGCACGTCGGTAATAGCGTTCAACGGGCCCGGCTCCATAGAGCCAATAACGATGCCTATAGACCGCGCTCGCATCCTCTGTTCGCTGGGCATAGCCCAGCTCCAAGAAGCAGCAGACCACGGGGCCAGCGCGCCCAGCCCAACACCTAAAAACGTTCGCCGGTCCATTGCTATAGAGCCTCGACGATCGCCTTGCCCAATTCACTCGTTGTCATTATACCTCCAATGTCTGGCGTACCGGCGCCCACTTGGGAAACTACGCACCGAACGGCTTCTTCTATGCGCGCGGCTCCCTGCACAGCCTCTCTATCACCTTCTCGATCACCTAGCCATTTTAGCATGAGCGCAGCAGAGAGAATCATAGCAACTGGATTGGCCAAGCCCTTACCCGCAATATCTGGCGCAGTGCCGTGCGATGGTTGAAAAACGGCTGCATCCGGGCCGATATCGCCCGACGGTGCCATCCCCAAACCTCCGACGAGACCTGCTGCCAGGTCAGAGATGATATCTCCGTACATGTTCTCGGCGACTAACACATCGTAATCCTTTGGGCGCTGGAGCAAATACATGCTCAACGCATCAACGTAGGCATAATCGCGTCCTACGTCCGGAAAGTCATCCGCAACTCGGTCATACACAGAGCGAAAAAAGGCCATTGACTTAAAGACATTTGCCTTGTCTACACAGGTGACGCGCATTGGGGACCTTGCGCGCTGCACGGCCAATTCAAATGCATATCGAACAATCCGTTCCGTGCCGCTACGCGTAATGACCATAGAATCGACGGCCACTTCTCCGCGCAGTTCGATACCCCCGTTCATCGAAGCAAAGAGCCCTTCTACATTTTCGCGGAGAATCACAAAGTCAATTGCACCCACATCCAGTCCCTTTAACGGTGAATGGGCTTCGTTATACAAATAGATAGGCCGCACGCCTGCATATAGGTCGAGAATAATACGCAAATCGATTTGCGGACGCATTTCCGTTCCATCTTTCCATCGTATATCGGGCAAGCCCATTGCGCCAAGCAAAACAGCATCTGCCGTGCGACAGGCTTCAACCGTCGCAACGGGTAAGGGTTCTCCACAGTCTAGATAACAGCCGGCACCACAGGAATACTCAGTAAAGTTAAAGCGGGGAGTGCCTATTGCTTGTAAAACGACGAGCGCTTCTTCAACAACCTCCGGCCCAATTCCGTCACCTTTCAAGACTGCGACATCATACACTTTTTTGTTCATATCCATAGCTCTGTTAACAAACCATAAAAGGGGAGAAACGGCCAACCGTCTCTCCCCCATACACTATTGACTGCCGCTTAGCTCCACAGGCGATCGTGCGCCCCTTCGTTATCCCAGCGCTCTGTCGATTCGAAAATACCAGGGTTATTAGGGTCGATAAACGCCTCAACCACCTCATCATTGAGGTCTGTAAAGCCTAATCCCGGACCCTCAGGAACTGCAATATGTCCGTCCTCGACAAGCGGCACTGGCAGTCCATCGATCAGGCTACTCCACTGATCTAACTGATCAACAGAGTGATTTTCCAGAACCATAAAATTCTCAGTCGCCGCCGCGCAGTGGACAGAGGCCAGCGCTGCAATTGGAGACATAGCCATGTGCAGTGCCATCGCGACACCGTGATCTTGCGCTAAATCCCCCACCTTCTTGGTCTCGAGAATACCTCCTGACGAGGCCAGATCTGGATGCGCAACGGCGATAGCCCGACGTTCAAGAAGCGGAATAAAACCCTCTTTGAGATAAATATCTTCTCCCGTGCAAACCGGGGTATTCACCGACTCTGCCAGTCGCTGCCACTGATCGGCAAACTGCCATGGGATCATGTCCTCGTACCAAGCAAGCGAAAATTGGTCAAGCGCCTTTCCCAAACGAATACACGACTCAATGCCAATATGCCCAAAATGATCGACGGCCAGCGGCACTTCATATCCGATTTCCTCTCGCACTTCCGCCACGTACTGGCAGAGCAGATCGATGCCCTTATCCGTGATTTGAATACCGGTAAAGGGGTGCATAATCTCGTCGGTGCGCAGCATATCGGGCGGTGCAATCAGCGTACTTTCGGTATCGCGTAACAGACCTATACCGACGTCCATTTTTAGAAATCCAAATCCATCTGCGATCCGCTCTTTTAGGCGCTTGCCCATATCGCTGCCTTTTTTCTCGGAAGGCGTATCGCAATAGCAAAGGACTCTGTCACGAAATTTACCACCGGCTAATTGGTAAGCCGGCACACCATAGGCTTTACCGGCCAAGTCCATCAACGCCATTTCGATTCCACAAACACCACCGGCCTGACGCGCATGATGGCCAAATTGCTTAATCTTGCGAAATATTTTATCGACGTTGCAAGGATTCTCTCCTATTAGACGGCTTTTCAGCATGAGTGCATAGGTCTCACTTCCGCCGTCACGTACCTCGCCATACCCGAAAATCCCTTGATTTGTATCCAGTCGAATAATTGTCGAGCGAAAAGGTGCACCGCGCAGGTTAACCACGCGCATATCAGTAATTTTCAAATCGCTTGGACGCGAATGCATATCCACGTTTGCTTCCACACTGTCTGTCATTTAATCTCTCCCTGTTTGTATCTGTTGCCAAACACACAGCTGTGTTTGGCAACTCTATTTTAGAGCGCCCTTAAATTATTTTCCCCGGTAAAAAGCGTCAACTACGGCGCAGTCTTACAGCATATTTTACCAATGTAGAGGAGTCATAATGACAAAGTGAAGTATAAGTGCAAACCTAATCAACAGAGATAGCAGTGGCATCGAGCGCTCCGAGCAAAATCATGAAAAAGCCGGGTAGAACCACGGGCAGAGAAAATGCTGTCCTACGCAGCTTTAAGCTACAGATGGACGCCCTTGTGCTCCGTCTACTGGCACGACGGCTCCGTTGATCCAACGTGCGCGATCTGACACCAGAAAGGTCACTACGTCTGCCACCTCTTGCGGCGATCCCAAGCGCTTTGAAGGAAACTCACCCTGCAAAAAATTCGCAAATTCCTGCGGACGCTCATCGCTGAAGCGCTGCCACCCTCCCCCAGGAAACATCACAGAGCCCGGCGCCACGGCATTAACGCGCACATCATATTCAGCCAGTTCGATTGCCAGCGCTCCAGCGAGAAAATTCTCGGCGGCCTTAGCACATCCATACTGTGCACGAGGAGCAGGTTTAGCACCCGATATAGAGGTAATAATGACGACAGATCCACCGCCCCCCTCGCGCAAGTAAGGTAGCGCGGCACGCGTAGTCCGCACGGCATGAAACAAATTGAGTTGAAACGTTTCTTCCCATTCTTCATCGCTACTATCCAACAGACTACCACCAGCCGATCCGCCCACATTATTTACCACAATATCAATGCCGCCTAACGACTCTGCAGCTCCCTTCACAAATGCACCCACTCCATCGCGCTCACGCACGTCGCAGACTTGGGCAAAGACTTCTCCTCCAGCATCGCAGAGCGCCTGCGTTGCTTCCGCTAGGCCTTGCTCTCCTCGTGCACAAATACCCAGTCGAGCTCCCTCGCTAACAAGAGAATGAGCTATAGATAAACCGATACCTCGACTAGCGCCGGTGACGAGCGCGACTCGATCGCGCAACCCTAAGTCCATTTAATTTGTTCCTCCATAAAAACGGTGCAATCGCAAAAAATCGATAGGCTGCTTTGTATTACCCTCTAGCGCTAGGTCCGACAGCACTTCCCCCATCACGGAAGCAAATTTAAATCCGTGACCAGAAAAACCCGCTGCTACGATGACCTGCGGGTATTCCGGATGCACATCGACTACAAAATGCTTATCTGGCGTCATAGTATACATGCAGACTGTATGATGCGTACGTCGAGCTTTTAATCGGGGAAAAAAATCGTCTACAAATCGGCGGACAATCGGCTCGTCGTTGACGGCCAACGCACGATTGAC
>CEVF01153116.1_pt1 | contig 9890 bp, 11 predicted proteins | sample 356441 | NCBI WGS metagenome assembly CEVF01 (sample SAMEA2622765, study PRJEB7988) | marine metagenome | biome: marine biome (ENVO:00000447); feature: surface water layer (ENVO:00002042); material: "saline water (ENVO:00002010), including plankton (ENVO:xxxxxxxx)" | depth 5 m
CATACATATACCCTAAAAAAGCACCACCCAAGTGGGCCATACCACCACCTATGTTCTCTCCCATCCCGATCATAACCAAATCCTTGATTACCAAAGCAGCACCTATGTACCACAATCTGATATTAAAGAAAATGACCCGAACCTCTTGATTGGGCAAATACGTGCACACAAAAATAAGAATGGCATTTACTCCCGCAGAGGCACCAATCAGGGCGGTATTGGAATTCACCAAGGTTGGAAATACATTATAGCTCAACAGAAATACCAATCCACCGAGCATCAAACCTAAAAAGTAGACATTGATAAATCGTTGAGCATCAAAAAGGTTCAAAAAAATTCGACTGGCAAAATAAAGCACCATCATATTCCAAAAAATATGGCTGAACCCTGCATGAAAAAAGGAATAAGTGACCAACGACCACGGCTGCATTAAAAACTCGAAAAAATCCTTGGGTAAATGAAACCATGTCGAAAAAGAATATCCCAGCAATGCACCAGAAAGTCCATCCAATATAAATATCAGCACATTAATAGCGATAAGCTTTTCAGCAATGTTGAGCCGTGCAAATTGATATTTTAGTCCCCCGTTCATCATAGATTAATTCCACCGGTTATTATTGAACTGGTCCTTTTTCCAGTACCACATCATTATAAAACCAATCAAAGCGCCACCTATATGTGCAAAATGAGCTACTCCGGTATTAATGTTGCCTATTCCAAAAATAAGGTCCACCGCAATAAGAATCGGCACAAAGTACTTCGCTTTTATCGGTACCGGTAAAAAGATAAGCATCAATTTGGCTTCCGAATACATAAAGGCAAAGGCCACCAAAATACCATAAATAGCTCCCGAGGCTCCAACAGCTGGCGTATTAAAAGCTGTCAGCATACTATCCACCGTACTTTTCCCTATAATATCGTACCAACCAGGGCTATACTGTCCATTGGATAATATCTCCAATACTTGGGCAGGGGCAATACCGGCGCTTTCTAGGGCACTTATTCCTTCGTTAAAAAGAAAATAGTTCACCCCTGTATGCAGTGCGGCCGAACCCAAACCCGCCGAAAAATAGAAAAACAGAAATTTGTTTCTGCCCCAAATGCGCTCCAAAGGAGTCCCAAAAGCCCAAAGTGCATACATATTGAACAGAATATGCATTAGGTTACCATGCATAAACATATGGGTGACGACCTGCCACCATTCAAAATTGGGGTTTTTAAGAAACCAAAGTGACATCCATTGGTACATTTGATCCCCATAAAGTTGTGTGGCAAAAAACATGATCACGTTAATGATCAATATATGCTTTACTGCCTCGGTCATTCTACCCATCTAATTGAATTTTTTATCGATATCCCCTTCGGAGATAATGGTATATGTTATTTTTTGAAAAGGACTCAATGAAGGCTCCTTGCATGCAAAAAGATTGTTTACCAAGGCCAATTGGGACTCTTGGTCCAAAACATCCCCTGTTCTTACCGCTAGATTCCTACTTAACGCCTTGGCCAACATTTCGGCCTGTGAAATGGAACCGTCCTCATAACCCTCCATATAATCAGAAATCAAGCGATCCAATACCATGCCAATCCCGCTTTCAGGAACCATCATGGGCACACCTGTCACTTTTACAGTTTCTTCCTCCAAACCTTGAAAAGCAAATCCAATGTTTGTCAGGCTTTCTTTTATTTCCCTTAGCACGGCCAATTCCTGTTTATTAAAGGTCAATTCCAAAGGAAAGAGCAATTGTTGGCTTATACCTTCCTTTACGGTGATCTCACCCAAAAACTTCTCAAAAAGGATACGCTCGTGCGCTCTATTTTGATGGATGACCAACATTCCGGACTTTACCGTGCTCACTACATATTTTCGTCGTAATTGGAATGTGCTTGCCAGATGTTCTTCAACCTCTCCACCTGAATATAAGGTGCCCTGTTCCTCACTTTCCGATTCAATGATTACACTACTGAAACCACTGTGGTCACTTTGATTGCCAAGACCTTCGTACAGATCTTCCCAACCCTTGGCATTTTGTTTGCGAAAACCGTTCCCGCCACTTTTCTTTACCGGTGTTTCCTGAAAGGGATTAAATGTGGCGTCCACAGTAACCTTGGGTATCACGGCTCCCTTTTCTTTATAAGCATAGGGAGTATCCAAGTTGGGGTCGTGGTCAAAATCCAGTACGGGGGCAACATTGAACTGGCCCAAACTATGCTTTATGGTCGACCTTAAGATTGCATACAAGGTGTTCTCATCATCAAACTTTACCTCGGTTTTGGTAGGATGGATATTGATATCGATGGAAGATGGATCTACTTCCAAAAACAAAAAATACCCTGGATATGTATCGGATTTTATCAGCCCTTCAAAAGCCGCCACCACAGCATGGTGCAGATAAGGACTTTTGATATATCGGTTATTGGCAAAGAAAAACTGTTCCCCTCTACTCTTTTTGGCAAACTCAGGTTTACAAATGAACCCCGATATCTTCACCACCTCGGTCTCCTCGTTTACAGGCACCAAACGATGCTCCATTTTACTGCCAAAGATGTGTACGATCCGTTGACGGTGTTTTGTACTGGGGAGATTAAATATCTCTGAACCGTTGTTATAAAAATGGAACTCAATATCAGGGTGGACCATTGCCACCCGATGGAACTCATCTGTAATGTGACGGAGCTCCACTTGGTTCGATTTCAAGAAATTTCGTCTTGCGGGGATATTGAAAAATAGATTTTTGACAGCAATAGAGGTACCTTGGGGAACTGCCACAACATCTTGTGAAACGATCTTGCTGCCCTCAATTTTGATATGTGTCCCCAGCTCTTGTGATGAAGTTCGTGTCTGCATATCCACATGGGCTATCGCGGCAATCGAAGCCAATGCTTCCCCACGAAAACCTTTGGTTTCCAGATTGAACAGATCCTGTGCTGACGATATTTTGGAAGTGGCATGGCGCTCAAAGGACAAGCGTGCATCGGTTTCGCTCATTCCCACGCCATCATCAACCACTTGAATAAGTGTCTTACCTCCATCTTTAATAATCAATTTAATGGAAGTAGCGCCCGCATCAATCGCATTTTCCATTAGTTCCTTTACTACGGAAGCGGGTCGTTGGACCACCTCCCCTGCCGCTATTTGGTTAGCTACATGGTCCGGTAAAAGTTTAATGATGTCCGCCATTATGGGTTTAGGAATATTGATAGATCAAAATCGATGATAAAAAGGAACAGCAACACCAAAATGGCAACAATCACCCAAAACCGAAGCTTTAAATTCTTATCTCCTTCGGTCTGCAAATCTTCCATTGCGGAAGTAAATTTATTTTTGAGCCCTCTAGTGGAGTGTGCCGTACTTCTAAATTTATCCAGTTTGTGTTCAATTTTATAAGGATTACCCTCTCCCTTGTAATATCTAGGGGAGTAATCGAAGCTCTTATTTTTTCTAAGTTTTAAAGGGTTTCGCATGGTATCCTTATCGCCGTAAGTTCAAAGGTACTCAAAATAGAAAAAAGGGATTGGACGATTGCGCCAAAAAATGTTAACAACCTTTTGGACCGCAAAGAGCCAAGTTGGTGTTCGAACCAAATAATGGTTTTGGGGTTGTATCCGTGACCGGTTACTTGAACTTTACTTACCCAACATTGCCATTTGAATGGCAGCTATAGCGGCTTCGGTCCCCTTATTGCCATGCTTGCCTCCACTTCTATCTTTCGCCTGTTGAAGATTATCGTCGGTGAGCACACAAAAAATAACAGGGACATCATAAGCAATGTTCAAATCCTTGATGCCTTGTGAGGTGGCACCGCAGACAAAATCAAAATGACTGGTTTCACCACGGATAACACTTCCAATGGCAATGACGGCATCGACTTTTTCCGTTTTGATCATTTTTTTGGAGCCGAAAGTCAATTCAAAACTTCCAGGCACGTTCCAACGGATGATATTTTCTGGAAGCGCACCACAATCCATAAGCGCTTCCTTGGCACCTTGATAAAGTGCTTCGGTAATTTCATTGTTCCATTCAGAAACAACAATCCCAAACCGAAGATCCTTCGCGTTTGGGATTTTACTTTTATCGTAAACGGATAAATTTTTGTTCTCTGTGGCCATGTTTTAGTTTTGCGCCAATCCGATAAGGGCATCAATACCATTGGCTTCTTGCGAATCTGGGTACTCTTCCTTGATTCGCTCAAAGTATTCCCTGGCTTTGCTTTTCTCTCCCAAATCCAAGGCAACTACACCCGCTTTGTACATAAATCGCGGTGCGGTAAACTCATTATCACTATGAGCAATGGCTTTTTCGTAGTAATCCAATGCGTCCTCAGGCTGGTTCAATTGGGAAAAAGCATCTCCAATTCCACCTTTGGCCATCGCCCCCATAATGTCGTCATCGGACGAAAAGTCCTCCAAATATGAAATGGCCTGATCGTACTGCTTCAGGTTCAAATAGGTCATACCCGCAGAATACTTGGCCAAATTGGCTGCTTTGGTCCCGTTGTATTCCTCAATTATATCCAAGAACCCATATTTTCCCTGAGCTCCGTTCAATGCCAATGTAAACAAGGAATCCCTCTCTGATTCACTTGCCAAAGCTTGGTCAAAATATTGTTGTGGATAAAAAAGTTCATTTGCTGCAGAAGCTTCTTTCGGGTTTTGGATAAATTGGTGATAGCCCAAATAGGCCAAAACACCCACGGCAATTACACCGATAACGCCCAAAATATAGTTCTGGTTCTTTTGAACCCACGCTTCGGTTTTGGAAGCACTTTCGTCCAAAGTATTGAAAACTTCAGCAGTTGTGCTGTCGTGTTCTTCTATCTGAGCTTCCTCTTCCTTATTTTTTGGCTTAAAGCCTCTCTTCTTGTATGTTGCCATCCGTCATTTAATTGGTCGCGCAAAAATAAAGTTTTTATCCAAAACCAAAAGGTAATTTATTCGTTATTTTTGGAATCCCTTTTCCGAGGGAGCATCTTTTAATTCCAAAATGTTTCTCCAAATTTTATGTTTTTAAGACATTTATCTTTAGTCAATTACAAGAATTTCGACTCCAAGACACTGGATTTTGACCCTGTGATCAACTGTTTGGTGGGTGACAATGGAGTTGGAAAGACCAATGTTTTGGATGCTATTTACCTTTTGTGCTTTGGCAAAAGCTACTTTAATCCGGTTTCCACGCAGAACATAAAGCACGGCACCGATTTTTTTGTCGTCGAGGGTGAATTTGAGAAGCACAACCGAACGGAAAAAATACTTTGCTCCTTCAAAAAAGGGACCAAAAAGGTGATAAAACGCAATGGAAAACCCTACGAAAAATTTTCTGAGCACATTGGTTTTTTACCATTGGTGATCATTTCTCCCTCGGATCGCGACCTTATCCTGGAAGGAAGCGAGACCCGAAGGAAATTCATTGATGGTGTCATTTCGCAATCCGACAAGGTATATCTGCAAAACCTCATCAAATACAACAAAGTGGTGTCCCAGCGAAATTCCCTGCTCAAATATTTTGCGGCCAACCATACTTTTGACCCCGATACTTTGGATATTTACAATGAGCAAATGAACGGTTTGGGAACGGCCATCCATCAAAAAAGGGTTGAGTTCATTGAGGCATTTTTACCCATTTTCAAAGAACAATATCAAAATATTTCCGAGAAGAATGAACAGATAGACCTTTCCTATGAGAGCCAACTTGGCGATGATACGCTTTCAAACCTTTTGGCACGGAATATTGAAAAGGACCGTGCATTGCAATACACCTCTGTTGGCATACATAAAGATGACCTAAGCTTTACGATAGCCGGGCATCCCATCAAAAAATTTGGAAGCCAAGGCCAACAAAAATCCTTCTTGATAGCCCTGAAATTGGCACAATTTCATTTTATTAAAGAATTGGCCGACACCACCCCCATTTTATTGTTGGATGATATTTTCGACAAACTGGACGAAAATCGGGTTTCCCATATCGTTGGCTTGGTCAAAGATGATAATTTTGGTCAAATTTTTATTAGTGACACCCATGCTGACAGAACCGAAGATGTTGTAAAAAACATCCATCAGAGCTATAAAATATTTAACTTGTAGCACCATGAGACGAATTCTTTCCTTTTTATTGGTTTTAATGTTGCTGGGATGCAATGACCAGGCCATAAATGAAGATAACTTACATTATTTGAACGGATACTGGGAAATTGCCGAAGTGGAATTCCCTGATGGTTCCATAAAGGAATATGGCATAAACCCGAACATCGATTTTATTCAATTGAAAGACAGGAAGGGATATAGAAAAAAAATGAAACCTAAATTTGATGGTACTTACGATACCTCAAAAGATATGGAAGGGTTTACCATATCAAAATCCAATGGCAACGAAACCATTATTCTACGCTATTCAACGGAACTGAGTGAATGGGAAGAAAAACTGGTACAATTGGATTCCTTGACTTTTTCGGTAACCAACCAAGAGGGCATCACCTACAGGTACAAACGTTTTGAACCCATCAAAATTCCACAGTAATGGCAAAGAGACACAGCTCCCACATACCATTAAGTGAGGCCTTGAGCGAATTCATCAAAGAGAACAAGCTCCAGAAAGGCATAGATAAAGTGGATGTCAGAGAGGCGTGGGAAAAACTAATGGGCAATGGGGTGAACAACTATACCACTGCCGTTGAACTACGGAATGAAACACTCTTTATCTCTCTCTCCTCTTCCGTACTTCGAGAAGAATTGAGTTTGGGCAAGACCAAGATCATCAAGATGATCAACGAAGAACTCGGAAAGGATTTGGTGAAGAAATTGGTATTGAGATGATTTGCTATGCCGATAAACCACACCCAGGCAAGTTATCACAACAGGTTTGCCACGTTCGTTGGGAGTGACGAATGCACATCCGGAGGTCATTTCGACAAAATGAAACAACGAGAAATCCAACTGATTCCATAATTTCCACCAACCACTAATGGTATTGCGTGTCGCACAATGACTTCACTCAATGAGCACGCAATGACAAATCGGTAAAACCATTGCTGTTATCCCGCAACAAGTAAGGAACAAAAAAAAGCCACCCAAGGGTGGCTCCAGTTAAAATATCCTATATCACGATCAGTACACTTCCCTTCCTGAAAAGTGAAAAGCACCTTCAATAGCTGCATTTTCATCACTATCGGAACCATGTATTGCATTTTCACCAATACTGGCAGCGTATAGTTTTCTAATGGTACCTTCCGCAGCTTCTTCCGGGTTGGTGGCTCCGATCAACGCGCGGAAATCATCCACAGCATTGTCCTTTTCCAATATGGCCGCAACAATGGGGCCTCTTGTCATAAACTCCACCAACTCTCCAAAAAATGGACGATCTTTGTGGATGGCGTAGAATAATTCGGCATCTCTTTTGCTGAGCTGCGTGTATTTCATGGCCACGATCTTAAACCCAGCAGCCGTTATTTTATCCAGAATCGCACCAATGTATCCGTTTTCAACGGCATCGGGCTTGATCATGGTAAAGGTTCTATTTCCAGTCATTTTTTTAAATTTTGCGCAAACTTAAGCTTTTTCGCCCAAGGGACAAGGCTCAATAGGTTTGTTTTAACTCTTGCAGTACAACCCCATTATCTCCCATGATCCTAAATTCCGCCTCCCTATCCTCAAAGTTTAGGTTGATGATACCATAACTCTTATCGGATACCACTTCCCCGACACGATATTTGTTGGGTTCACCGCTAAAACTAAAATAGGAATGGGTTAGTCCACTGCTGGTAAAATCCACCAAAGGATAAGAAAGACCATCTATATCGGCTCTGGAGAACTCTGAAATATGTCTATCCCCCGATAAAATGATCACGCCTTTTGCCCCCGACTGGACAATTATATTTTCCAACTTTTCCACTTCCAAAGGAAAATTGCCCCAAGTCTCAAAACCATGCTCACCCGAAAGCACTTGAATACTGGACATGATCAAGTTAAAATCGGCATCGGACCCGTTGAGCTCCTTCTCCAACCATTGCCATTGTGCTTCACCAAGCATGGTGGCCTCGGGGTCGGTGGTTGGCTTATAACGTTTTTCGGATTCCTCATCCTTGACCAGCTCACTTCTAAAGTAGCGCGTATCCAAAACAATAACTTTCACTTTGCCATTTGGGACTTCATATTCGTGTGATGCATAAACCCCCTCTTGTTTTCTTCGTTCACTATCTGCGGGAACGTCCATAAAATCCAAAAACACTTGTTGGCTCTCTTTCTTTATAGAAAAATCCGACCCTCCATCGTTCAAACCAAAATCGTGATCGTCCCAAGTTCCTATTATCGGCACCTCCTGTTTTAATTTGTTGTATCCGGCGACAGTGTCCTGCATGGCATAGATCGATCTCAATCGATCAACATCATCCGTATCAGCATAAACAATATCCCCTCCCCAAATCCATACATTTGGGTTTTCCGCTAAAATATCGTCCCAAAAAGGATTGGGCTCTTGCGCCATATTGCACGACCCAAAGGCCACTATAAAATCTGGTGTCGGTTCGGCCTCGATTTCAACCGTTTTTTCCGCTTTCTTCTTACAGGCCGAAAACAGTACCAAGGCAACAAGAAAAGTGTAGTATTTTTTCATAATGTGTATTTACGGAATCAAAAATACGAATAAACCAAATCACGGCTATATTATATTATTGTATATTTGGCCGCATGAATTCAGTGGATATCACTACAGTAAAATCGATTCTTTCCCAACCCCAAAAGATAGCGATCATACCCCATAGAAATCCTGATGGGGATGCCATGGGCTCCTGTTTGGCACTCCATGGATTCTTAAAGGGAAAAGGGCATACAGTCCACGTAATAGCACCCAACGACTACCCGAAATTCCTAAAATGGATGCCCGGCAACGATACGGTTATAAATTTTGAGAGGGAAAACTCCAAGGCCAAAGCCCTTATAGAAGAAGCTACCGTGATTTTCACTCTTGACTTTAACGATTTGTCCCGTGTCGGCCAAATGGAAAGTGTTCTACAAGAGACCAAAGCTGATTTTATAATGATAGACCACCATCAGCAACCAAGTGATTATGCGAAGGTGACCTATTCTGATGTCACCATGAGCTCCACTTGTGAGATGGTGTACAATTTTATTGATTTTTTGGATGAAACGGCTTCTATCAATGCCGAAATAGCCACGAATTTGTACACGGGCATCATGACGGATACGGGTTCTTTCAAATATCGTTCAACCTCTAGCAAAACACATCGCGTGGTGGCCGAACTCATTGATAAGGGAGCCGACAATATGGAAATCCACAGGAAAGTGTTTGACACCAATTCCCCTTCCCGTTTACATTTGTTGGGCGTTGCCTTGAGCAATATGGTGATCCTACCCGAGTACAGAACGGCCTACATCACCCTCACCCAAGATGAGCTGGACCGGTACGACTATAAAAAAGGAGATACTGAAGGTTTTGTGAATTATGGGCTAACTTTGGAAGGTATTATTTTTGCGCTCATTTTTATTGAAAACCGGGAAGAAGGCATCATTAAAATTTCACTTCGCTCCGTTGGTGATTTTTCCGTCAACGAATTTGCAAGGGAACATTTCAATGGTGGAGGACATACCAATGCCGCTGGTGGCAGAAGCGAAATGAGCATGGAGAATACCATTTCCTATTTCATTGAAATTTTGAAAACCTATAAAAATAAATTGAATCCATGAGATTTTTTCTAGCTGTACTATTGGGCGTACTCTTTATGAGCTGTGGCGGGCCGGAACCCAGAAGGCCCGTAGAGATAAAATCTGGCAGTTTTTACAAGGAGTCCATTGAGCGTACCAAAAAATTGTTGGCAGCTGAGGAAAAAGCCATACAGGAAATCATGGCCAAGGACACGGTCCACGAATACCTATCGAGC
>CEVF01070837.1_pt1 | contig 9853 bp, 7 predicted proteins | sample 356441 | NCBI WGS metagenome assembly CEVF01 (sample SAMEA2622765, study PRJEB7988) | marine metagenome | biome: marine biome (ENVO:00000447); feature: surface water layer (ENVO:00002042); material: "saline water (ENVO:00002010), including plankton (ENVO:xxxxxxxx)" | depth 5 m
TTTAAATATTGATGCATCTCAACAAAAATTATATGATTTGATTCGTAAAAGAACTTTAGCGTCTCAAATGTCTGAAGCAAAGCTTGATCGAACAACAGTAAAAATTAAAAATTCTTATAATTCTAGTTTTTTTGTTGCCAAGGGTGAGGTGATAGTATTTGAAGGTTTTATGAAAGTTTATATAGAAAGTAAAGATGATAATGATGGTGCTGAAAAAAAAGGTGTATTACCATCTTTAAAAGTAGGTGAAGTTATTAAATTAGTTGAAGCGAACGCGTCTGAGGTTTTTTCACGACCACCGGCTAGATATACAGAAGCTAGTTTAGTAAAAAAAATGGAAGAGTTAGGTATAGGAAGACCATCAACTTATGCTGCAACAATTACAACTGTACAAAAACGTGGCTATGTTGAAAAAGAAAATCGTGAAGGAGAAGAAAGAAAGTCCAAAATAATTAGCCTGTCTAATTTTGAAGTTAAGGAAATAGAAAAAAATGTTTTAATTGGTACAGAAAAACAAAAGCTGTTTCCAACGGATATTGGAATTGTAGTAACTGATTTTTTAATTGAACATTTTTCAAACGTTATGCAATATTCTTTCACTGCATCAGTAGAGAATGAGTTTGACGAAATTGCTGAGGGAAAAAAAGTATGGAATGAAATGATAGGATCTTTTTATCAAAATTTTCATGAAAAAGTTGAAGATGTAATTGGTAATGTTGAAAAAGCCTCTGGAGAAAGATATCTAGGCGTAGATCCTGTAACAGGACATAAAGTAACAGCTAGAATAGGTCCGTTTGGTGCTATGGTTCAAATTGGTGAAAAGCAAGAAAATTCAGAAGCACCAAAGCCAAAATTTGCTTCCTTACTTAAAGGACAAAAAATTCAAACTATTAGTTTAAGCGAAGCTTTAGATTTATTTAAATTACCGAGAATTGTTGGTGAATGGAAAGGAAAGGATATTGTTGCCTCTATTGGAAGATTTGGACCTTATTTAAGATATGACGGGAAATTCACATCTATAAAGAAATCTGATAACGAGGAACCACTAACAATATCTTTAGAAAAATCTAAAGAACTAATAGAGTTAAAAATGAAAGCTGATAAAGAAAGAATTATAGCAAATTTTGAGGGAGATCCTCATGTTCAGGTTTTGAACGGAAGATACGGTCCATTTATTCAGATTTCTTATGAAGGAAAGAAAAAAATTAATGTAAAAATACCCAAAGATTCTGATCCAAAGGAATTATCCAGAGATGAATGTATTGATCTAATGAATAATCAGTTAAAAGTTAAAAAGAAGTGAATTTAGTAGATTACTTTTTACCATTGCCAGACAGTTTTTTGATTAAAAAAGAAAGTTTTCAAAGTACACAACTTGGCAGTTTAGTAACTATTCATTCTGAAAATTACTTTCCAGACATTGCTGATTGTAAGATTGTTATTTTTTCTGTTCCTGAATACGAGGGTTCAAAAAATTTTGAGTCTGAAGGTAAATATAATATTAGAGAAGAATTTTTTGAATTACATAATTTTGATTTTCCCAAAATTTCTGATTTAGGGTTAATGAAAATATCATCTACTAGAAAACAAACTTTTCAGGATATTGAAAATATTTGTAAAGAATTAATAAAAAATGATATTCTTCCAGTTATTCTTGGTGGAGGAAATGATATTTCTTATGCAGTTTATAAAGCGTATGCTTCTCTTAACAAATTTATAACTTTCACATCTATTGATAGTAAATTTGATCTTGGGCTTAAAAAAGACTTCCTGTCTTCTGAATCCTACCTAAGTAAAATTATAAGTCATTCACCAAGTTTTTTGTTTCAGTTTGTAAATATTGGATATCAATCCTATTATAATTCTCCAATTGCAATTTCTATGTTAAATGACTTAAACTTCGAATCTGTTAGATTAGGAATAATACAGCTAGAACTTGAAACTGCAGAGCCAATATTAAGAAATACTGATTTTTTAAGTTTTGATATATCAGCAATTAGTTCCGCTTTTGCTCCAGCTAACAAATATTCAAATCCTAATGGTTTTAATGGTCAAGAAGCATGTAAACTAGCGTTTTATGCTGGAATCAGCGATAAGTTGTCATCTTTTGCTTTGTTTGAGTATAATCAGAATCTTGATGATACTAATTTAACTGCAAAATTAATATCACAAATTATATGGTATTTTGTTCATGGTTTTAGCAAAAGAAGAAATGAACTAGTTCCAAATATTAAAAATTGTATCAAATATAATGTTTCACTTGATGATGGAAAAAATGAAATCATTTTTTACAAGAGTAATTTAAGTGCAAGATGGTGGATGGGGGTGCAATATTTTAATAAAGATAAATCAAAAAAAGAAACATATTTTGTTGCTTGCTCTTATTTAGACTATGAGATTTCTTTAAAAGGTGAAGTACCAAATAGGTGGATAAAAACATATTATAAGCTCACTTCATAAACAGTAAAATAGTTTTAGTTTTAGTTTTTTTTTAGATATAGAGTACTAGTTTTGTGATACTTAACTAAAAAATGTTTATTTTAGCGCATTAAAATTATAGATATCTGATATGAAAAGAAATTTATTTCTTATATTTTTATTGTTTTGCTCTTTAAATGTACTACCACAACAGGTACCTCAGTTTAGTCAAAACATGTTTAATAAATTAGCAAATAACCCTGGTTTTGCTGGAAGTAGAGATGCTATATCAACAACTGTTCTACAAAGAAGTCAATGGATGGGTTTTGGTAATCAAAATATCACTACACTTAATTTGTCAGCTGATGCCCCAATTTCATTGCTTCATGGTGGTGTTGGGCTTAACATTTCTTCAGATCAAATAGGATTTAACAATTTTTTAGACTTGAAAGCTTCATATGCTTATACAACAGATCTTGGTTCTGGTCAATTAGGTATTGGTTTATCTTTTGGAATATTTCAATCAGTCTTTGATGACGAAGGCTTAAAAGCTGAAAATACAAATGACCCTGCAATTCCTGCTTCATCAAGTGGATCAGTTTTTGATATAGGAGGTGGATTTTATTACAATACTGAAGATGTTTATATTGGACTATCAAGTATGCATTTAACTGAGCCTACTTTAGAGTATGAAAATGCTACTGAGTATTCTCTAGAAAGACATTATTTTTTAATTGCAGGGTACTATTATTTTTTAAATCCTAACCTTTCATTAAATCCATCTATTTATTTAAAATCAGACGGAGCAACATCTCAATTAGATATCAATACTAATGTAATTTATGATAATAAAATTTGGGGTGGATTAAGTTACCGACATGCAGAAAATCTTGATGAAGGAGGTCCCGAACTAGTTGTTTTAACTGGAATGAATATCACAAATGATTTAAAATTTGGTATAGCTTATGATATTGTTCTTAGTAGTATAGGAAGTAATAGTTTAGAGTTTATGTTAGGTTATGACTTTAAAATTAAAACTGACAAAGATCCAACAAGATATAAAAATCCAAGATTCTTATAAATAAAGAATTTTAGTTTAAAAATTTAAAAATTATATTATGAAAAAAATAGTTTTATTTGCAACACTAATAATTTTTCTTTCCTCATGTGGTTCTGGTGGAAATGGAGAATTAATTGGAGTACAAGACAGGAAAATTTGGAATCCAACTGACCCTTATGGTATGGTTTTTATTCCACAAGGAAGTTTTATGATGGGACCATCTGATCAAGATGTTCCTTTTGCAAATACTTCGCAAGCGAGAAAAGTATCAGTTGGAGCCTTTTACATGGACGAAACTGAAATTACTAATAATGAATACAGACAATTTACTAATTGGGTTAGAGATTCAATTAAAGCTACATTGCTTTTTGCTGATGGTATGATTGACGATGATCGATTTGCTATTAGAGTTGATAAAAGTATGGGGGAAGATGATTTTTATGCAGATGAAACAAATATTACGGACCCTAACGATCCAGAATTTTTTAAGTTAGATTGGGATGAGATTAGAAGATATAATAGAACTAACAGATGGGCTGATGAGGAGTTAAGAAGATCATTGAGAGATTTAGTTGCAACAACAGAAGATGGTGTTGAACAGCCTTTGTTTTTAAGATATAATGAAAGACAAGATGGTGCTTATGGTGGGGAAGAGTATAACACTAGAGTTTTTGTTTATAAATATTCAGTTTTAGATATTGATAGAGCATCAAGAAAAGACCAACGACAGTATAAAGATTATGAAACTTCAGAAGATCCTAAGGGTAAAACAGATAGAAATAGTTTTTTTGTTGATAGAAAAATACACATTTACCCTGATACCCTATGTTGGACACATGATTATGCTTATGCATTCAATGATCCGTATACGAAAAATTATTTTCATCACCCTGCATTTGACGATTATCCTGTAGTTGGTGTCGACTGGCATCAAGCTGTAGCATTTTGTCACTGGAGAACTGAAATGATGAATGGTTTTTTAAGAAGTGTCAAAGAGCCAACACTACCCGATTTTAGATTACCAACAGAAGCAGAATGGGAATATGCTGCAAGAGGAGGTTTAGAACATTCTCCTTATCCATGGGGCGGACCTTACACTCGTAATTTAAAAGGCTGTTTTTTAGCAAATTTTAAACCATTAAGAGGTAATTATATTGCTGATGGTGGAGCCAAAACAATAAAAGTCAAATCATACAATCCAAATGGTTATGGGTTATATGACATGTCTGGAAATGTAGCGGAGTGGACAATGAATTCTTATGACGAATCTGCACTTTCTTATGCTCATGATATTAACATGTATAATACAACAAAGGACTTAACAAGAAACCAGTACGGTAAAGATTGGTCTAATATATCATCTGAAGATGATCCTGAGCATCAAGTTCACCAAAGAAGAGTTATTAGAGGCGGTTCTTGGAAAGATATTGCTTATTTTATACAAACAAGTACTAGAACATTTGAGTATCAAGATACATCTAAGTCTTATATTGGATTCAGATGTGCAGTTGACTTCTTAGGAAGAGATAAAAAAGATTTTGAATAAAATAAAATAATTAAATAAATATAAGAATATGAGTTTTGTACAGAATATTAATAACAAGTTTGAAAAAATAACAGAGGCATCATGGTATAAAATATTAATGCCAAAGTTGTATGGATGGGGTGCTGCTATAGTAATTTTAGGAGCATTATTTAAAATTGAAAATTTACCTTTTGCAAGTGAAATGTTAATAATAGGATTGAGTTTAGAATCTATAATATTCTTTTTCTCAGCCTTCGAGAAGGTACATTCAGACAATGCATATGGAGCAAATTATGTTGATTGGTCACAAGTTCACCCTGAACTTGCTCATATGTCCGATCCTGCTAATAAAAAACCTTCACAACAGCTTGATGAAGCTCTTGAAAAAGCTAAAATTGACAATAAATTAATTGAAAGTTTGAACGATGGTTTGAGATCATTTGGAGAATCAGCAAAAAGATTAAATGAAACTGTTGCAGCTGCTGCAAGTATTTCTGAATATAATCAACAGATTGAAGAAGGTGTCAAGAATATGAATGCTTTAAATTCATTATATGAACTACAGTTACAAACTTCAAATAAACAGATGGAAGCAACCACAATATTCCTTCAAAACTTACAATCTTCTGTTGAAGATTCTAAGAAATTTCAAGAGCAAGTTAGTAGTTTGTCTGATAACTTAGAACAACTTAATAAGGTTTATGCTAATATGTTAAATGCAATGAATCCAAACAAATAATTTATTAGATGGCAAAAGGAAATCCAGCAAGGCAGAAGATGATAAATATGATGTATTTGGTGTTAACAGCACTTCTTGCATTAAATGTTTCCAAAGAAGTTCTTCTTTCGTTTTTTAAAATTAATTCTGGTATTGAAAGAACAACAAATAGTATTGAAGATAAAAATAATACAACTTACTTAACATTTCAACAAGCTGCAGTAAATGATCCTGTAAAGTTCAAAGAAACAAATGAAAGGGTTAAAGAGATAAAATCTAAATCTGATGAACTTTTTATGTTTATTCAAGAAATGAAATATATTCTTGTTAAAAAAGCTGATGGTATAGTTTATTTAGGAGACAAGTTTTCTCTTGTTGATGAGAATGGTAAATTTAATGAAGATAAGGCAGTTTCATCTAAGGATAATCCGAAAAATTTCAATGATCTTACTGATAGTCAAAAAAGATTATCTATTGCTGAGTTAAAGTCGAAAAGTGACAGATATGCTTCACAAGAAATGTTCTTGATTGATAACAATAAATTAGCATATGGTAAAGGAGCGAAAAAAGAAGACTTATTAGCCTTTCAATTAAGTACTAAAATTAAAGAAATAGGTGTTTTTTATTCATCTTTATCAAATGGAAATCAAGATTTAAAATCAACAATTAATAATGTATGCAATGTAGCTGATGTTATTAAATCAGATGGAAAAAAAATCCCATGGGAATTAGATAATTTTCAGGATATGCCTGCAGTTAGTGCTTTAACTATTCTATCAAAAATACAATCTGATATTAGGAATGTAGAATCTGATTTGATTAACTATTTAAAAAGAAATCTAGATGAAAATACAGTAAAGTTTGATAATGCCCAAGCTATAGTTATTCCTGAAACTAAGTATATCACAAGAGGTGATTCTTTTAGATCTGATGTTTTTATTACTGCTTATAATCAAAATTCAAATCCAGATATTTTTATTGGTGACTATACTTTTGATTCAATTTCGGGCCTATATTCAATGTTAGGTGATTATGATACTTTGAGAGTTATAAACGGAAAAGGTAAATATTCTGTAAGAACAATTTCAGAAGGACAAAAGGAGTGGAGAGGTTTAATTAATTTAGCTGATGAAACTGGTACTAAACAATATACATTTTCGTCTACTTACAGAGTAGCTCCTAAATCTGCTACTATCTCTCCTGTTAGAATGAATATCTTATATACTGGCTTAGAAAATAGTGAGGTGGGTGGAAATCCAATTAAAATATCGGTTCCCGGATATAGATCAGACCAATTGAGTATAAGCATGTCTAATGGGTCTACTAAAGTAACAAATAAATCAAGGGGAGAATATTTGGCTATTCCAAATGCACTACCAAAATCAAAAGTTACTGGAAAATCTATAATAACTGTATACGCTACAGATGATAACGGTAAACGAAAGGCAATGGGAGAAATGGATTTTAGAGTAAAGAGAACTCCAGATCCAAAACCTTATATTAATCTTGATGAAGGTAATACAGGTTTAGTTTCTTTAGATAAACTTGTTGCAAAAGGATTAGTTAGAGCAAAGTTAAAAGATTTTGATTTTGATGGTATTGGATGGTATGTACAAAAATTTACTTTAAGAGCACAAAATCAAAGAGGTTTACAATCCACTGCTAGACAAGAAAATGGTATGAAGTTTACTTCAGAACAAATAAACTTATTGAACAATGCTCCTCGTGAGAGTAAAATTTATATAACTGATATAACTGTAAAAATGATTAGTAAATCTGGAAGAACAGACACTGAGGAGAGAAGATTGGATAGAAATACAGTAATTGAATTAGAACTACAATAAAAATATAATTATGAAAACAAAAATTTTATCAATATTAACATTTATATTTTCAACACTTGCTTTTTCGCAAGAAGTTTTATCACCAAATGATGAAGATAATTATAACGGCGTTCCTACTGAAGAAATGCGTGATGTTTATAAAAAAAATAAATACCAAACAAAAAAAACACAGGAATACGCGCATCTAAGAGAAGCTGATGTCATGTGGTCAAGAAAAATATGGAGAGAGATTGATCTCAGACAAAAAATCAATCATCCATTTTATTATCCAATGAATAATGGTAAGCAAACGAATGTTACTGATGATAGGAAAAGTTTGATTGATGTAATTTTTCATGCAGCAACCGAAGGAGACGATGATGGTAATACTTTACGAGTTTATGGAGATGCAATTAATGACGATGAATTTAGAAAAAGATTAAGTGTTGAAGAATTTAAACAGTTGATGGAACCAACTACTACAGAAACAGTGTTAGATGATGAAGCGCTGAAGCGAGGAGAAGAAATATTAATTGAGGTAACCACTCAAACAAGTTTTGATAGAAATAGTGTATTAAAGTGGAGAGTCAAAGAACAATGGTTTTTTGACAAGCAAAGGTCAGTTATGGATGTTAGAATCTTAGGATTAGCTCCAATGGCCGAAGATAAAGATAAAGATGGAAGAAAAATTGCAGGACAATTTAAAGAATTGTTCTGGGTATATTTTCCCGAAGCAAGAAACTATTTAATTAATGCTGAGGTATTTAATTTAGTTAAAAATGATGCAGAAAGAAGAACATATGATGATATTTTTATGAAGAGAATGTTTTCTTCAACTATAGTGAAGGAATCAACAGTATACGATCGAAACGTTTCTGACTTTATGGTTGGTTTAGACGCTCTGTTAGAAGCTGAAAGAATCAAGGAAGAGTTATTCAATTTTGAGCATGATCTTTGGGAATATTAAAAATTTATTCAGTTTATAAAGCCCCGCAAGGGGCTTTTTTTAGCTTTAATGAGTAATAATAAAATAGCAATTTTAGGTTTAGGTTATGTTGGTTTACCACTCTTGCAAGCATTTTCCAAGTTTTATGATGTTATTGGATTTGATATCTGCACTAAAAGAATTAAAAATTTACAAATTTCGTGTAAAATAAATAATAACTCAAAAGCTAAGGATGTAGTTTTTACTTCCAAAAAGAGTAAGTTATCAGATGCTAATATTTATATTATCACCGTACCGACACCTTTAAATAAAGATAATTCTCCTGATCTATCAAAAATAAAGTCAGCTACAGAGATAGTTGCACAACAACTTAATAAAGGAAACATTGTGATATATGAATCTACAGTATACCCTGGTGTTACAGAAGAATTTTGTGTTCCAATTCTTGAAAAAATTTCTAAATTAAGCTACAATCATGAGTTTTATTGTGGTTATAGTCCTGAAAGAATAAGTCCCGGAGATGATAATTTTACTTTAACTAAAATGATAAAAATCACAAGCGGCTCAACTCCTTTTGTTGCTGATTTTGTAGATGATATGTACAAGAAGATTATTGATGCGGGAACATATAAGGTAAGTTCAATTAATGTTGCTGAGGCAGCTAAAATTATTGAAAATATTCAAAGAGATGTTAATATTGCATTAATTAATGAATTAGCAATTATTTTTGATGGTATGAATTTAAATACAAATGAAATACTTGAAGCAGCAAAAACAAAATCTAATTTTATTCCTTTCAAACCTGGATTAGTTGGTGGTCATTGTATTAGTGTAGATCCATATTATTTATCATATAAATCCATGAAGCTTGGTGTGAACGCAGATATAATAAATGTTTCTCGAAAAATAAATGATAATATGTCTAATTTTATTGTTGACAAAACAATTAATATTTTAACTAAAAAGAATATAAATATTATTAATTCTGATATTTTAATATTGGGTTATACTTTTAAAGAAAACTGTGCAGATACGAGAAATACTAAAGTTAAAGACATCATTTGCCAATTGATTAAAAAAAAGATAAATATTGAAATTTATGATCCCTATGTAGAAAATAATAATGATTTTAATTTTATTGAGAATCCCTTTTTAAATGAAAAAAAATATGATTGTATAATTGTGGCTGTATCTCATAATCAATTTAAAAATTATAAAGTTGATGATTTTATTAAAATATCCAAAGGAAAACTTGTACTTTTGGATATAAAAGGGATGTATAATTTTTCAACTTGGAAACTTTAAAATAAATAATATGAACGATGAATTAAGCTTAAGACAACTGTTTAAAGAACTAATATTG
>CEVF01123267.1_pt1 | contig 9845 bp, 10 predicted proteins | sample 356441 | NCBI WGS metagenome assembly CEVF01 (sample SAMEA2622765, study PRJEB7988) | marine metagenome | biome: marine biome (ENVO:00000447); feature: surface water layer (ENVO:00002042); material: "saline water (ENVO:00002010), including plankton (ENVO:xxxxxxxx)" | depth 5 m
CCTGAAACAAGTTCAGGTTGACGAAAACTACCTCCTTGGATATCCTTTTCGGACATTTTTCGTTTTCAACCTATTTTTTAGCCCCTGTTTTTGCAATCCATACATCCATATACACCATTCATCAATTGAAACAGGATATTTATCAATTTGCTACGTAATATAATTGCATATTGTGTAGCTTGCCTTACAAATACGAGAATATGACTACACTTGAAACTATAAATGCCTTACAGATATTTTGTCTGGTTATGTCCGGAATCATTATTTTTCTGGCAGGTTGGTTGGTTGGAGCGGAGTGGGGCAAAAGAAACAGGATTTAGGGCAATAGAGCGATCATATTGTCGTTACTCCCAAACCAACCTACTTAAACCTACAAGGCTATGTTTTGGAGAGACTCCAACATAGAGTGCATTTTGGCCTACTTTGGCGACCAACAGTTCACGGTAAGAATAGATAAGCTCCGTACCGGAGAAATCCGATACCTGTGTTGGCGCAAAAGCAATAGCATCTTGGAAAGACCAAGTTTGATCTTGCGCCATGGCAAAATCTCCGAAACGTCCAAGGATAGGACAGCGTATGTTTTTCACCACAACGATTGCACTTTTACCATAGAACGCATTGTTCCCAAAATGGAAGGTGCGCCCAATTACTTTTTTATAGAGGTTACGGACAGTGTCCAAAAAAAAAGTACCTGGAAAATGGAACAAATGCCCATTCCCAAGTACTTTCAAAATAATTTCTAAGACAATTTAACCGTTGTAGGTCACACGGTAAATGGCGTTCCCCTCATCATCGGAGATCAATAAGGAGCCATCTTCCAAGAACAATAGATCCACCGGTCTACCAAAAGCCTCTTGCGATTCTTCATCCAACCAACCGTCTATAAAGGGTTCATAACTTACGGCCTCTCCATTTTCCAGTTTCACCAAGGTGACCCTGTATCCTGATTTGGAGGAACGGTTCCACGAACCATGCTCCGCCAAAAAGGCATGGCCCCGATAGGCTTCCGGAAACATGGGGCCCTTTCCAAATTTCACACCCAAAGCGGCCACGTGGGCGTCCAAGGGCTGCACCGGGGGCACAAAATCGGAACATGGCCGTTGATCACCATACTCCGGGTCTTTTATGATCCCGCCGTGACAATAGGGATAGCCAAAATGTTGACCGATTTCCGTGAGCCTGTTCAACTCCCCGGGAGGAACATCATCTCCCAGCATATCCCTGCCGTTATCTGTGAACCAGAGTTCGTTGGTTTCCGGGTGCCATGTAAAGCCCACTGTATTTCGTATGCCGTGCGCCACAATCTCCCTGTTACTGCCATCAGGATCCATTCTGGTGATGGAGGCATAACGCTTGTCCACCACAGCGCTATCGCAGATATTGCAGGGCGCCCCTACGGGAACGTACAATTTATCGTCGGGGCCAAAGGCAATGTACTTCCACCCGTGGTGAAACTCCGTTGGGTAATCGTCATAGATCAATTCGGGTTCCTCGGGGTTCTCCAATTGCGACTCAATGTTGGCGTACTTGAACAAACGGCTCACGGCCGCCACATACAATGCGCCATCTTTGAAGGCCACGCCGTTGGGCTGCTCTAGACCTTCGGCAATCGTATAGGTCTCATCCGCCTTGTAATCGCCATCGGTGTCTTTTACGGCATATACCTTACCCTCGTTCCGCGTGCCCACAAAAAGGGTCCCATCGGCTCCCATGGCCATGGAACGTGCGCCTTCCAGGTTCTCCGCATATACATCAATACTAAATCCTTCGGGAAGGTTAAGACGGTCCAAGGGCAAAGTAGTGGATGGTGTTGGCGTTGCCACTTCCCCGTTTTCCCCGGCTTCTTCCGTGGTTTTTTCATTTTTGCTTTCTTTTTTTCCGTTACATGCAAGAAAAGTCATGGAAAGTGACAGCATCAATATTGACCTTAAGGTCAAAGTGTACATTTTCATCGTGATTGTTTAGGTATTTTGGTTTCTGAACCCATAAAACTATGATAAAATCATGGAAACCTCATGGCAATAGTTTTTTTCTTTTGAAGTGCCCCCTACTCTTTTTTGTATTCGGAAAGAATGCCCTGGTACCACATAATTGTTCGTTGGGTACTCGAAACGGTGAGCCTGGCCGTGCCATTGGGGTACAATTGCGCAATGACCTGATACCCTTCGGATTTTTCACTTATTGAGAAACGCATGGTTTGTCCGTCCCCTTTTTTATTGGGAGAAAAGGAGAGTTCTTTTGGAATCCCCTTGAATATAATTCCAGTTTTGTTCTGATTATAGGAGCCTCCCATCCTACGCTCCCCAAAAAAAGGAAGATCGGCCATAACGCTATCGCCCACCATACGGAAATACCCACCGGTCCCAGAAATATCGATCCTACTGGCATTACTTCCCGGAGGTAGCAATCCTGCGTTGGCAATACTGTTCAAACTTTGCGAAGCCATCGGTTGGGCCCATTTGGCCTGGATCTCAAAATGCTTGTTGGAAATCATATTTTCCAAGGCGGCAATTTCTTCCGGAGTCGCCTTGCTCTTGCTTGATGCACACGCTACGGAGATCAGCAATAAAAAGTATGCCCCAATTTTTATTATCGCCTTCATCGGTTTGATTGTTAACTTCTTACAAGTTACAAAATTGTTTAACCAAATCCGAGACAAATAACGGTGCCTTAACGTTTGAAACGTTCAAAAATGGCCAAGGTCTTTTTGGTGTTGATAAAATATACCCCGGTCAGCAGGATGGTTGCCGCAATAATGGATTGAAGTGTAATCGTTTCATCCAAAAAATACCAGCCCAGCAATAGGGCAACGATGGGGTTCACATAGGTAGAGGTGGCCACTTTTTCGGGGGAAACCGTCTTTAAAAGGTAGTTGAAAGAAGTAAATGCCACAATACTGCCAAAAAATACGAGCAACAACATGGAAGCCTGTACTTTGCCGCTCCAAGACAAGGGAGAAGACCATTCTTCGCCAAAAGCAAAGCTCATCAACGTCAAAACAATGCCTGCAAAAAACATTTGGTAGCCGGTATTCACAAAATAATTCGTGGGCAAATCGGCGCGAGCCACAAATAGACTGGCGTAGGACCAACAAAGCATACAGAAAAAGATCATGGCCATGCCCACAATGGACTCGTCTTGTGCGATAATCTGTTTTTGGCTCACCAACAGGTAAATTCCGATAATTCCCAATATGACCCCTACCAAGGACATGGCCTGGATTTTCTTGCCTTGCAACAGTCGCATCATCAAAAGAATAATGAGGGGCTGGGAAGCTATTTCCAAGGCGGCAAAACCGGTATCCACATACCTAAGGGCCCATACAACCAGACCATTTCCAACACTCAAGAAAAGTACTCCCGCTATGATGGTATTTATTAGTTGTTTTTGGGTAATTCGAAGGGAAATCCCCATGATTTTGGCCAAGAGAAATATGCACAGTCCCGCAATGGTAAATCGGCAAGCTGCCAACATAAAGGGTTCCAACTCGAATACGGCAATCTTGTTCAATAAATAGGTGGAGCCCCAGATAACATATATAGCAAAGAAAGCCATGAAAACAAGGGCGGAGTTTGAGGATTTTCCCATTCTTAAGATAGATTAACTATCCTGCAATATTACGGATGTTTACTGGAGAAAATAACCCCGTCAGTAAATTTTATGGGATTCCGGGTTTTGAAAATTTCACAGGGGCTTTTTAAGGTCAAAAATGTATGCGGCAAACTCGCTTTCCAGTTTTTTAAAACGTTCCAGGTGAAGTGCGATCTCTTGGATATTGGATTTTTCCGTCCCTAATTTGGACATGACCTGATTTTGATGGGTCGTAAAGTTTTTTATGCTCCTGTTCAACTCGTAATACTTTTCAAACCCCTGCGGGCATCTTGGTTCGTAGGTGTACGAGTTCAGCTTCTCAGCCAATCGTTGTACCATTCTATTGTTTCGCTCTAACCTCACTAGGAGTTCCCGTTGATCTTTAAGTGTATTTGAGGCGATGTTTTCCATAGGGCACAAGAATTTACCGTTAACTGATTGACCTCTTTTAAGTTACATAAATTCTTTCGAATTGCCGTCGACTTAACCCACAATTAATATTTTTTTTAACATTTATAAATAAAAAAGGCCCGGTTTTACCGGACCCTAAATTTTTTACCCGAATATTTAGTTAGTTTTCTGTTTGCTCGTAAGCTTCCTGTTTTAGCTCGTCACTTGCTACAATTGCAAGCTCTACTCGCCTGTTCGCTGCTTTACCTGCTGCAGTTTCGTTGCTTTCCACAGGTTGTTCCTCACCATACCATTTGGTGGTGAACCGTCCACTGGAAATACCTTTGGCCACTAAATAATCAGTAACGGCCTGGGCCCTACGCCTGGACAGTTCCATATTGTATTCAGCAGCACCATCACTATCGGTATGTCCCTCCACCAAAATATTGGTTTTTGGATATTCCTTGAAAATTCCGGCCAATTTATCCAAAGTAGCAGCAGAAGCCCCTTTGATATCGGATTTGTTGGTATCAAAATAAACCCCATTTTCTCCACTAAAGGTCACATTGATCCCTTCACCGACCCTTTGCACTTCGGCACCTGGTACTTCTTGCTCAATCTGTTCCGCTTGTCGGTCCATACGGTTTCCAATGTAGCCACCGGCAGCACCACCCACAACGGCGCCAATAATTGCGCCAAGGGCTGTATTTCCTTTTCCTACATTGTTTCCGATAACACCACCGATAACGGCACCACTACCGGCACCGATCGCGGCACCTTTTTGGGTATTGTTCGCATTTTTGATGGCGTCACAACCAATAATCATGGTCAACGCCAAAAAAGCCGTTGCTCCTTTTAAAACTATATTTTTCATAAAATTATTTTTTTGAGAATTCGTAAACAATGGTTACGGGTTGTCCGTCAACCGAAACATTGGAATTGAGGGTCATGGATTGTTCTGAGAGGCTGACAATATTCAAACGGTACCCATATCCTCCGGAGATATCCTTTCGGTTTTCGTCGATAAATTTAAACTGGAGTTGACTTTGGTAATTCTGTTCCGGTTCCACCACGGACCATCTGAAAAAACGGTCCCCTCCTTGACAAAGGGAGCTTTGTTTTATCGTGTATCGGCCAGTACTGTTATTGTCCCGAAAGAACCATTCACTGTCTTCAAAGCAGATGTCCTCTGCATCATTGAAGATGGTGGATTTGAAATTTCCAGTATTGTTTTCGTAATAAACGTTGTCCAAATTCCAAGTGCCGCTGAACAGATTTCGCTGTGTCCTAGCACTTTTGGAAACGGAGCAGGATGAGAACAAAAGTCCCATCACTGTAATCAATAAAAGTGATCGTTTCAACATAAGTATTAAGTTAATGTTCAAAAAAATATACGATTGGGGGCGTATTTCCAGTTGTTAAATTATTAAAAATAACGGTAACCAATTGATTTTAATATTCATATAATTCGATTAATTCTTTTTCAAATCGTTTTTTGGGCAAATAATTTTGTTCCAGTGGTTTTGCGAAGGGTACCGGAGTTTCCAAACTACCAACTCTTTTGACCGGGGCATCCAGATATTCAAAGCAATTTTCCATCACCAAGGCCGAAATATCACTGGCCATTCCTCCAAATAAAGTGTCTTCCTGGAGCACGATCAATTTTCCGGTTTTCCTTACCGAATTAAAAATTGTTTCCGTATCAAGCGGTTGAAGTGTTCGCAAATCCACCACATCGGCATCGATTTCCGGATGTTTGTCCAGCGTTTCCAATGCCCAATGCACACCGGCCCCATAAGTGATTATGGAAATTGAGTTCCCTTCCCGTAAAAGGCTGGCCTTGCCGAACGGTAAGGTGTAATAATCGGTTGGAACATCCCCTCTAATGCTTCTGTACAAACCTTTATGTTCAAAAAACAGCACAGGATTAGGGTCGTTGATTGCAGTATTCAACAATCCTTTGGCATCATAAGGGAATGCCGGGTACACCACTTTGAGCCCAGGGGTTTTGGTAAACCACGCCTCATTGGTCTGGGAATGGAAAGGTCCTGCTCCCACACCTCCTCCACAGGGCATACGTATCACCACGTCCGCTTTTTCATTCCATCGGTAATGTACTTTTGCCAAATAGTTGACAATTGGGTTGAATCCTGAGCTTACAAAATCGGCAAATTGCATCTCGACAACGGCTTTCATCCCGTTGATGGACAACCCCATGGCAGTAGAAACAATGGCCGATTCACAAATAGGCGTGTTTCTTACCCGGCTCTTACCGAACTTGGGCACAAAACCTTCGGTGATTTTAAAAACACCCCCGTATTCCGCAACATCCTGCCCCATTATAATGAGTTCGTTATGGCGATACATGGATTGCTCCAACCCCTGTGAAACGGCATCTACAAAACGAATATTTTCGGATTCGTTTGATTTAGGTTCAATATTTTGATAATCAAATGGTTCATAAACCTCTTTTAATTCTTTACTTTCATCACGAGACACTTCGGGCTCATCAAAAGCGGACTGTAAATTTGTGTTGATCTCCTCGGCAATTCCTTGTTTGATATTTTCAATATGTTCTTCTGTAAGCACCCCTTCTTCCAACAGAAAACTTTCGTAGTTGGATATTGGGTCTTTTCTCCCCCATTCCTTCATCAATTTGTCGGGGACATATTTGGTGCCACTCGCTTCTTCGTGACCGCGCATCCTAAAAGTCTTGAATTCTATCAATATGGGACGTGGGCGTTTACGAATGGTTTTACACAATTCATCCACCTTGGTAAAGACCTCCAAAATATTGTTCCCATCAATGATCCGGGACTCAATACCGTATCCTTTGGCCCTATCCGCCAAGTGTTCACAGTTATATTGCTCTTTGGTCGGTGTTGAAAGACCATATCCGTTGTTTTCAATACAAAACAACACGGGCAGGTTCCAAACCGAAGCCACGTTAAGGGCCTCGTGAAAATCACCTTCACTGGTAGCGCCTTCCCCTGTAAAAACAGCGGTCACCCGTTTCTTTCTCCGCAACATGTCCGCCAAGGCGATACCATCCGCCACTCCCAATTGGGGGCCCAAATGCGAGATCATCCCAATAATTTTGTATTCCTGGGTGCCAAAATGAAAACTACGGTCCCTACCTTGGGTGAAACCACTTTGTTTTCCCTGCCATTGGGCAAAAAGTCGATTTAAGGAAATGTTCCTAGAGGTGAAGACCCCTAAGTTTCTGTGCATCGGAAGGATATATTCATCTTCCTTGAGCGCCTTGGTGACCCCTACTGAAATAGCCTCTTGGCCTATCCCGCTAAACCATTTGGAAATTTTGCCCTGTCTTAGAAGAATCAACATTTTTTCCTCTATCATTCTGGGCTTCAGCATTCCTGTGTACAAATCCAGCAACTTTTGTTCTTCCAAGTTGCCAACATGATACCTCATACAATAAAATTCTGTCGGATAAAAGTAGTAAAAAGCCCCTCAAAATGTTTCAAAATTTCAAAACCTTCGGCAATATTCCCTATTTTTGGCATTATTCCAAAGATCATACTATGAGCGCGATTCCAAGTGTGGACCTGAAAGATTTTGTTTCGGGCGACCCTAAAAGAAAAGAGAAATTTGTAAAAGAAATTGGTGCCGCTTTTGAAGAAATTGGCTTTGTGGCGCTGAGAGGGCATTTTTTATCAGATGAACTGGTGGAAAACCTTTATGCCGAAATAAAAAAGTTCTTTGACCTGCCCCAAGAGGTGAAAAATAAATACGAGATTGAAGGAATTGGGGGACAACGAGGATACACTTCCTTTGGAAAAGAACATGCTAAGGGCAAAAAGGAAGGAGACCTTAAAGAATTCTGGCATTTTGGCCAATATGTTGAGGGTGACCCGAAACTGGAAGCGGAATACCCGGACAATGTCATAGTGGAGGAACTTCCCAACTTTAACAGTGTCGGAAAAGAGACCTATAAAATGTTGGAAAAAACCGCTAAGTATGTGCTGAGGGCATTGGCCTTGCACTTGGGGCTGGAGGAAACCTATTTTGACAACTATATTAAAAACGGAAACTCCATCTTGAGGCCCATCCATTATCCGCCCATTACGGAAGAACCCAAAAATGCAGTGAGAGCTGCGGCCCATGGGGATATCAACCTTATTACATTGCTGATGGGGGCACATGGAAAAGGACTTCAAGTAAAGGATCATCAAGGAAATTGGGTAGACGCCATTGCCGATTCCGATCAACTGATGATCAATGTTGGTGACATGCTGTCGAGACTAACCAATAATAAGTTAAAGTCGACCATACACCAAGTGGTAAATCCGCCCAAGGAACTTTGGGGCACTTCCCGCTACTCGGTTCCGTTCTTTATGCACCCTGTGAGCGATATGCCATTGGATTGTCTGGAGAATTGTATTGATGACGAGCATCCCAAAGCGTTTGAAGACATAACCGCCGGGGAATTTTTGCACGAAAGATTGATAGACCTTGGACTCATAAAAAAATAACGATGGATTTAGGAGACCAGTTAAAGAACCTATTTCCCGACCATGTACCCGAGGAAAATCCGGTAAATGAAAAAAGGACAGCTTCCTATTGGCTACAGGACGACCCCATTATCTGCAAATATGAAAAGCGAAAAGGGAAGCCGGTAACCATTTTGGAAGGATATAACGGAGCAGGTACCGATTTTAAAAAATTGACAAAAGATTTAAAGACCTTATTGGGTGTAGGAGGTAGTTTTAAGAACGAAACCATAATCATACAAGGGGATTACAGGGATAAAATTATGGATTTCCTTAAAGAGAATGGATTTTCGGTTAAGCGTGTTGGCGGATAACTGCCAATTCCACAAAAAAATCAATGGAGTTTATTCCACATGTCAAAAAACAAGTTTTTAACAGCAATGTTTTGAGAAAAAATTTTTATGTTCTTTCTTTAAAGCTTACTTTTAATATTCCTAACCAACGAAAACTAAGCTGAAAATGAATTCACTGTTGCACATAACCAACGGGGACAGTTTCACGTCTAGACTACAGTCATTACAATTAAAAGGTGATGTAATCACCTGGAGAGAAATGCTTTGCGAAGGAAAAACACTTTCCTCTGTGGGGAGTGAATCCTTCTGGAAAACAAGATTCGAATTCTTGAACAAAAATTACAAAGTCTCCAAATCTTGGTTCATCGAAAAAACCTTGAAAGAGTACCGATCGCTTTGTAATCACAAGCAGCAAGATCATATTGTACTTTGGTTTGAATATGATCTCTTTTGCCAAATCAACATGCTGGCTGTTCTCAGCTGGCTAAAAACACACAGAAGACACGCCGAAATCTCATTGGTGTGCAGTGGCAAAGAGGACGACTCCGACAAATTGTACGGTCTTAATGAACTTAGCGACGAGAAATTGCTCCAGCTTTACAATGATAGAAAAATACTATCACAAGATGACATCGAATATGCCGACTATATTTGGCAGCTATATTGTAGTGACAACCCCATCCGGTTGGAAAACCAGATAGCCAATAACGATTTCCAATTTGAGTACTTATCGGATGCACTTAAAACGCATTTGAAACGATTCCCAACCATTAAAAATGGGCTCAACGATTTGGAAAACCATATTTTGGAAGTGGCCAAAAGAGAAAAACCCAAGTCCAAAAAAGAGTTGATGCAAAAATTGCTGACAAACCAGGGCTACTACGGTTTTGGAGATACCCAGTACGAACGGATGGTTTCTTCGTTAAAACCACTTTTTAGTTCTTTTGACCCTGTCAAATTAACCAAAAAAGGGTTGGATGTCTTAAAGAAAGAAGCCAATTACTATTCGGAAATACGTGACAATCACATGTATCTGGGTGGTTCCTTAAAGTATAACTTC